>Ga0194116_10002495_pt1 | contig 23615 bp, 26 predicted proteins | sample TA2MahsurfametaG_4_FD_148617 | JGI IMG/M metagenome (GOLD analysis project Ga0194116, IMG submission 148617) | Freshwater microbial communities from Lake Tanganyika, Tanzania - TA2015008 Mahale S9 surface | ecosystem: Environmental > Aquatic > Freshwater > Lake | place: Tanzania: Lake...
TCCGCCCGCATCGCGCAGGTGGCGTCATGAGCCCGCCTTGGGTCTACGGGGTCATGGGCCTCGTCCTCGCGGCGATCATGGTGCTGGTGGCATGAGCCGGCCCCTGCCCGCCCGCCTGGCGTTGCCCGACACGCCGGCCACGCTCCGCTCGCGCATCCAGCTTCGCGTGGAGCTGGCCCGCGACCTTAACCCAGACAGCCTGAACTATCTGCTGGCGCACCAGCGGATCGCCGTCCTCGAGCGCGAGCTCGCGGCGATGGAGGGGCGGCGATGATCGCGTCGATCACTGCGACGGACACCGACGACGTCAGCGTCAGGATGTTCGGCCAGCCGGTGACGTTCGTGTCCCTGAGCATCGGCACCGGCAGCCTCAACATCAGCGTCGCCCAGGCGCAACGGCTGCGCGACGAGCTCGCTGCTGCCCTGCGCCAGCCGCTCGAGCTCGAGGAGGTCGCACAATGACCGACCACGACTACAAGCGCATCGCCGCGAGCCGGGAGGCTTTCGGCTGGATGGACAGCGCGAACCGCGCGCGCAGCACTGCCATCTACTGGATGGCCTGCGCGGTCATCGGGATGATCAGCGGCGGCGTCGTGATCGTGCTGATGGTGCTGCGGTGACTGAGCCGCACCCTTTCGCCAACCGCATCGCCCGCGAGCGATGGAACGCCGGCCTGGTCGTTGATGGCCGGCGGATGTCCGGCGTCGCCGACTGGGATGGCCTGTCGCAGAACGCGCGCGACGAGGTGCTGGTCGAGGTCGGGGAGATGCTGATTGCAATCGAGGCCGCCGGGCTGGCGGTCGTAGAAGCGGAGGATGGACGATGAACGCAGACAAGATCGAGGAGATCCGCGCGAGGCATGAAAGCGGCGCGTCTCCAAAATCATACTACACGCAAGCCGCAGTGCTTGAGCAGCTCAACTATTTGCATGGCCTTGACCAGATGCACGACAAGGACTACGCGTGGGAAACACAGTTGACCAACATCGTCTGGTGGGCGGACGATTTGATCAAGGACGGAGCGCCGACTCCTTCCGTTGCGCCCAAGGTTTGGGACGCCTTCATACTCGGAGATTTCGATACAACGTTAGCCGTGGCGACCGACGGCGCGCGCGTTCTGCTTGAAGAAGCGATAGACGACCGCGCCACGCTGCTGGCCGAGGTCGAGCGGCTGCGGGCGGCGCTGCGCTGGTACGCGGACCTTGCCAACCATCAGCCCATCCGCACGGTAGTATCCGGCGGTCCTGACGATGGCACGGTCCTCGTCGAGGAGCCGCCGATTGCGTTCGATGGTGGCGAACGCGCGCGCGATGCGCTGGAGGGCGCACCATGACCCTGTTCACCGCCAGCGGCAGCCTGCCGCGCCATCAATATGTGTCGGTCGACGGCCAGTTTGTTGGCTACGCAGGAGAATGGCTGCAGGCAGTCTGGCTTGGCCTGCATAGTCATCGTGCTCGAGCATGGGGCTGCACGGTCATGCTAGAGTGCGGCGCGGTCTATCGCGACCTGCCGCCGCATGCGCTGGCGTTCTGCGATGACCCGCCGCCATGGACCATCAAGGACGCGCAGACCTGGGACTGCTACGGCTCGCAGTTCGCGCTGCACGTCTACGACTACCTCGACGGCCTCGACGCGATCGTGCGGGCGGCCGACGACGAGCTGGCCGCGGACTACCTGTTCACCGCCATCCCGGTCAATGACGCCTACACGCACGCGCCGGCGCAGGCGAAGGAGTTCATGTTCATGCAGACGCACCACGGGCGGCTGACGATCCAGCCGACGAACCGAGTGCTTTTCCGCGACGCCTCGTTCACGACCGTGCTGGAGTGGCGCAATCTGCGTCGATCCGAATCCATTTATCACTGCGAGGGATGACGCGCCGGCGATGATCCAGCCTCGCCTCCTTCGCCGCGCGCAGGTGCTCGAGCTGCTCAACGTCCGCAGCAGCACGCTGGCGCGATGGATCGAGCGCGGCATCATCCCGCCGCCGATCGACGGCACCGCCCGATGGGACAGGCTGGCGATCGAGCGGGCGCTTGACCGCGCCGGCCAGGTCGCGGAACCCTCGCCGCCTAGCTTGGCGGAGAGGGCGTCCAGATGGGAGAAGTCACGTTGCGCGTGAAGCGCCTGCGACGGATCGCTGGCCGCTACTACTGGCGGCCCTCTTCGACGGTGCGCCTGCCGATCTCACGCAATCGGCGGCCCGCGAGCTCTATGGCCTCGAGGCCGGCGAGGCGCTCGGCGACGAAGCGTCGGGGACGCGGGCTGCCCCGCTCGAGGTCCCCTCCCCCGTGGCCGCGTGACGCGGCGGCTCCCGCAACAACCACCAGAGGTCAAGAGATGATCAGGCGCTCCATCCTCGTCGCGGCGATCGCCGCGATGCTCCCCGCGGTCGCATCCGCGCAGTCCTGGAAGGCGAAGTACCCGGAGCTCCTCTTATCCATCGTCCCGGCCGAGAACGCCTCGGGCGTCACCCAGCGCTTCGAGCCGTTCATCGAGTACCTGTCGCGCGAGATCGGCACGAAGATCGTCCTTCGCATCGCCACCGACTACGCGGCGGTGATCGAGGGCCAGAAGGCCGGCAGCATCCACATCGCCACGTACGGACCGTCCTCCTACGTGCGGGCCTGGACCGTGACGAATGGCGGCGTCGAGCCGTTCAACACGACCATCAACTCGGACGGGTCGGTCGGCTACTACTCCGTCGCCTATGCCCGCAGCCGCGACGCGGGCACGCGGATCGAGGACTTCCGCGGCAGGAACCTCTGCCTCGTGGACGCGAACTCGACCTCGGGGAACAACGTGCCGCGCTTCGCGATGAGCAAGCAGGGCATCGAGCCCGAGAAGTTCTTCGGCAAGGTCGTCTACGCCGGCAGCCACGAGAATGCCGTGACCGCGCTCATCCAGGGCACGTGCGACATCGCCTTCAACTGGTGGAACTCCGAGACCGACTCCAATCTCACGCGCATGGCGAACAAGAAGCTCGTGAGCGCCGGCGACGTGAAGACCGTGTTCCGGTCCGACCTCATCATGGGTTCGCCGAACGCTTATCTTGCCTCGCTCCCGGCAGACCTCAAGGCGGCGATCACCAAGGCCTTCGAGGAGGCACCGACGAAGGCAAGGGCCGCGTTCGATCGCCTGTCGGACGGCAAGGACCTCGGCTTCCGGCGCGTCACGCACAAGGACTACGAGCCGGTCGTCGAGCTGCAGAAGTTCGTCGACGAGCTGCGGCGCAAGCGCGCCTCCTGACCCGGGATCCAGGCACGGCAGCCATGCCAGCGACCCTCTCCCGCCTGCCGGATGCGCGCCTTGCCCTGTTGCGGGACGCGTATGCGGCCGCGACGGCCGACGGGCGCCAGAGCACCTTCGTCGGCGCGGCAGCGTTGCTGGTGGCGATACTCGTCGCCGGAACGTCGCCGAGGTCGACATCGGCAAGATGCTGGCGAACATCCATCGCCTGCCCGACTACGTGGTGCGGATCTTCAGGCTGGACGACGGGCGCCCGGTCTGGATGGACGTACGCGACTGGATGTGGGGCTTCACCTACTGGATGAAGCTCATGGGCGAGACCGTGCTCATCGCCTGTCTCGGCACGGTCACGGACGCGATAGGCGGGTTCGTCCTCTGCTTCGCGGCGTCCGCGAACATCGCGCCGAACCGATGGACGAGGAGCTCCGCCCGCAGGTGCCTCGAGTTCTGCCGCACGGTCCCCGAACTCGTATTCGCCCTCCTCTTCGTGCAGGCCTTCGGGCTCGGCCCTCTCCCGGGCGTGCTCGCCATCGCCATCCACACGGCGGGGGCGCCGGGCAAGCCCTTCGCCGAGGCGGTCGAGAACATCGACATGGGCCCCGTCGAAGGAGCCACGTCCTGCGGCGCCAGCCGCATACAGGCGATCCGCTACGCGATCATGCCCCAGGTCGCCTCGAACATCGCCGGCTACGCGCTCCTTCGATTCGAGATCAACGTCCGCGGCGCCGCGGTGATGGGCTTCGTCGGCGCGGGCGGGATCGGACAGGACCTGATCGAGGCGATCCGCAAGTTCTACTACCCGGATGTCAGCGCGATGCTCGTCCTCATCGTCCTCTGCGTGACGACGATAGACCTCGCGACCGAACGCCTGCGGCATCGCCTCCTTGGCTGGGAGCAGCAGCGATGAAGGCCATGCGACCGCGCGCCGGCGGCCTCGATGCGCCATCGGCGCGGAGCAGGTTCCCGGGAAGCTTCCCTTCCCCGCTCCAGTCCCATGGCGTCGCGACGGCCGTGTTCCGCGCGCTGCTCGGGATTCTCGGCTGGGGGTACTCGATCATCGGCGTCTCCCCGATGCGGTTCCTCGAGGGAATCGGGAAGCTGGGAAGCATCGCCCTGCTCATGCTTCCCCCCGACACGGGGACCTGGTCCAAGTTCCTGGTCTACCTGCACGCGCTCGCGGAGACCGTCGCGATCGCGCTGCTCGGCACGCTTGCCGCGGCGGTGGTCGCCTTCCCGGTGGCGCTGCTCGCGTCGCGCAACGTCCTCGCCAGCCGCGTCGTCCATTTCGCGTCTCGTCGCATCCTCGATTGCGTCAGGGGCGTGGACGAGCTGATCTGGGCGCTCGTCTGGATCAACGTCGTCGGGCTCGGGCCGTTAGCGGGCGTGCTCGCCGTCGCGACGGCAAATGCGGGCATCTTCGGCAAATTGTTCTCCGAGGCGATCGAGGCGTCCAGCCGCGGGCCGGTGGAGGGTGTGCTCTCGACTGGCGGGAACGACGGCCATGCCCTCCGCTACGGCCTGCTGCCGCAGGTCGTCCCCGTCCTGCTGAGCCAGGTCCTCTACTACTTCGAATCGAACACGCGGTCGGCGACGATCATCGGCATCGTGGGCGCCGGGGGCATCGGGCTCCACCTGTCGGAGCAGATCCGCGTGCTCGAATACCAGCACGTCTCGGCGATCATCCTGATGATCCTCGTCGCCGTGGCGTCGATCGACAGGCTGTCCTCGGGCCCCCGCCTCTCGATCGTCGGCAATCGCCCGGTCGCCCGGACCTGAACGGGTCAGCCCTCCCGGAGCCCACGCAACTCGCGCTCCAGCCCGAGGGCCCGGAGCACGGTCGCCTCGATGGCGCGCGCGTCGAGCCCGGCCGCCGCGTACATGCGCTCCGGCGTGTCTTGCTCGATGAACCGGTCGGGCAGCGCCATCGTCCGCAGCTTGGCGAAGCCGCCATCGAGCATGCCTTCGCCGGCGAGAAGGGAGAGGATCATGCTCCCGAACCCGCCAGCCGAACCTTCCTCGACCGTGACGAGGAGCTCATGGCCGCGGGCGAGCGCGCGGACCAGCGCCGCGTCCAGTGGCTTCGCGAAGCGCGCGTCGGCGACGGTCGTGCCGATCCCTCGCTTCGACAGGGCATCCGCGGCGGCAAGGGACTCCCCGAGCCGCGTGCCCAGCGAAAGCAGCGCGACGCGGCCACCCTCCCGCAGGAGCCTGCCGCGGCCGATCTCCAGCGGGACGCCGCGCGCCGGCAGGTCGATGCCCCGTCCCTCGCCACGCGGGAACCGGAGCGCCGATGGCCCGTCCCCCAGCGCGACCTGTGTCGCGACCATGTGGCGCAGCTCGGCCTCGTCCGCCGCCGCCATGATCGTCATGCCGGGTAGGCATCCGAGATAGGCGATGTCGAAGGCCCCCGCATGGGTCGGCCCATCGGCACCGACGAGGCCCGCGCGATCGATCGCGAAGCGCACGGGCAATCCCTGGATCGCGACGTCGTGGACGATCTGGTCGTAGCCGCGCTGGAGGAAAGTCGAATAGATGGCCACGAAGGGCTTCAGCCCCTCGGCCGCGAGGCCAGCCGCGAAGGTCACGGCATGCTGCTCGGCGATGCCGACGTCGAAGGTCCGCGCCGGGAATTCGCGGCCGAAGACGTCGAGCCCGGTTCCCGACGGCATGGCCGCCGTGATCGCGACGATGTCCGGGTCGCGCCGCGCCTCGTCGACGAGGCTTTCCGCGAACACGCGCGTATAGCTCGGCGCGTTGGCCCGGGCGGCCTTCTGCGCGCCCGTCGCGACGTCGAAGCGGCCCACGCCGTGTAGACGGTCCGCCGCGGCCTCGGCAGGCGCATAGCCCTTGCCCTTCTTCGTGACGACATGGACGAGGATCGGGCCGGCGTCGGCGTCGCGCACGTTGCGCAGGACGGGAAGCAGGTGCGCGAAGTCGTGTCCATCGATCGGCCCGACATAGTGGAAGCCAAGCTCCTCGAAGAGCGTGCCGCCGGTCCAGTAGGTGCGGGTGAGCTCCTCGGCCCGGGCAGCACGGCGCTCCCACCTGCGCGGCAGCCTTCGCGCGAGCTGCCGCGCCGCGTCCCGCAGCCGGAAATAGGCGGATGAGGAGGACAGGCGCGCCAGGTACGCGGAGACCGAGCCGACCGGCGGCGCGATCGACATGTCGTTGTCGTTGAGGACCACGACCAGCCTTTCGTTCCGCATGCCCGCGTTGTTCATGGCCTCGTAGGCCATCCCGGCCGACAGCGCGCCGTCGCCGATCACGCAGACGACATGATGGCTGCCCCCGCGCAGGTCGCGTGCCACCGCCATGCCAAGCCCCGCCGAGATCGAGGTCGAGGAATGGGCGGCGCCGAATGGATCGAACTCGCTCTCGGCGCGCCTCGTGAAGCCTGACAGGCCACCCCCCTGGCGCAGCGTGCGGATGCGCTCCCGCCGCCCGGTCAGGATCTTGTGCGGATAGGCCTGGTGCCCGACATCGAAGATCAGCCGGTCGCGGGGCGTGTCGAATACCTTGTGCAGCGCCAGAGTGAGCTCGACCACGCCAAGGCTGGAGCCGAGATGCCCGCCGGTCTCCGAGACGGCCCCAAGGACCTCGCGGCGCAGCTCGTCGGCGAGCCGGGGCAAGTCCTGGTCGGGAAGGCCGCGTAGATCCGCCGGCGTGCGCAACCCGTCGAGCAGCGGCGTGGCCGTCGCGCGCCCGGCCTCGGGGATGGGAGCGCCCGCGCCGTCGACGCCCTCGGCCATCGCGCAAAGGGAAGGCTCTGCGGAGGACTCGGGCACGGTGACGACCGCATGCGCGACCAGCGCGAGTTCACCCGGCCGTGCATCCAGCCCGAGCTCGGCGGGCGGGCGGGCCTCGATGCCGACGCGCGTCGGCTCGATCGCGAGGCAGTCCGCGATCCAGGCGCGCATGGCGTCGCGGTGGCCCGCGAGCGACAGGTCGGCTGCGAAGACGGCAAGGTCGACGCTGGCGATACCGCCGCCTGCCTCCCTGACCCTCCGCCCGGCCTCCGTCAGCGAGACGTCCGCCTCCGCCAGGCGCGCGGCGCGCAGCAACGCGCGGGCGATGGTCGCGGCGGCGCGATCCCCGCCCTCGACGCGCGCCTCGGCGCGCCGCCAGGGGACCGACGCGCCGAGCATCCTCAGCCGATCGCCCGCCGCCAGCGGCAGCGCGCCGCGCGCGATGCCCGCGCGCCGTTCCTGCCCGTCCCAGCTGCCATCCCTGAACTCGCGATCGGCCTGCGCGATGTCGGCCGCGGTCGTCAGCTTGCGGTTGATCTCCGCGCCCTCGACGATGGCGACGCGCATGCCGCGCCATTCTGCGACGGCCGCGTCGTCCGTGAAGTCGGAGCGTCCCTCGGCGGCGGCGGCGCGATGCGCGGCGAGGATCTCGGGATAGCGGAAGCCCTGCGGCGTCTGCGCCCGGTAGAGGCCGTTGCGCGCGACCGTGCCGCCGACGAGCATCCCGGCCGCGTTGCGCTTGAGCGTGTCCGCGACCGGCAGCGCGGGAATGGCGCCGGCATGCGTCGCGAGCGCGTCGAGCACCCGGTCGACGAGGTCATGGCGCAGGAAAGGTCGCGCCGCGTCGTGCACGAGCACGATGTCGGGCGCGAGGCCAGCAAGGGCCTCAAGGCCGGCGCGCACGGAATCCTGGCGCGTCGCGCCGCCCGGGACCGGCTCGAGGAGCCGCCCGCGCAGCCTCTGCGTGGCGGATTCGTAGGCGCGCCTGTCGTCGGGATGGAAGACCACGACGATGTCGCGGACGCGCGGATACGAGGCGAAGGCGCGCAGCGTGCGCGTGAGCACGGGCACGGCGCCGATATGCTGGTACTGCTTCGCCACGCCATCGGCCTGGCGTGCGCGCGTCCCGCGCCCCGCCGCGACGACGATGCACGCGACCTTCGGTTCTTCCGGACCCACCACGCTGCTCCCTGCACCGCTTTCGAGACCTTAGCGTCGGTGCATGGGGCTGGTAATACCGTCCATGGGGCTGTCTTCCAATTGTCATGAAGGCCGCGATCCGCGCCGATTGACGTTTCGCGCGGCCGGGGATACCTCCTTCGCATCGACACGGGGTGCGTTGTCGCTTGGCGGCATGGCTGAGATTACACCCGCAGAACCTGATCTGGGTCATTCCAGCGGAGGGAGTCGCGATGCCTAGAGCCATCCACCCGTCGCCTGCCCTCGCGCGCATCGGCGCGACCTTGGCCCTGCTCGTGTCGCTCCTCTCCTGCCCGCCAGCCCGCGCGGTCGAGCTCGTCTTCAACTACCCGATCGCGGTCGGCGGACCGATCGCGCGCCTCGTCGACGAGATGGCGGCGGAGTTCGAGCGCGAGAACCCCGGCATCCGCGTCAAGCCGGTGCATTCGGGCTCCTACAACGAAACCCTGACGAAGAGCCTGACCGCGCGTCGCGCCGGCCAGGGCCCGCATCTCGCGGTGCTCCTGGCGAGCGATGTCTTTTCCCTCGTCGACGAGGACGCGATCGTCGCGATCGAGGACCTCCTGCGCACCGACGAAGACCGCGCATGGATGCAGGAATTCGTTCCCGCCCTGATGTCCAACAGCCGCGTCGCCGGGAAGACGTGGAGCGTGCCGTTCCAGCGCTCCACGGTCGTCCTCTACTGGAACAAGGACGCATTCAGGCAGGCCGGGCTCGACCCCGAGGCACCGCCAGCGACCTGGGACGAGATGGTCGAGGCCGCGCGCCGCCTCGTGCTGCGCGACGCTGCGGGTCGCGTCCAGCGCTGGGGCATCCAGGTGCCGTCCTCCGCGTTTCCCTACGCGCTCCTCCAGTGCTTCGCCGAGCAGGCCGGCGCGCGCCTCGCGGACGAGGACGGTCTGCGGACCCATCTCGACACCCCCGAGGCCATCCGGGCGCTGCAGTTCTGGGTCGATCTCTCGCGGCGCCATGGCGTGCATCCCCCGGGCATCGTGGACTGGGGCACCGCGCCTGCGGATTTCCTGCTCGGCAAGGTCGCCATGACGTGGGTCACGACGGGCAACCTCGCCCACATCCAGGCCAATGCGCGCTTCCCGTTCGGCGTCGCCATGCTGCCCGCCGACCTGCGCCGCGGCTCGGTGCCGGGCGGCGGCAACCTCTATGTCTTCCGCGGCGCCAGCCCGCGCGAGCAGGAGGCCGCGCTGCGCTTCGCGCGCTTCCTCACGGCGCCCGAGCGCGCCGCGCAATGGAGCATCGACACCGGCTACATCGCCGTCTCCGATGTCGCTTGGCGCACCGCTCGGATGCGTTCCCACCTGGCGGCCAATCCGTCCGCCGGCGTGGCGCGCGACCAGTTGCAGCACGTGCGGGCAGAGTTTTCGACCCATGACAACCAGCGAGTCGCCAAGGCGTTCAACGACGCGATCCAGTCGGCGCTGACCGGCGCGCGCTCACCGGCGGACGCGCTCGCCGCGGCGCAGCGCGAGGCCGAGCGACTGCTGCGGCCACATCGCCGATGAGCGCCCCGACCGCCATCGGCCCGCGCTTCGATGCCGCGGCCGCCGCGCGCGTCCTGTCGGACGTCCGGCGAAAGAGGCCGCTCGTCCACAACATCGCGAACCAGGTGGCGATGGAAACGACGTGCGACATGCTGCTCGCAGTCGGCGCGTCGCCGGCCGCCGTCGTGGCACCCGAGGAGGCCGCCGAGTTCGCGCGCGGCGCCGATGCCCTCGCCGCGAATATCGGCACGCTGACGCGCGAGCGGCTGCAGGCGCTGCGCGGCGCGGCCGGTGCCATGCGCACCGCGGGCAGGCCCTGGGTGCTCGACCCGGTCGGCCTCGGCGGCTCCGCGCATCGCCGCGTGGCGGCGCGCGAGCTTCTCGCGATGCGGCCGACCGTGCTCCGCGCGAACGCGGGCGAGGTCGCGCTCCTCGCGGGCGCCTACGCCTCGGCGCTGCGCGGCGTCGATGCCGCCATATCGACCGACGCCATGGCGTCGACCGCCGCCGACCTGGCGCGCGATGCGGGCGTCGTGGTGGCCATGACCGGCGAGGTCGACGTCGTCGCGAGCGGGACCGGGACGACGCGGCTCGTCGGCGGCCACGAGCTGATGGCGCGCGTGACCGGCATGGGCTGCGGCGCCACGGCGCTCGTCGCCGCCGCACTGGCCGTCGAGCCCGACGCGCGCATCGCCTCGCTGGCCGCACTCGCCTGGCTCGCCGTCGCCGGCGAAGCCGCCGCGGCGCGCGGCGATGGGCCTGGCAGCTTCCGGGTCGCCCTGCTCGACGCCCTTCACGGCCTCGATGCTGCGAACCTCGCCGCGCGCGCATGGAGAGCCGCATGAGGCCGCCCTTCGATCTTTCTCTCTATCTCGTCACCGACCGCGCGATGACGGCCTCCCGCGGCCTCGTCGAGACCGTGCGCGCCGCGGCCGCGGGCGGCGCCACCATGGTCCAGCTGCGCGACAAGGAAGCCGGCGACGCCGAACTCGCCGCGCTCGCCCGCGCCCTCGTCGGGGCACTCGCCGGCACCGCGCTGCGCGTCATCGTCAACGACCGAGCCGACATCGCCGCGGCCGCCGGCGCCCATGGCGTCCATCTCGGGCAGGACGACGGCGATCCGGCGCGCGCCCGCGCGTTGCTCGGCCCCGGCGCGATCATCGGCCAGTCGGCCGGCGACCCCGGCGAGCTGGCCCGCGTGGATCCAGGCCTCGTCGACTATGTCGGCATCGGGCCGTTCGCCTCCACCGCGACCAAGGGCGACGCGGGCGCGCCGCTCGGCGCCTCGGGTTTCGCGCGGCTGCGCGCGGCGACATCGCTTCCCGCGGTGGCCATCGGCGGCATCGGCCCCGCGAACGCGGCGCAGGCGATCGCCGCAGGCGCCAACGGCGTGGCGGTGGTCAGCGCCATCTGCGCGGCATCGGACCCCGAGGCGGCCGCGCGCGCGCTGCGCGCCATCGTCCGGGCTGGCGCGCGATGATCCCCAACGTCCTCGCCATCGCCGGCGTCGACCCCTCGGGCGGAGCCGGCATCCTCGCTGACCTCAAGGCGTTCTCCGCCCTGGGCGCCTACGGCACCGGCGTCGTCGCCGCGCTCACCGCGCAGAACACGCGGCGCGTCGACGCGGTGCAGATGGTCGCGCCGTCCTTCGTCGCGGCACAGATCGACACGCTGCTCGCCGACGTGCGGATCGACGCCGTGAAGATAGGCATGCTCGGCAGCCCGCAGGTCGTCGAGGCCGTCGCGGGACGGCTCGCGGCGCATGGCGTGCGAAGGATCGTGCTCGATCCGGTGATGGTCGCGAAGAGCGGCGATCGCCTCCTCGCGGCGGAGGCGGTCGATGCGCTGCGCCGCCTGCTTGTGCCGATGGCGAGCGTCCTCACGCCAAACCTGCCGGAGGCCGCGGACCTGCTCGGCGAGGCCGAGGCCGGCGACGTCGCGGCGATGCGTTCGATGGCGCGGCGCCTGCACGCGCTTGGCCCGGCGATCGTCGTCCTGAAGGGCGGGCATCTCCCCGGCAACACCTGCACCGACATCGTCGAGGACGGGACGCGCCGGATCGAGCTGGCGTCACGGCGCATCGCGACGCGCAACACGCACGGCACGGGCTGCACGCTCTCCGCGGCGATCGCCGCTCTGCTGCCGCGCCACGCCGACCCGTTCGACGCGATCCGCGAGGCGCGCGCCTACCTGGCCGCCGCGCTCGCCGCCGCCGACGAACTGCGGGTCGGCTCGGGCGACGGGCATGGGCCGGTCCATCACTTCCACGCCCTATGGCCAGCGTCGCGCTCCGCCGGCTGAGCCGGCCGGCGATCACGCTCGCGGGCCTCCTCGTCGCCTGGGACGCGCTGGTGCTCGCGCTGGCCCTGCCGCCCTTCATGCTTCCCCGGCCCTGGCAGGTCGCGCGGACCATCGTCGAGCGCGCGGATTTCCTCGCCCCGCACGCCGCGTGGACGCTGGTCGAGATCCTCGCCGGCCTGCTTCTCGGGACGGCGCTCGGCTTCGCGACCGGCTGCGCCGTCGCGATCCTGCCGGCGCTTCGCCGCTGGGCCGAGCCCGTCATGGTCGCGAGCCAGGCCGTGCCGGTCTTCGCGATCGCGCCGCTCCTCGTGCTGTGGCTCGGCTACGGCATGGCATCGAAGGTCGCCATGGCGACGCTCGTGGTCTTCTTCCCGGTCGCGATCACCGTGCGCGACGGGATCGCCGGCACGCCGGCCCTGCTCGTGCGCAATGCCCGCTGCATGGGCTTCGGCCCGGTCCGCATCCTCTGGCGCGTGCGCGTGCCAGCCGCGCTGCCGGTCATCGCCTCGGGCCTGCGCATGGCCGCCGCGCTGGCGCCGATCGGCGCCGTCATCGGCGAGTGGGTCGGCGCGTCGGAGGGGCTGGGATTCGTGATGATGCAGGCGAACGCGCGCATGCAGACCGACGTGATGTTCGCCGCGCTCCTCGTCCTCGCCGCCCTCGCCGTCGCGCTCCACGCGGCGGTCGATCGCTCGATGCGGCGGATCGTGCACTGGCAACCCGACATCGAAAGGGACGGAGGACCGACATGAAGCGCGCCTGCGCCATCGCCGCCTTGCTGTTCGCGATCTGCGGCCCACCTGCCCACGGGCAGGCCCCGCAGCGCATGACGCTGCTGCTCGACTGGTTCGTGAACCCCGATCACGGGCCCCTGCTCGTCGCGCAGGAGCTCGGCTACTTCGGGGACGCCGGCCTCGCGGTGGAGTTCGTCGCGCCGGCCGATCCGAACGATCCGCCGAAGCTCGTCGCGGCCGGCCGCGGCGACCTCGCGATCTCCTACCAGCCCGCACTCACGCTGCACGCGGAGCGTGGCCTGCCGCTCGCCCGCATCGCGACCCTCGTCGCGACGCCGCTCAACACCCTCGTCGTCCTGCGCGAAGGCCCGGTGCGCTCGCTCGCTGACCTCAAGGGACGTCGCATCGGGTTCTCGGTCGGGGGCTTCGAGGACGCGCTGCTCGGCGCGATGCTCCGCAGGGCGGGGCTCGGCCTGCGCGACGTCCAGCTGGTGAACGTGAACTTCTCGCTCTCGCCCGCCCTCCTGGCCGGGCGCGTCGACGCGGTCATCGGCGCCTTCCGCAACTTCGAGCTCAACCAGCTCGACATCGAGGGGCGACCGGGCCTCGCCTTCCACCCCGAGGAGCATGGCGTGCCACCCTATGACGAGCTCGTCGTGGTGGCCAACCGCGCGCGCCTCGCCGATCCCGCGCTGCGTAGATTCGTCGACGCCTTGGAGCGCGGCATGCTCTACACCGTCAACCATCCCGAGGCCGCGTTCCGGCTCTTCGTGAAGGGGCGCCCCGACCTCGACAACGAGCTGAACCGGCGCGCCTGGCGGGACACGCTGCCCCGCTTCGCCCATGCGCCGGCCGCGCTCGACCGCGGACGCTATGCACGTTTCGCGGGCTTCCTTCGCGAACAGGGTCTGCTCGCCAAGGAACCGAGGCTCGACGACTACGCGGTAGAGCTTGGCTGGTCTCGCTGATCGCGCGCCGTCACGGCGCCGGCCATCGCCGGGATCCGCACCGTGAAGACGGAGCCCTGCCCAGGCACGCTCTCGATCGACAGCGTGCCGCGATGCCGGTTGACGATGTGCTTCACGATCGCGAGGCCGAGCCCCGTCCCGCCCATGCGCCGCGAGCGACCGGGATCGACGCGGTAGAAGCGCTCGGTCAGCCGGTGCAGGTGCTCGCGCGCGATGCCCTCGCCGCTGTCGGAGATCGCGATGGACACCCGCGCCGGCACCGCCCCGTCGGCGGGGAGCGACCGCGCCGAGATGCGCACCTCGCCGTCCGCGCGGCCGTACTTGATCGCGTTGTCGACGAGGTTCTGCAGGACCTGCTGGAGCTGGTCGCCGTCGCCCGCGACCGCGGGCAGCCCGGGCGCCATGTCGACCGCGATGGAGATGCGCCGCGCCCGCGCCACCGGCCCGAGCGCGTCGGCCACGCGCGCGACCAAGGGGCCGATGTCGACCGCATCGGTCGGCGCCGCGTGCTCGCTCGCCTCGATGCGCGACAGCGACAGGAGGTCGGAGACGAGCCGGGTCATGCGGCGCGCCTCCCCCTCCATGATCTCGAGGAAGCGCAGCCGCGCCGGCTCGTCGTCGCGCGCGGGGCCGCGCAGCGTCTCGATGAAGCCGGAGAGCGAGGCGAGCGGCGTGCGCATCTCGTGGCTCACGTTCGCGACGAAGTCGGCGCGCAGCCGGTCGGCGTTCCTGAGCGCAGTCACGTCCCGGTAGAGCACGATCGCGCGGCTGCGCGCCGCCGCGCCGAGGTCCAGGCGAAGCACGTGCACGACGAAGTGCCGCTCGACCGATCCCGGCAGCGTGAACGGGATCTCGGCGGTCTCCCTGCCCGCGAGGACGTCGTCGACGCCCGCGAGTATGTCGGGGTCGCGGACGATCGACAGCAGCGTCGCCCCGGGCGATGCCGAGAGCAGCGCGCGCCCCGCGGCGTTCGCGCGGACGATATCGCGCGCGCCGTCGATCTCGAGGATCGCGTCGGGGATCGCATCCAGCGTGGCCGAGACGGTTCGCAGGGCTTCCTCGGAGGCCCTCGCGCGGGCCGCGTCGCGCCGCTCGAATTCCAGGGCGAGCACGGCCGCCCTCGCCTCCGCGGAATGCGCGCGGCGCGCACTCGCGAGCAGGCCGCCCGCGGCGACGACCATGACCACGAAGGCGCCGGACGGCGTCACGGCCTCCGCATGCCAGAGCACGAGGGGCAGGGCCATCGCGGCAATCACGGCAAGCGGGTGGGTGCGGCCGGATTGCGCACGGGGATTCGGCATGGCTCGAAGGAGGGCCCGCGCCGCGACGGACGTCAAGCGCCTGGTGACGCGACCCCGCCACCCCAGCGCCACCATTCGCGCGGCAGCGCGTCCGCCGCGCGCGCGGCGGCGCGCGGGTCCGCGAACAGGCCGAAGCAGGTCGCACCGCTCCCGCTCATGCGCGCGAGCAGGCAGCCGGGCAGCGCCGCAAGCGCGGCCAGCACGTCGGCGATTCCCGGGACGAGCGAGATCGCCGCGGCCTCGAGGTCGTTGCCCAACGCGCCGAGGTCGCGCGCCATCGAGGCGGCATCGGCCCATGCGTCGGGAAGCTCCGCCGATGGCGAGAAGCCGCCGCACCGCGCGGCGAAGACGGCAGGCGTCGGCAACGGGACGCGCGGATTGGCGAGCACCATGCCGAAGGCCGGAAGCGCCGGCGCGGCGCCGAGCCGCTCGCCGATGCCGCCCATGCGCACGGACCTGGACGCGAGGCAGGCTGGAACGTCGGCACCGAGTCCGAGCGCGACCTGGGCGAGGCGCGGGACGTCGAGGCCGGTGCGCCAGAGCGCGTCGAGGACGCGCAGCGCGGCGGCTGCGTCGGCGCTGCCCCCGCCGATGCCGCTCGCCACCGGCAGGCGCTTGGAGAGGCGCAGCGCGGCGCGCGGGACGATGCCCGCCTCGCCGGCCAGGCTTCGCGCCGCGCGCAGCACCAGGTTGTCGGCGTCGCCGGCGAGCGCAGTGCCCTCCTCGCCGTCGATCGCGAGCGACAGGCCGCCTGCCTCGCGCGCCTCGACCATGTCGCCGATGCCAGGAAAGACGGCGAGGCTGTCGAGCAGGTGGTAGCCGTCGTCGCGCCGGCCCGTGACGTGGAGGAAGAGGTTCACCTTCGCGGGCGCGAAGCCCGGCGCGCGCGTCATGCGGGCGTCGCCGGAAGGACGAAGGGCAGCAGCACCGTGGCCGCGGCCTGGGCGGCGATGCCCTCGCCGCGGCCCGCGAAGCCGAGGCGCTCGGTCGTCGTCGCCTTCACCGATACGCCGGAGACGTCCATGCAGGCGACGTCCGCGATCCGCCTGCGCATCGCCTCGGCATGCGGCGCGATGCGCGGGCGCTCGCAGACCAGCGTCACGTCGACATGGACGAGGACCCCGCCGCGCGCGGCCACGCGTCCCGCCGCATGGCGCAGGAACGCCGTGCTGTCGGCACCCTTCCACTGCGCGTTCGATGGCGGGAACCAGCGGCCGATATCGCCCTCCGCCAGCGCGCCGTAGATCGCGTCGCACAGCGCGTGCAGCCCGACATCGGCGTCGGAATGGCCCTCCAGTCCCTTCTCGTGCGCGATCGGCACGCCGCACAGGACGAGCGGCCGGCCAGCGACGAGGCGGTGGACGTCGAAGCCGAGCCCGGTCCTGGGCACGAGCGTCGTTCCTGCCTGGCGCTCCATGCGTCGATCCTCCTTCGCGGTCATTGCAGCAGCGTGAAGCTCACGGGGACGAGCACGACGTCCTCCGCGGCCTCGCCGCCGCGGCGCGCCGGGGTGAAGCGCCACTGCCGGACCGCGGCCAGCGCAGCCTCGTCGAGCGAAGGCGTCCCGCTGCTCTCCGCGATGCGCACCTCGCGCCCCTCGCCCGTGCTGGTGACGACGACGCGCAGGACCGCGCGCCCCTCGCGCCCCGCGCGCCGGGCGGAGACGGGATAGGACGGCGCCGGATTGCCCGCGGCAGGCTCTGCGGGCGCGTCCCTGCCGGCGGCAGGCGGCCGCGCCGCCATGTCCGCGCCGCGCGCGACGCCCGGGGATGGCGGCGCGACGTCGCCGCCGCGCGCAGGTTCCTCGCGCGCGGGCGCCGCCTCCGCCTGCGACGCGGCGCGAGGCCCCTGGCGCCGCGCCTGCTGCCCGCGCGTGGGCGCGCCGGCTGGCGTCGACGCGCGCGCGGCAGGCGACATGGCGGCCGGGAGCGGTTGCACCGCCGGCGCCGCCTCCGGTGCGCGCGGCTGGTCATCATGCGATTGCGGGGGCAGGCTCGCGACCAGCGCGGCCGGGGCATCGTCGTCCGCAGTCCCGACGGGCGCGGGCACGGCATCCGCGGCTTGCGTCGCGTCCGCGGCCTCGCGCATCCCGGCTGCCGCCGCGGCATCAGCGAATTCGGCGAAGGAATCGACCGCGGCGTGGCTCGCTGCGTCGGGCGCCGCGGCGACGTGAGCCGCCGGCGGGAACGACAGCCATGCCTCGGTGCCGCTGGCGGGCCGCGACGAAGGCTCGGCCTCCTCATCGACCGGAATCGCCGCCGCGCGCGGCTCGAGCCCGGCGCCCTGCTCCGCGTGGACGGCAGGCGGCGGCAGCGCGGCCTCCCGCGCGAGCCCGGCGGGCGTCGCGCCGCGCGGCGCGGCGACGATGGACTGCAGCGCGACCACCTCGAGCGCCACGGGCGTCGCGCCCGTGGCCTCGCGCGCGCGCCCGGACAGCGCGACCAGCACGGCGGCGTGGAGCGTGGCGGAGGCGGCGAGCGCCGCGACGAATGCGAGCCAGCCCCGGCGCCTGTCGTCGCGCACGCGGCGCGGCGCGGCCGGGCGCCGCGCGGGATCGGCGCGCAGGCCGCTCATGGGCGCATCTCCCGCGGCGCATCGCCGGCAAGCCTCTCCCACGGAACCAGCAGCGCCTGGCCGTCGATCCGCATGCGCACGGCGCGGATCGCGTAGGCCTCGGCGAGCGCATCGTCGCCGAGCGCCTCGTCGGGCACGCCCAGCGTCGCCACGCGCCCGCGATGCAGCAGCGCGACGCGGTCGCAATGCCGGGCCGCGAGGCCGAGGTCGTGAAGGACGACGCAGACCGCGGCGCCCGCGCGGGCAACGCCGCGGAACAATTCCATCGCCGCGAGCTGGCGGTTCGGGTCGAGCGCCGCGCAGGGCTCGTCCAGCAGAAGGACCTCCGCCTCGACCGCCAGCGCGCGCGCGAGCATCGCCAGCGCGCGCTCGCCGCCCGAGAGCGCGGATAGCGGGCGCGCCGCCGCCGCGGACAGGCCGACCGCCTCGAGGGCGCGGGCCACGGCCTGCCTGTCGCGCGCGGGGTCGCGCGCCGCGTCGTGCGGCAGGCGGCCGAGCGCCACGGCGTCGGCGACGCGCATCGGCCATGCGGCCTCGACCTGCTGCGGCAGGAAGGCGATGCGCCGCGCCCGCGCGTGCACAGACAGGCCTGCGAGCGGCACGCCGCCGAGGAGGATATCGCCCGCGGACAGGCGCTCGAGGCCCGCGGCGCAGCGCAGCAGCGTGGTCTTTCCCGCGCCGTTGGGGCCGACGATGCCGAGCACCTCGCCCGGACGCGCCTCCAGCGCGACGGCGTCGAGGATCCTCGCGTCGCCTCGCGTCGATGTCGCGTCCACCCAGCGCAGCGCGGTCATGCGGCCCCCCTCAGGCGCAAAACCTGCCACAGGAAGAAGGGCGCGCCCACGAGCGCGGTGGCGACCCCGAGCTTGAGCTCGGCGCCGGTCGGCGCCAGCCGCACCGCGATGTCCGCCGCGAGCAGCAGGCAGGCGCCGCCCAACGCGCTGGCCGGCAACAGGCGCTGCGGGTCCTGCGCCACCAGGCCGCGCAGGAGATGCGGCACGACGAGGCCTACGAAGCCGATGCTGCCGGACACGGCCACGCAGGCACCGACGCTGAGCGCCGTCCCCGCCACCGCGAGCAGGCGCAGGCGCGCGAGGTCGATCCCGAGCGAGGCCGCGACGTCCTCGCCGAGGGAGAGCGCGGCAAGGCCGCGGCCCGTCGCCAGCAGCAGCGCCCATCCCGCGAGCGCGAGCGGCAGCGCGAGCGTGACATGGGACCACGAGCGGTCTGCGACAGAGCCCATGAGCCAGAACATGATCTCGAAGGCGGCCATCGGGCTGGGCGCGAGGTTGAGCGCTAGGGAGGTCAGCGCGACGGCGAGGCTGGACAGCGCCACGCCCGCGAGGACCAGCGTCAGCGTGCCGGCCGCGCGGCCCGCGAGCGCGACCAGCAGCGCGCCCGCGGCGAGGCCGCCGGCGATGCCGCCCGCGGCAGGCGACCAGAGCCCGAAATGGAAGGCGAGCACGGCGCCGAGCGCGGCGAGCGACGACACGCCGACGATCCCGGGATCGGCGAGCGGGTTGCGCGTCAACCCCTGCAGCACCGCGCCGGAGAGGCCCAGCGACGCGCCGGCCGCGAGCGCCAGCACCGTGCGCGGCGCGCGGATCTCCCAGAGCACGAGCCCGGCCACGGCGCGCACGCCCTCGTCCGCGGAGAACACGTCCCAGGGACGCAGGCGCGAGGCACCAAGGCTCGCGGACAAGCAGGCGAGCGCCGCGAGGGCGATGGCGAGGACGAGCGCAGGGCGCGAGAGGCTCATCGCGACGCCTCCGCGACCAGCGCCGCGGCGTCCGCGAGCGCGAGGTCGGGACAGGCCCAGAGCCGGGCCGGCATGCGCAGCACGCGCGCCCGGCCGCGCGCGAGGACGGGATGGGCGAGCAGCGCGGCGGAGAGCGAGGCGCCGGCGTCGCCGGCATCCTCGACGACCAGCAGGTCGGGATCGGCGGCGACGAGTTCCTCGAGCCGCAGGGCGCCATGGCCGCGAAGCCCCGCTCGCGCGGCCATGTTCTCGACGCCCACCGCGCCGAGCAGCGCATCCGCCATCGTGCCCTGCCCGGCCGTCCATCCGCCGGCGAGCAGCACGGCCGCGCGATGCGGCTTCGCGGCGGCGGCAAGCGCGGCGATGCGCGCCTCGAGCTCCGCGACCATCGCTTCGCCCCGCGCGTCCTCGCCGAGCGCGCGCGCAAGCGACCTGATCTCCGCCTTCGCGCCGGCCAGGTCGTCCGCGAGCCCGACGACATGCACGCGAAGCCCGAGGCGTCGCAGCGCCTCCGCCGTCGCGCGCGGCGCGTGCGCGCCCAGCACGACGAGGTCCGGCGAGAGCGCGAGGATCTCCTCCGCGTCGCCGCGATTGGGGCGCAGCCCCTCGGCCTCGCGCCAGACCGTCGACAGCGCGCGATCGAAGGCGAGGGCGCTCGCCGAGACGACATGCGCGCGCGGCGCCAGCGCGAGCACGAGGCGGTCGGCGCAGAGATTGGCCGAGACGACGCGGCGCGCCTGCGCCTGCGCAGTCTCCCGCGCGCCGATCGCTGCGTCGCCGGCGACGACGAGCGCGAGAACGCAGGCGAGGCGCGCCGCCCGTCGCATCAGAACCTCGCGCCGACGCGCGCCATCAGCGTGCGCCCGGCGAGCGGATAGGCGTTGTACCGACCATAGGTGGAGGTGCTCGCGGCACCGTAGTCGAAGTATTGCGCGTCGAGGAGGTTCGCCGCGGCGAGCGACCAGTATGCCCAGCCTGCGTCGCCCCCGAGCCGCAGGTCGACCAGCGTGTGGCCAGGGATCATCGGCTGGAAGTTCGCCTGGTCGTTGTCCAGGCGGCGATCCCCCACCCGCCGGATGCCCGCGTCGAGCGTCGCGAGCCTGCCGACGATGTCCCAGGACATCCCCGCGCTGCCGGTGACGCGGGACACCAGCGGGACCTCCTTGCCGTTCCACTTGCCCTCGCTGAAGCGCGCATCCGTGTAGGTCAGCGAGCTCCGCAGGCGCAGCGCGTCGGTGACGTTCCAGTTCGCCGCGCCCTCGATGCCGACGCGCCGCGTCGGATCGAGGTTCGTGTTGACGAACCTCGCCGGGTCGTAGTGGATCTCGTCGCGCAGATCCATGACGAAGCCGCTGGCCTGCAGGCCGAAGCCACCCCAGCGCCGGCGGACCCCGGCCTCCGCGTCCATCGAGGTCTGCGTCTTCAGCGCGAAGTCGACCGGGGTCCCGAAGGGGGCCGATCCGACCCGCTCGTCGACATTGGGCACGCGGAAGCTTCGCCCTGCGCGCCCGAACACCGTCGTGTCCGGGGAGACGCGGTGCTCGAGGCCGAGGTGGAAGGCGTGCTGCGTCTCGCTGGAATCGAGCGGGCGCCCCTGCCGGTTGGATCCGTTCGACGGCGCGCCGGGATCGTAGGCGTCGTCGGCCGTGACCGCGACGTTCTGCACGCGCGCCCCGAAGGACAGGTCCGTGCCCGGACGCAGCGCCACGGTGTTCTGGGCGTAGAGGGCGAGCGCCATCTGCCCGAGTTCGTAGCGATGGGCCGGCCGGTCGGTCTCGTTCCTCTTGCGGTCGGATCCGTAGAAGGACCGGTAGAGGTCGATGCCCGCGATGGCCCTGCTCGCGAGGCCGAAGAGCCCATGCTCGACGTTCGCGCGCGGCGTGAGCGACACCGTCGTGAGCGCCGTGTCGGCGTAGGTGTTCCCGAAGCTGCTGAAGAACTTGGATTGCTGCGCCTTGTGGCGGACGCCCGCGTCGAGGACCAGCTCGACGCCGTCGCGGACCATGCGCGTGCCGCCGAGCGCGAGGTTGACGCCCTGCTTGTCGGCGAAGTCGAAGGGTGTCGAGCTGCCCCGGCGATCGGAGTCGACCTGGCTGCTCGAGACCGTGACGAGCCTTGAACCGGGCAGGCCGAGATGCTGCGTGTCGGCCGAGACGTTGAGGTAGGGCTCGCCGTCGGCGATCGAGCGACGGAGCTCGCCGACGACGCTGCGCTGGCGCAGTTCGTTGTTGACGCGGTAGCCGTCGGAATCGATCGAGCCGGCATGGAGCGAGAACGCGCCTTCGCCGACGCGCTGCGACGTCGAGGCCGAGGCCTCGGCCTGGCGGAACGAGCCGAGCGCGACCTCCGCGCGGCTGCCCGGCTTCTCGTTGAAGCCGTTGCGGGTGACGATGTTGATCACGCCGCCGACCGCCCCGTCGCCGTAGAGCACCGCGCCGCTGTTGCCGCGCGTGATCTCGATGCGCTCGATGCTCGCGCGCAGGATGGCGCCGAAGTCGACGCCGGCGAGGTCGACGTCGTTCAGCCGCCGGCCGTTGACGAGCACCAGCGCGTTGGGCGTCGCCGCCGCGCCGAAGCCGCGCAGGTCGACGGTGGCGTTGGTGCCGTTGACGCCGCCATAGAGGTTCTGGACCTGGACGCCCGGCTGGGTGGAGAGAAGGTCCTGCAGCGTCTGCGCGGGGGAGCGCTCGATGTCCTCCGCCGTGATGACGGTGGTCGAGGCGCCGGTGACGCCCTCGCCGAGGCGGCTCGCGGTGACCCGCGTCTCCGGCAGCACGCGCGGGCGCTCCTGCGCCTGCGCGACGCCGGCCAGCAGCACCGACGCGATGGCAAGCGCCGGTCCCGCATGGCGGACGCAACTCCGTTTGCCTTCTGAATCGATCCTCGTGTCCATCGCGGCGCAGCCCCCGGTTGGCCGCCCGCCCCTCCCCGGGGACCGGCGGCCCGACATGGACCGGCGCGCTGGCGCGAGGGATCGCCGGGCGAGGTCCTCGCGCGGCATGCGGCCATCGGCTCGTCGCCAACGCACGCTCCCCCTGCCGCGGGGCGAGGCGACATCGCCTTGCCCCACGCGCCGGAAACGACGTCACCGCTGCGTTTGACCGCTCCGTGTGGTGCTCCCCGCCCACCGGTTGGGTGACCGTGCAGGCAGGTCTCCTGGCTCGCGGGTCTGCGTCCATCCGCCCGGCCTTCCCAGTTTCCCAGTGGCCATCTCGGGCGCGGACTCGCCGCTTACAGTTGCGGGGGCAGCCCGGGCATCGTCCTCGCGAGAGGACAACCCGGTTCCCTCTTTCCTCCCCGGCCGCCGCCGGGGAACCTGCACGTTCCGCGACGATCCTCCACGGCGCGAAGCCGAGTCAAGGGCGAATCACCACGCAGCGCGGCGCTTGCGCGACGCCGCGCGCGCTGCCATTCGATCGCCGGAGATGGAACCGCTCTTCCGGACATCCTGCGCGCAACCCTTCCTCGTCGCGCGCTTCGCCGCGCGCCAGCGCATCCTCGGCTGGTCGCTCAACCGCCCGGGCTTCGCCGAGGGCGAACTCGTCGCGTGGCTGGAGGTGCGCGACGCCGACCTGCCGATCGGCGTCGATCCGCTGGCGCTGCTGGAGCGGAGGCTGGCGGGCGCGGGCCTCGCCGGCGCGATCGGCATGATGACTGCGCGCGACGTGCGCAGGCACCATGGCGCGGGCGTCGAGGCGGACGGGGTGCGCGCCGATGTGCTCGTCACGCTCGGCCTCACGAACGGCAGCTTCCTCGACCCGGCGGGCCGCCTGCGCGACGTCGCGCCGCCGGCGCGCGCAGGGACCATCAACATGCTCGTCGCACTCTCGGTGCCCCTGGACGACGGAGCGATGGTCGAGGCCGTCTCCGTCGCCGCGATGGCGCGCAGCGCGGCGCTGCTCGCCGATGGCGGGCGCATCATCGGCACGGGCACGGACTGCATCCTCCTCGCCTGCCCCGCCGATGGAGCGCGCCGGCCCCATGCCGGGATCCATACGCAGGCGGGACGCTGCATCGCCGAGGCGGTCCATGCCGCCACCCGCGCCGCGCGCGCGGAGTGGGAGGCCGAGCAGGGATCATGACTGCCGGGGCCGCTCGACGGGCCCGCCGGCGCGCGTCTCGCGGAGCGGCGGGGTTGGTGGATCTGCAGGGAAGGAAGATGGTGCCCAGGGCCGGAATCGAACCAGCGACACTGCGATTTTCAGTCGCATGCTCTACCAACTGAGCTACCTGGGCACGGCGCTCGTCGAGACGGGCCGCGCTTATAGACAAACCCGGCCGCGCT
>Ga0194116_10002496_pt1 | contig 23608 bp, 25 predicted proteins | sample TA2MahsurfametaG_4_FD_148617 | JGI IMG/M metagenome (GOLD analysis project Ga0194116, IMG submission 148617) | Freshwater microbial communities from Lake Tanganyika, Tanzania - TA2015008 Mahale S9 surface | ecosystem: Environmental > Aquatic > Freshwater > Lake | place: Tanzania: Lake...
TAATCAATTAAAAATATATTTATAAATAATTATTATGCAGCAACAAAAACTAAGTAAGTTCTTTCCAGAAGAGAATTATTTAATGTCAAAAATTAGCACTTATTGAAACTGTTAAATGTAATAATAAGACCATTTTAGATAAGATTGAACCTATGCAACTCAATACTGTTAAAAAAATTCTTAATAAAATGGGTTCTTTCATACAGACGAAGATTTTAGATGTAAACATTGCACTACATTTATAGGCAAAAATAAAGCTAGTCTTGGAGCTCATATACGTAATTGTAAGGCCAACCCAATTAACAAGTAAATATTTTTAAATTTCTAATATTAATGTTAACAGTATATGAACACTTAATTATATTTAATTAAACCAACAAATGTAATTAAGTTTTATACGTATTACGCGTTTACTTTTTATTTTTCTTCGTCTACTCCTGTCACTTCTTGAAATATCCCATCATCATAATCTAATATTGTCAGTAATTGCTTAATATTGTTTTCATCTATTACTACCTTATATTTTTTATACCCTTGTTGATTACTTGTTACTAATTCGATTGTGTCATTTTCTTTAACTTCTGGTCGGTTCATATATTCAAACAGACTATCCGATTCGTCAAGCACATGATTTGTCATTATATTATATACAAGGATATCTTTACACCATTGAAGATTTAAAACCACACCTTTTGGTGAAATGATTTTTTTTATTTCACTTTCATAATCATAATCTAGTATGTTGTTTAAATATTCTTCTATTGTGATGAACATAAATGATGTTGGTTCTGCGAAATATACATCACATATTTTTTCTTTGATTGTTTCCTCTGTAAATACTTCAATCGGTCTAAAAACAATATTTTTAGATTGTGAGCAACAACCTTCAAAACAATAATCATTTCTACATCTTGAACAAAACAATTGTATGTATAAATTTTCTATTTTTGTTTTATCTATTTCAACAAATAAACACTTGTTTAATTTATGTTCGATGTCTTTTATCTTTGACATTAGTTATTGACTATGTTATGATTATTCAAATTTTAATTCAATTCAATTTTTTTAGTAAAAGGTGCGGTTTTAAATCTTCAAGGGTGTAAATTATTATAGGTTTTCTAATATTGTTGCAACTAACGATTGTAGAGAAGTTGATTGTCGGTGTGTCAATCAAATTAGTAATTTACTATCATTTGAATTTCTTAATCACGCAACGCGAAATATGCTGGCTGAAATTCCTGAAGATATTTTACTGCATTTACATTCTTACAATATTAATAATATATTTTAATTCTTATACATGTAGTTTCGGTAAATAAATTTTTAAAAGTTCTAATAATAATGTAAAACGTATATCCAACAATTTAACTTTTTTTTTAAATTCATTTAATTCTATTTTTAAACATAATGATACTATTTTATTTAAGTAAGATTGTTTATGTTTCAGAATTTTTTCATGCATTTGAATTATTAATTCATTTATACTTTGCACTATTTCAGATGTTAATAATATAGCATATCTAACCGGTTCATCAATTCTCTCTAAAACAGATATCTTATTTGTTAACTCTATCATTTCAAATTGGCTTGAATCATCTTGCTTATTACAAATTACAGGAGTATTAATATTATTTTTGAATTCTTCAAATTCGTTTTTTGATTTACAATATCTTTTTATTATATCATATATTAAAGATTCAATAATTTTTAATTTATTTTCCATATCAAGCGTCTCTAATTCGTTTTTAAATATAACGCTATCACAATCTTTATGTTCTGAAATAAATTTAACAACATTTTGAGACGATGTTATAGATGTAGACAATGCCGTAATTGAATAAAATAACATATTACATGTTAAAATTGGTAATCCCGCATAACAATATATTCTAATTAAATCCATATTTATATTAAACTAACATATTTAAATAATTTGTTAGTTTAATTACTTCGTATTTAAGTTTGAAATAATATAATATATTAATCCATCTCAGTATCAGTTTCTACATCATCTTCAAACAATTCAACAGTATTGTTTACAAACATTTCAAGAGCTCTCCGACTATTTAACACGCTTGGATTGTCTATTTGATTAAGTAGTTGGCCTATATTATGCCCTGAAAATTGCTGGGCAACCAATCCCAGTTTGTCTACCAATCTATCTATTTCAGCATCATCTATATCAGATATGTTTAATTGTTTTATAGCATCTACTAATTCGGCTTTTTCGCTTTCATTAAATCCACCACCACGTTGTCTGCGATGACTTCTTCTCTTTCGTGTAAAATGCATTCTTCTTGTGCCACGTTTTTTGTGGTGTGTTCTATGTTTCCTTTGTCTGTGAGTTTTGGATGAACGCGATTTTGTTTTACGCAAAAAATGTCTCATATATAATTTATATATATATTTATTTTTCTATAATCACACATTTTGAAATATTATGTATTATTTTATCTTCCTTTTCTAAATCATTATCACCAGCACCTCCCATTGCTTCTAAAACCATCTTATCATATTTATCTGATGTTTTTGATGTGTAATTTTTATAGTCTGGATTTTTCTCTCGAAATTGAGGCAATAATTTTATATTTTTATTTGCTACACTTTTTATTGCTTTTCTTAGATTTGTTTTATTATCATCTTCCTTTTCCCATTTATCATCATCCTTGATGTACATTGTTTCTCTCTTTTTATCTGTACAATGAACTGGACGTTGTGTAACATCTAATGCCTTCAGGTTTGTAGTGATTATATTTGATATTCCTTGTGCATAACCTACTTCACCAACTTTCTCTAAGTCTGAAAGCTGCAATTTTATTGAGTCTACAAAATCCATTATATTCATAGCATCTTTACACGTTTCATTTAAAAAGAATTGTAGATTAAATGTTTTGTTATTGTTGTTGTTGAGAGAATTTGTATTATGATTTGCTTGACTTGAACTATTGCTTTTCAACAAATCCATCAATTCTGTATTCTGTCCCATTAATTCTGTATTTTGTTTTACTAGCATTATGATCAATTCTTTGTCTGACATTGAATTTATTTCTTGACAAGACACTTCATCTGTTTTATTTTCTAAATTACACTTTTTTTTGTGCCTCCATAATGTAGTTCTATTATTGAAGTTTATTCCACATATACATTGGAGATTTTTAGCGACTTTTAACGACAAATCTGTTACTGACGTTTCATTCACTCTATTTTTATGTTTTAACGTCTGTAAATGTTTTTTATAGTCTGTAGTCTTACACGTATAATAATCACACAGTTCGCAATGGTGATTTTTGGCGACTTTTAGCGACAAATCTGTTACAAAATGTTTCATATATTGTAACAAGAAAATCTCCCTAAATACTTTTTCGCAAAAAATATAAAAAAATATGACCATAAAATTTTCAATATTTCGTTTAGGCTGAGACGATAAATATTTTTTATCTAGACGAAATTTTTTCTCAGTAAGAAGATTTTTGGCTATCCCATTTTGGACATTTTTTTTGTCCATTTTTGAAAAGTCAAAAAACTTTTCATTTTTTAAAAGCTTGTAGTTTCTCTTCATATGTAGGGAAGAAAAAATGACCGAAAAATCGTGAATTTAAAGATTTTCCCTTCAGGATGTAGTGTCTCCGTCTTTAAATAGTCTAATAATTATAATATATTTAATTATTGTGTAAAAAAATTGATTCAAAAACATTTAAAAAATTCATGATACCTAATAAATGCAAACAAAATTAGACAAATTCTTCTCAATATCAATTAATCACGATTTGAAAAATAAAAAATGCTTTATTTATGACCCTGACAATTACACAGCATTTTTTGAAAATAAACCATTAGATGATGATATTCTTTTAACGACAAAATTAAGTATTAAATTATATTATCGTTTACCAAAAAAATTAAAATCATTTGTATTTCCAAAAATAGAAACAAAATATAATATTCCATTATTAAAGTCAAACTTACAGAAAGCAATTAGAAGATGTCAAACTCAAATAGCCGTCAATTCGGCATTAGCAATTATTCAAAAAGAACCAAATGAATTATTAAGAAGGTTACCAATCATTTATATTGAAGATGTATGTTTAATAGATTCTTATTCAATCCCTGTTTGGCTAATGATGGCAGAAAAAGAGCATAAATTAGATTTAATAGACGTAGATATTTTACTTCATATCGTTAAAAGTTTATGTGAATGTAATATTTATTATAATAATTCTCTCGATTATACAAAACCATTTGATTTATCACACAAAAATTTGCAGGATTTTGAACATAGAGATCAACTTTTAACGATATTCTATAGAAGTCAATATGGAGGTATGAAAGGAGATATGAAGATGCTTAAAAACTCAATTTATTATTATTCAGAAAGACCCTCTGAAATTCAACAAACATTATACGATTCTATTGATTATACAAATTTTGACCCAAATTTAGAAATAATTACAGAGGCAATTGATTTTCATCCATTTCCTCAAATAATAAATATGCTTGTCAAACAAACTAACTTGGATAATAATGATATTAAAATGACGATATGGTTTGCAGAATCAGGATTAAATATTAGAAAGCCTTTAACATTAGAAAACTCGAGAGAATATTCAAATAAAGAAATTTGGAAAATTATTAAACCTAGATTGGCACGTATTAGGTATATATTGTTACAGTAAATATAAAATATATTTACAGATAATGTAATATTATAAATAAGACTGAAATTAAAATAATAAATAATATTTTTCTATTAGACGTTCTGAAGGATTGAGATAAAAACATATGTCTGAAAATCATGTCTATGATAATCTTAAAATTATAATATATCTTTCACAAATTTAAAAGAAATAGAATATAGAATATATGTCATATGTTTATTTATTAGTATCAACAAATGGAAATACTTATGTAGGTGCGACTGTCGATTTAAATCGTCGGCTCAGACAGCATAATAAGGAGATTAAGGGTGGAGCTCATGCTACAGGAATAAAGGTTTTAAAAGGTGAAACCTGGACAAGAGCAGCACATGTGTCGGGATTTCCTGATTGGCAGGCAACACTTCAATTTGAATGGCGTTGGAAACAATTGACACGAAAATTACCTATTAATATGCTTCCTCTAGAGAGAAGAATGTTGGCGCTTAAACAGCTATTAGATTTGCCTCAATCAACATCTAAGGCCAAACCATATACCGATTGGCCTACACTCCCAAAAGTCCATGCTGAAACAGATGAAGCTAAAATATATTATGAAAAACTATTTAAAGAAAATATATAAATATATGTAGACCAATGGATAAACAAATCGCAATCTTGAAGAAACAAAATGAAGGCATGGAAACTGCTTTCAAGAACAAGAATATTGTATTTGCTAAGCTTAGTATAGATAATGTTGAGTCTGAAACTGAACTAATGCTTTTAAAGGATTACAACAATTACTTAAAGGGTATCTCGGCAGCCAATAGACCGCCTCCTCAAGAGAAGCCTGTTGAAGAAACACCGAAAAAGAAAGAAGATGATGATGATGATGATGATGATGACGTGACAAAAGATATGAAGCCATCTCATTCTACTATCACTAATATGGAGGATATTAAACGTGCTTTTTTCAATAAGGACTATGAAAATTTCAATCATCTTGTCAGGCAACATCCATTTAAGTATTATAAAGTGAATTATAAGTTCTCTAGAGACAATACTGGACGTCCAGGATATGCTGCTAAGAACTTACTTAGAGGGTTTCTTCAAAGTTTAGACGATTATCGTAAGTATTTAATGGTTTGTTTTAGATGCATTATGAGTGATAAAGAAACTTGTGAATACAAATATCCGTCTTATTGGATTGTCAATTCAAACGATGATATTAAGTCTATTTTAGGTTCATTATACGATGATTATGAATTTATTGCTATAGAGGAAGAAGAATCTATTACCAAGATGTTAAAGAAAATAGAGAAAAATGATGACGAAAACAACGAGACTTTGATCGGCGAAGTTTATTTACATTAATAACTAACTTAAAGACTATATAAATTAATTATTTTTTTCTACTATATTGTCTTCTTTTTTTAATTACTTTTATTTTTTTGAGTGTTCTTTTTTTGTTTTTCGTTTTTCGTTTTTTATTTTTCCCTCCAGTAACACTAAATAATTCTTTTATTTTATTTTTAACATCATCTAACCTATATGTGAATATATTTCCATCTATTGTAGCTCCATTACTTAAATGGTAATCACGTAATTTTTTTTGTTTTGCAACTACTACTTCATGTGGTTCCAATGCTTTTAATGGCGGTATTCCTCCAGAAATTCCACCTGTTAACTTTGTTATTTCAGGACGTGATTCATTAACAATTAATAAAGCATAAAAACGTAAAAGAACACCTCCTTTTTTTAATTCATTTGAACAAGTGATGTCGGAAGATAATTCACCTTCAGAAATTTCTCCACGAAAGATTGCTATTGGTTTATCATTAAAATTAGTAATCAATAAAAGTATTGCCTCAGAATCTTCATCTTTATCATATGAATCAACCAAACTATCTAATTGAACATCCAGTTCATCTAAAACTTCACCTTCAGGTGTTTTTTCACTATATTCTGGGGTTAAATAAATAACTTTATCAACATGTAAATCTCTTGTCATTTTTCTTTTCCTAACTTACTCGCAATAAAAACGATATTTATTGGCAAGGACAGTACCACAAGTAAAACATTTAATTGGAATGATCATTGTCTCTTATATAAATAAATTATAATTTTTCTATATTATAATATTTAAAATCAATTTTTTATTTGATATTAAAATAGTTAATAATCATTAAATAAATTATAATTTTAAATTTTTAATATTTAAAAACATAATTTTAAAAGGATTAATGAATATATGGAATTATCAAACACCAAATATAATAAATGAGGAGATTAATAAATATCTAAATAATATTGAATCAGAATGTTTTTTTATTGAGTCAAATAAAAAATGTTATAATATTTTTGAAAAATATATTTATGATTTAGTTTCATATCATTGTTCTAGATTAAATATTAATATGAATGAAATTTTTATACAATATTCAATTCAAAAAGGTACCTTTCATACATTAAATATGTTAATAGATAGAGAAAATATAATATGTACATGTCCTGATAAAAAAAATCCTGACCCAATATTTACAATTATTAATTTTTTAAATGAAGAACCTTCCCCTATTATAGTTTTAGATGTTAATAAAGATAAATATATGTATAAAAAATTTAATGACATAGATACGGTTTCAATTATGACAATTAATAAGAATGATCATATAGTTACTGACAAATTTTTATTTTATGGTTTGCCAAACCAATATTTATCAACATTAAAAATATTTATTTACCGAGAAAACATATGTAAAATAATATATAAGCCGAATGTTAATAACAATTGCGATTATAATGAATGTTCATTATTTAAAATATTTCCAATTGACAAAACAGATTTTTATAAAGATATAAATCAATCATTACTAAATACAGATTTAATAGAAGAATTAATTTATGGGGTAAAATATAATAAATTTAGTGATTTTATGAAATTATATAATTCTGAAGATACAATTATATTTAAAATAAATAAAGAATTATATAAAATAGAGGAAAAAAACCAATTATATTTAAAATATGGAAATATTATAAAACATATATATGAAATTAACGAAGACAAAATAAATAACGATAATAGATTTTTACAAAGATGTATTCATCGATTAATATATTCAGAATATATGTGTAAATGGATTTGTAAAGAAATAGATAATTTAAAAAGCACATCTTCATCTTCTATTTGGAAAAATAAAAATAATAATAATAATACAATAGATGATATATTAATAGAAAGTAATTCAAATTTATTTAGATTTGTTATTGGGACTATGGATTTAATAATTCCAACTATTAGAGTTTTTTATAATATAGATGATAATTTAGAATTAAATATAACAGAATTTTCAGTTGTAAAATATAATTGTGATATTAGTAAAAATTATTCAGAATTTAAAAAAAGTAAAAATTTTTTAAATATTTATATATTATTGAATGATGTATCTAATTGTGAAGGGGCAGAGATAGTTTTTTCTGATAATCTAAAGTCAAATTTAAAATGTGGAGATATGATAGTCTTTACAAAATCTAATGAATATATAATTACTCCATTAAAAAAAGGAATTGTATATTATTTAGTATGTTTTTTAGATATAAAATTATCCATATAACCAAACTATTTGAATATATCCTTTACTACCGCTAGTACCTCCAGCTGCTTGTATTCCGCTATTATTGGAACCAGCACCTCCACTTCCGGCTGTTGTACTAACGCTATAATTAAAACTATTACCTGAATTACCTGATCCATTTCCTCCATTACTTCCATTACCGTGACCGGAACAATTAAATAAACTCGGTATATTATAATTAACATTACCTCCAATTCCTCCACCTCCTCCAGTCCCACCATTTGCTTGAAGAGATAATCCAAGATTTGTTATTGTTAAATTACTTGCGTTTCCACTACCACCACTACCTCCGGAGGGTGCATTTTCATTAAGACCATTCTGAGAATTAGTATTTCTAGATGCTCCATTTCCTCCAGTTCCTCCTGAACCTCCATTACCAATAGTTAAAGTTAAATTCCCAGCATTTGTTATATCAACAGATCCTGTACTTGAATCATAATAATATATTCCCCCTATTCCTCCATTACCGCCAGTTGTTCCCCCACAATTACCGCTACCAACATCCGATATATTTAAATGCGCACAGCCTCCACCTCCTCCTCCTCCTCCAGCTCCACCAACGATAACTGCTCTTATTTGATTAACACCAGAAGGAATAGATACATTCTGAGTATTATTATATATTTGAGAAGAAGCGGTACAAGAATCAGAAACTGTAACTCCAAGTGGAAAATAATATTTAAAATCTAATGGTATATAACCCGAATAACTTGTTGATTTAGTAGGAAAATTATCAATAAAATTTTGATTTTGATTGGCTCCAGAAACATCAGTAATTTGGGATATACTTATTCCTTTATAATAATAATTACTCATATAATAATTATTAATATAAATATTTAAAAATTAAAATAAAATTATCTTTAACATGAAAAAATATATTTATGAAAATAAATATTCTATATCTAAAGAATTATGTGATGAAATAATAAAAAGATTTGAAAAAGAAAACAATGGAAAATATGAAGGAATAACTGGAGGTGGTTTAATAAAAAAAATAAAAAATACTATAGATTTTGTAATTCCAACATGTGAAAATAATAATTCTTTTGAGGAGTGGAATAATATAAGAATATTTTTGGAAGAAGAGTTATTTAGAAATATAAAAATTTATATTTCATCATTATCTGATAATTTAAAACAAAAGGAAGAAAATTCATTATATTATATTTTTCCAACTAAATATTTAATAAATAAAAGTTTTCAGATTCAAAGATATAATAAAAATGAAGGTAAATTTTCATATCATGATGATTTTAAAGTTGATTGGGTTTCTAAAAGTTATAGAGTTATAACATTTATTTGGTATTTAAATGATGTAAATGAAGGAGGAGAAACCGAAATTTGGGATAATGAATTAATAAAACCTGAAAAAGGTAAATTATTACTTTTCCCAGCATCCTGGGTATATCCTCATCGTGGAAAAATTCCTATTTCAAATGATAAATATATAATTACAGGATGGTTATATACTTCTTAAATAAACTATTTATAAATTTTTATATAGATATTTTATCAATTATTAATTTATATTTAATGTCTTCACAACCTAGAAAATTAAAATTATTTTATATTTTTATGAATTACTTCTACATGTAATATATAGAAATTAATATATATATATTATTTAAAAACTTTTTATTTTAAATTAAATATAAAATGTTTGAACAATTATGTAAATTATCTAGGGAAAATGATTCTAACCAAAGATTAAATTGGGATGAATATTTTATGTCTATCGCAATATTAGCATCTCAAAGAAGTCCGTGTAAAAGACTTCATGTTGGTTCAGTAATAGTAAAAGATAACAGATTAATTTCAATGGGTTATAATGGTTTTATACCAGGAGCGCCACATATTTCTCGCATAAAGGATGACCATGAACAATCAATTATTCATAGTGAAATAAATGCTATAGCAGATTGTGCTAAAAGAGGTGTTTCTTTAGAAGGAGCAAAGATTTATATAACACATTATCCTTGTATAAATTGTTTTAGATCTATCGCGGCTTGTCAAATTAAAGAATTAATATATTTAGATAATTATAAAAATGATTCAATTGTAGAACAATTAGCAATCGATTCAAAAATAAATTTAAGAAAGTTAATTCCTTAAATCTTATTGTCTTTTTATGTAAGTAAATTATACATTATTATAAATAAGTTTCTATACTTCATTAAGAATGTAAAAAATACACCTACATTATGTAGGTAAAATTATTTTCCTCTATATTTACCTAGGTAATAATAACTATCTGCTGTTATTAATTTCCCATTTTGATCCGTGTTATATATGGGACCATTAACATCTCCAGCTACACATTTTCCATTATTATATACACAACAGGACCGCAAATGTCATGAATTAATTTTTTATTTCTCTCATAAATTTTATGAGCGTCTTCATCTCTATATATTTTACATCCATTATTTTTTAAATATGCGTTAAGTAATTCCATATAAATATAATGATATTATTTTTTAAGTAAATCAGTCATAAACAGGAGTTCGTCATTTTGTGTTTGAATAATATTTTTTGCTAGTTTAGCTACATTATAATTATCTGTCTTCTTCAAAATTTCTTCACTTTGAAATACAGCCATAGAATGATGTTCAATCATGCCTTCTAAATATTGTTTATCATTAATAGCAATTTGCTTTCTATACAAATAAGTAACCATACCCAGCAAAGCAAAAATAAGAGCATACCAATTAAGACTTAACACATGATATTGATGATCGTGCATGATAACTTCGATCAAAACCATAAATAACCCCATAATGGTTGCTAGATAAGCTTTACCGATATTATTTGTAATATAAGCTATTTTATTTACCATTATTGGAGGCATCAAAAAGTATTGTACAATAAAGCTACCTATGAACATAAATAACATAGAATGTGTTATTTTCATATTATATAATAAGTGTTTAAAAAAAAATTATTATATAAAGTAATGGAAACATCTAATAGTGATATTGAAAATAATAGGAGAATCTGTGATATAGAAGAAAGTATACACCAATCATTATTATGTGATGACAATATAAGTCGTGATAAATTTTGTGATAAATTATTAATATGGAGTTTTGTATTATGTTTCTTTTTATCAGGTACATTTATAATAGTAATGTTTGCTGTTAAAAATTAATTAGTTTTTTTGTTTTATTATGTTTCCGAATTTTTTTACGCAGTGTCTTTTTTTTAGTGCTTTTTTTTTGGACATTTTTAAGCGAAACTACCTTTGGTTCTACAAATTTTCTAATACTTTCTTTTTGATTTAATATCATATCTACAATATGTTGAAAATAACATCTAAATTGTGGACGCATCTTTTTAAGGTCATCGACACAAACCCATCTAATTTCGGCTTTTTCAAATATTTTGCTTGTTTTAAAAATCTTAGGGGCTAAACGTTTTTGTAAAAATCGTTGATTATTATTATAGTAATAAGGTAACCATTCATTATATTCAAAAGGAAATATATGCATACGATATGTTTTATGTCCATCTGTTTTGTAGTCAATATTATATGTTCCGTGTCTACGCAACATTTTACGAATATCATTATCATTTCCTAAAAATCCTGTAAATTCTTCACCTGCTTCTCTCACAGCAGTTACTAAAAATGTTTCGCTATTATCAGTGCCGCCGCCAAAATCAGAAAAACCTGGAGCGGAATCTTCATATTTTCCTTCTTTACCAAATAAAAAATAAAGTTTTCCATTATGTATAGTTGTTGGTAATATACCTGCTCCCATTATATTAAATAATAATATTATTTTATATTATGAGTAAAACAAGAAAACGTAGAACCAAGAGTAGAAGAAAAAAAACGATAAGACATACCGAATTAATTGTACATAATACAACACCAATACAGATACGTAAATTAAGTAATAAAATAAATAAATCTTTAACCAAGGGTTCATATTCTCCAACAATAAATGAAGAATTAATAACTTTGAAATCAATAGAGCGTACAGATTTGATGCATTGTAATACAGAAGAAGCATTTAAATTAAAAGACCCACTTCAAATAGGTATAAATGGTAAATGTTATTATTATTATAAACCAGAAGCAAAACGTTTTTTATTACATAATTTAGCAGCAAATAAACATGTAGACCCAAAAAAAATAATACCACCAATTCAATCACATTCAAATTGTTGGTTTAATGCTATGTTTGTAACATTTTTTGTGAGCGATAAAGGTCGCAAATTTTTCCATTTTTTACGACAATTAATGATTGAAGGAAAACAACAAGATGATTCTGTTATTCCTGAGCGTCTACGAGATGCTTTCGCGTTATTAAATTTTGGCGTAGATGCGTGCTTGACAGGTAATGAATTTGCTTATAAATTGAACACAAATAGTATTATTCATTTACTTTATAAAAGTATTCCTAATTCATATAAGACCAAATATCCTTATATAGTTGATATAGATAAGGCTGGAAATCCTTTGTTATATTACATTAGTATAATAAATTATTTACATAATAATTCAATACAATTACTTTTTATTCGTGACACAAATAGTAAATGGAAAGATGCTGTCACAATGGCTGTCCAAAAAATGACACATTTACCACATATAATCGCACTTGAAATTTATGACGAAAACGCGTCTGAGTTCAATAAGAAACCTGTATCTTTTTCTGTAAAAGATGGGAAATATAAAATAGATAGCGCAGTTGTTCGAGATATTTCTAAACAGCATTTTTGCTCTGTATTAACATGCGAAGGTAAAGAAATGGGATATGATGGAGCAAGTTTTCATCGTTTAGCGCCTTTACAATGGAAAAATAAAATGAACAGTAATATTGTATGGGAATTTGAAGGGACAAAAGACTATGATGGCACACCTTTGCAATGGAGTTTCGTGAAAAGCTACCAATTGCTTATGTATTATCGTGTATAATAAATAATAAATAATAAATATTATAAACCATAAATTAATTGTAACCTGTAAATTTTGATTTAAAGGTAATATTATAATAATTATAAATGCCTAATGATTGCACAAACTATATTACTATCACGTGTAAGGATGAAGAAGTATTAAATAAACTCGTACGTGAAGAATTACAAACTTTTGATGGTACTAATTATAATTATAAAGAATATGTTAAAATGATTGAAAGGGGTTATCGTGGCATTTATTTTAATATGTGGAGCGATTGGAAACCTAATTACGAATGGTTAGAAAGTTTGTTAGTAAAATATCCTGATTCTTGGGTTAAAGATGAATGGCAAGAAGAAGGTGGATTAGCTGGTTATTGGATAGGATATTTTGATGAAAACGAACAGGTTATTCAACATTCTTGTTGGAGAGATTTATCAATCGAAGAAAGACATTATTTATTTTTGGAAAAAAATCCGGACAAAAATAAAAATGTTAAATCTCTTGAAGAATTTTTAAATAACCAATTTCAAGAAACTGTTAAAGGAAATAAATATGATTATGAATATGATAATGAATACGGGAATGACATTTGGCATCATTTGAAGGAAAATTATTAATATTTATTAAGAATTAAATTTGCTATTTTTTTACCACCGCTTGATGAAGGTTCTATTCCAAAAGAAAAATCTTCACTCTTTGTTAATGAACTACTAATTCGTATTACACCAGATATTTTATTTTTCGGATTATCTGCAAAATCATAAATCATGTTATTCCATTCTTTTATTATAGAATGAAATTGCTTATATTGTAAATTATCAGGGTAATAAATATCTAATAAAAATATTTTTGCTTCAGGTAGTCTAGTTTGAATACTTTTAATCATATTCTTATAAGAAGAAAACATTGGTTTCAAAATATTGGTATCTGTTATGTCTTGATTCTGATCAACATAATGAACTAAAATATCATTTCCACCTGCCGAGAGAAAAATTAAAGTGTTTGGTGTATCTAGCCCAATAGGGACATTGTTGATCTGGCTATAAATATCTACTATTCTGGAATTATCTTGTGCAAAACTGTGAATATTTTTATTTCTCTCTGAAATCAAATTTTCAATACTCTTTCCATTTGATACATAAGCATCATTTTTTAGTATGCTGTCACCTAATAAGATGTATGTTTTTTCACTTTTATTAATAAATCCCTCGATGGTATAAGTATTTAAATAACTCATAAAAACTATAAAACAACATAGAAAAAATATATATAAATAAAGATACTTCATATATATTCTAAGTAATATTATAAGATATTGAATCGGAATAATTCAGATTACCAGGATAGCTTTGATTAACTGGTGTACTAAAGTTTCCATTATATAAATTAATCACTTTTACAGAATAATTACCCGGAATCGCGTTTAAAGGAACAACGAATGATAAATTAAATGAATTATAATATGTGACAGGCAAATATCCTAATCCACCAAATTGTATAAATGTTGTTCCGCCAGGTAAAAAATTTGAACCATTTACATAAACAACAGAATAATTCCCTGATATGCTTGTAGTAACAGACAAATTGTATAAATTTGGAGTGAAACTCGGCAAAAAACCTTTATTTCTTGGATAAGTAATAGACTTGTTTCTATTTCTGTTATTAATAAAATCAATATAATCAGAGTAATAAGGATTATCACCACTTCCAGATTTACTTTTAGCACATGACATTTATTATAGATTCTTATAATAAAATAAATAAAATAATTATAATTATTCTATGTTTATAACCAAATATTATATAGGACCATCATCATCCGGTCTTTCTCTAATTCTACCTTTTATTTTCTCTCTAGCTAGTTGATAAACAAAGTAAGCAAAACATGAACCAATAATTGCTCCAACAATAACTTGACTTATTGAATGAAGGTCAAATTTTACTCTTTGATAACAAATAATTAGAGAGATTATTAAATATAAATATAAGAAATTTGTGTGTTTTAATGATAAATATATATATACTGTAGTGAAAAATGCCATTTGTGCATGACCTGACGGCATACCATATATATCAAACGGGACCCCATTTTGGAAAAAATATTGTTTAGCATGAGCTGTTATTAGTCTTACTTTTTTATTATCAAACATAGGTCTTGGCTCTTGTATTAAACCTTTCAAAAGTATGTTTAAAACAGAATTCGATAGTAATCCAACATTATAATAGAAAAACAAATTATTATGTTCCCATAATAAATACCAAGAGAGAAGTATTAGTAATACAGGAGCGTGTCCGCCAAATTCATATAATATATCCATTAATATTATATGATATTTAAATCCATCTTTCTTAAAGGTGGAATTAGTATTGATAAAGACATTCTGCTATTATTGTAGCACACCAATCGTTTCCATTCAAATTTAAAATATTCCCTTTATCGTTTAACAATTTTACTGCTAGTCTATCTATATTCACTGGACCAAAGTATGTTCTTGAATTATCCTGGAGAGAACCACTGAATTCAACTAATAATGAACCTGTTGGAACACCTACTGATGTCTTTACTGGTATAATAGCTAATATATCTGATGATGTAGGTGCCTTTGCTAAATAGTTTGTTAAATTGTTGTTATTATTATTTATTGAATTTATAGTATAAAGCTGAGCATTTGTTAAAGTTCTCGGTGCACTAGGCAAAACTATTTGTGTGCTTGTATAGTCTTGCTGATATTTGCCAGCTATCAAAAGACCATTTTGAGAATTAGTTGTTTGAGTGTTAAACAATGAATCTGCTTCGACACCAGCAATCAATTCAGGTAAATTATTACCTTGTTGAGCCGGAGTTATACATATATAAGGTAAATCAGGCGAATAATAACTTGGCATTTTTAAAATATTTGAAAATTGCGATATTGATACTAATGAATTATTTACATGATTTTGGTTATAATCATCAATAACTAATATCAAATACTTAGTTCCGTTTAAATCTAAAATACATGGCGCTGAATTTCCACTTGTATCTACATTATAATACGGTAATCTGTAACCCATTATCCATCCTAAAGTGTTATTAAAATAATGGTTACTTTTACTTAAACAATTAACATTACATTGTAGTTGACCTGTGAAATCATAAAAAATTATCTGTGTACTGGTTGTTATATTAAATGTTCCGAGAGAACCATTATATGAACCATCTGCCAAAAATAAAGTTACCATACCACTATTAGGATTATAATAAGCCGGTGTATTTGCTGCTAATGCTGGAGCAGGATATGGCGGTGATGGATATAATGTAGTATTAGTTCTGTCTGGAAATGAGAACCCTGCTTGTAAAAATGAAATATTTAATTGATTTATAAAACTAGTTTGACTATAATTACCAGAAGGAACTGAAACTGGTATTGTTTTATCATTATGATAAATCCATAGACATGTGTTACCATATGCTGTATCTATAGCATACCAACTAAATGGGATTTGGTACGAATATAAACTCAAACTTAACGCATTTTTAATTGTATCAGATAAATCACATGTATAATCTGTAGATGTCGAATCTACTCCGCTAGTATATTGTCTAAATTGACTATCAAGATTTATAAAACGATTAATTGTATTTTTTAAATTAGGATTGAGAGAATCTTGTTTAACTGGTAAATTAAAAGTGTCTGTTGTTGCAATTTGTTCTTGTTTCATAGGAACTTGAGGATTATTGAACAATTGAATTTTTTGCTTTCGTTCTGTAATTTTGTTTGTTTGATTTTGGTCCTTTTGAGTTAGATTTTGGTTTTGATACCAGTCACTTATCATTTTCTCTCCAGACGGATAAATAGAATCATTTGCCATGTTAGTGAAACCTTCTACTTTTATTTCTCCTTCATCATCATCATCATCTTCGCTATTAGGTTCAGCATATTGTAAAAGTTGACTTTGGATTTCTTTAAAAAAAACAGATATAGCTGGATTTTTCGTTTTGTATTTTCTTATCAAATAATTTGTATTTTCCATAATAGTATTGGCGTTCAAATCTTTAACATTAACAATTGCCATTAATTCAGATAAAGTATAATTTGAAACGTCTGTATCAATATCTTCCATATAAATGATATAAATATTGTTTTTAATAATAAATATGAATTAATACTTATTCGCTGCTTAATTTTCAGTTGGTTCAATTCCTTTTCTTTTGGATAAAATTTTATCTCTGAAATGATAAACAAATATGTCTTTTATTTCTTTTTTTATATTTATTCCTTCGCATATATCTAACTTTAATACTTTTTCTGGAATTTTTGTTAAACCAGAACCCCGTTTTGAATGTGTATATCCTTTAAATAAAATATTATCTAAAACATAAACTAGAAATGGATTATAATCGTCTAAGACTTCTCTCGAAATATGATATTCACCAATATAAATAAATCTATTATGATTTGTATCCTCTTGAACTTTATATACTCTATCTGTTACCAATTTATTTTTAATTAATCCGATTCCCATAATTTGGTTCTTGGGGTTATTCATTTCAATAACAAATACAGGTGAGTTTATATCGATAGAATCAGCTAATTTATACGGAGGCGCATATATACAGGCTAATTTCTTTTTCTCTCGATAGCGCACGCTAGCATCCCATGTTTCGTCGTTATATCTGTCTGTAACAATGGAAAACATATAATCAAATATAGTTTACACATTATTCAATGTTTAAATAACTCAATTTTTTATTATTTTAGTTATTTTAATAGCAATTCTATATTTATAATAATATAAATGAACCAACCAATTACAATTCAAAAACATTATGGAATAAATATATTAAGAGATGATTTATTAGAAGGAGGAACAAAATCCATATTGTTTGAAGGAATTGAAAAACAATATCCACATATTACAGAATATGTATATGCTAGTCCTGTTTACGGTGGGTTTCAGATCGCATTGTCCGCTTATTGTAAAAAAAAAGGACTAAAAGCGACTATTTTTTGCGCTAAACGTGCAAAAAAACATCCAAATACTTTAAAGTGTATTGAATATGGTGCTAATATAATTGAGGTATATCCCGGATATTTGTCTGTTGTAGAAAAACGCGCCAGAGATTATTGTGAACAAAAATCACATGTACATAAGTTTGTATTTGGAGCTAACACTCCTGAAAATATTCATATAATAAGTGAGCGAGCAAAAAAAATATTTCATCAATTAGGAAGCGAACCTGATGAAATTTGGGTAGCAGTAGGTTCTGGAACATTGGTTAAGGGAATATTACAAGCTGTTAATAATTCTAAGGTATATGGCGTAATAGTTGGCGCAGATTTTGAATATAAACATCCTAATTTGACATTAATAAAATATCCACAACCTTTTGAAAAAGAAAGTTCGTTAGAAGTAGATTTTCCGTCAATGCCGAATTATGATCGGAAAGCTTTAGAATTATGTTTATCTCAAAAACCTATTTTTACATCAAACATTTTATTTTGGAATGTATTATGATTTTTAAATAATATCATACGGATACAAGAATTTATATAAAGGAATTTTAAATCAGTTGTTATCTACATTTATAATTTAATATATAATTGTTAATATTTAGAGAAAAACTATATTGTATTCGTTTCAACAACATTTTGTATAAATTATAAAATGTTTAGAAATTATTACTTATATCTATCATAAAGATTAACAGAACAATATTAATATATTCAAATAGTTATTTAGGATAAATATTTTATTTGTCAAAAAAAAAATATTTAAGTATATTATAAAATGAGCACCAACGTGTTTCTGTCTTTTAAGGCTTATCCTCGTTCAATAGGTAATGCTTTGTATACCAATTGGTCATACGATGATAATTTTTTAATAATGGATGCGTCTAGAACAGTCATTCCACAATTCATTTATATTTACGTAACAGACTATAGTGCAGTTTCTATTGGAAACTCGATTTCAGCGCCAGTAGTTGTCCCTCTAAGAGATAATAATGGTAATTTAACAACTCAATTTACGATTGATAACTATACACAAGACATGTCTTTTGTAATTGAGAATGGTACACAATATCATCTTATTGCTCAAATGGTTTATCAAGATAACTCAGGTAATATTAATTCTGCAAACTCATTACAATCTATAGTTATGTGCTCTACTATCCCTGAAGTTCCTAATTTTGAAGTGACACCTACTACTGGTGCATTTCTAATTAAACTTTTGAATATGTCTTATTCAGTTCCTACTCCGGTGTCCGCATTTGATGGTTTTTCCGTTTTAAAAGGTATATTCGTTACTTATGCTACTGATTCTCAACTATATTCCAAATTTATCCCAAATGATGCCAGTAATACTCTTTATACACAACCACAACGAATCGATGTTTCTTTAGGTCTATACGAAGTTTCTGTTTCTTCGTACAATTTTAATACAGACACAGCACCTAACGGAGATTTTGTTAAATGGGGCGGTCGTTCGGCTACTTCACAAAGTTTACTGGTTGATGTAGATGATACACCTGGTCCTGTTAACAATTTAAGAGTTTATGAAACTATGGCTGATTTTAGCAATAATATGACACAAGCATCAACTTATACATTTGTAAGTAATACAATTAAGTGGAATTTACCTACAACTGGTGCCAGTGCAGAAACAATTACTGGATATAATATTTATAGAAATAATGATGTAATTGCTAATATAATAAATACTAACCCAGATTTTTCTACAAGAACATATGTAGATAGTTCTTCTAGTTTGCAAGTTAACACACTATACTCGTATACTGTTGCTGCATTAAATAATAATGGTGAAGGACCAAGGGCTCTCCCAGTTCCAATTAGAGCTGTTGTTTTCCCAACTCAATCAAGTCTTAATGTCGATCCTTCTGGAAGTCAAGCATTGGCTATGAAAGTTACAAATGTTAATAATGGGTTTCCATTGGCTAGTTATTTATTTGATTTTTCATACAATGGAGTTGTTGTTCAAGATACATCATCCAATCCATATCTCGCAACTGCATTAATAAACAATACAACATATAACGTACAATCAAACACAACTGTACCATCAGTAAATGTACCAGGTGTTTTATATACCACTAGTTTCTGGACACCTCCTGTTCAAGCTGTACCATTTAATCCTGTTGCTCCAAATCCTAGAGATATATCAGCTAATCCATTGGATTTATCTGGTAATCCATCAGGCACAGTTGCTTTGGCATGGATTAACTCAGATGTATCTAATGTAGGATTTACCGGTCAATTAAGTTATACGCTTTCATATAAGTTAGCAAGTGCACCCGATGCTAGTTACGTTATTCAAAACACTGCAAATTGTTTATCTAATCAACTTTCTGCCTACATAATGCCACTTGGTGTATTAACTGATGGTCAATCATATGTGTTTAAAGTTTTTAATACTTTAACAGGAACTGGTACAAATGTTGGTAAAATTGCTGTATCAGGTAATTTAATATCTTCTCAAGTTGTACCATTTCTTGTTCCAGGTCCTGTAAGAAATCTTGCTCTAACTAATCCTACAACAAACGATATGTCATACTCTTGGCTTCCACCACTATCAACTGGAGGGTTGCCGTTGAGTCTATACACCGCTCAACTAAGATTATTAAACGATGGTCATATTGTTCTTGTTGGTGATGTATTGACGTCTTCTACCTCTGGAAACTTAAGTACTCTTTTTGGTGTATTACAACAAGGTTCTCAATACCAATTAATTGTTCAAGCTAGTGTAGACGGTAGTTTTGGTACAACTTCTGGTCCATTTACAGGTCCAAGTCAATCCGCAAATAACTTTACTGTTCCTCAAGGGTTAAATAGCCCTATCGCTACTAATTTTTCAAACGGAACATTATTAAATGGTATCCAAGTTAGTTGGGAGACAAACTCACAATATTTAGCTTTAGATGGAAGTAATGCCACATTTAATATTTATAGGAACGCATCACCTATTGTTTTGGCTGCAGTAAGTGGTACCTCATATTTAGATACAACACCAACCGTTGGAAGTAACAACTTTTATCAAGTAGTTCCTATTGTTAATAACGTTCCTGGCCAGTATGTTGCAGGTAGTGTACCAACTCCAAGTGCAACAGTTCAAAGAATCCAACTGCCTAACCAACCAACTAATTTAGCCGTCACCAGTAGAACAAGTACTTCAGTAAATTTCAGTTGGACTGCATCTACTGGTGGCTCTGGAAATGATGCTAGTTTGAATTATTTATGGACAATAACTGATGCTTCCGGAAACATTGATGCATCTGGTGTAACAATTGGAACTACAGCATCACAAACTAATTTAGATCCTGCTGGGGTTTACATAATTAGTGTTCGTACTGGAGTTGTTAATCCTCAAAATAATCAAGTTTACTACAACAATACATCGGTTCCACACATAACAGTTGCATTATATAATTCACCTCCAGCAGCTGGTTTTATTCAAGTATATGGCTCAGATACAATAGCTTCTAATGGCGCATTGTTAACAAATTTATCAGATGCTCCAACTGTTGTTGGTTTAACATTTGCATTCTATAAAATACAAGTATCGACTGATGCTAGTTTCATCAATAATCTTATTACTGAAAATTCTACCAGGTCGGAGTTTTATATTTCTGGATTAACTAATGGAACTAAGTATTTTGTTCGCGCATATAATCTTTACACTGACGTTCTAAGTAATGTTGTATCGTCTCCTGTTTCACCCACTGCAGAAGGCATTCCAACTCCTAGTCCTGCTCAACCAACAGGTGTTTTAGCCAATACAGAAACACCACAGGCGATTACAGTTTATTGGAGTTTTCCATCTCCATCCACTATACAGCCAAATGTCTATGCTGTAAACGTTGGTACAGACCCAAGTAATATCATTCCAACAACTGTAACTTTCCAACCACTCAGTGATTTTTCATCTAATACAACCCAATTCTATAAAACTATTACTGGTCTAAACTTTGGACAAACATATTATGTAAATGTTATTGCAGGCATTCAATCACCTAATTCAATTGCAGTATCTGAACCTTCTCAAACAGTTACTGCTGTTCCATACACAAAACCGAGTGAGCCAAGGGACTTTAATAATATTCCTGGTGACACAACTATTATTTCTAATTGGAACCCTCCATTAAATTCTGGTGGAGCCGGCACTGGATTAAATGGACCACTGTTTTATGCACTTCAATTATCACAAGACCCAAGCTTTAATACAGGTGTTACTTATGTTAGCGAGGTTTCCGCAACTAACTATACATTTTCAAATTTGTTAACTAACACAACTTACAATGTTCGTGTTAGAGGATACTTCGCAGTTCAAGGCAATCCAAATAATTTATCGTATGGCGATTATGCAACACAATTAAATGTTACAACACAAACTCCTCCAATAGATCCTACAATATCAAATGTAACAGCAGATAATACATTAGGTTTAGGTGGTTCTCAGCAAGGTAGAACAGTATTAGTCAGCTACACAACTGACCCTACCAAAGCAGCTTCTATAACATTAAAAAGACGAATTTTAGACCCCACGGGTATAACTCAATTAGATAATTATAGAGTAATTGAGACAAAAAATGTTGCTGCCAATAATTCCGGTATAGGCCAATTTGTAGATACATCATCCAATTCTGGTGCTTCCAATTTCTTAAACGGAAATATGATGCAATATATTCTTGATGTTAGTTATATCATAGTAGGAGGCTCAGTTTATTCGGCATCAACTCAACCATCAGTTATGGCAGCTCCTTATGCCAAACCTATTCCAACAGATTCATCCGGTAACCCGATAGACTTAAGTAATTGTATTATCCCGATTAATCAAGATGCTTCAGGTGGATATACTAGTTTCATATTAAGAATAAATAAAAATGGAACTCCAGGTCTTAATAGCTTAGTAGCAGTTGGGTTATCAAATGGAGGAGAACAAGCTTATGTTATTAGCCAAAATAATCCTGTTATTCCTTATAGTAACGTTCAGGTAGACGGACAGATAGCGGCAAATCAATATGCAAACTATATAATGGACTATAGTGCTTCTGCTTCACTTCCAGCTGGAACAAATGTGATTAGTACATTGGTTATTGAAAGTAATCAAGGTGGTTCACTTTTGATAGCAAAGCCTATTCCTGGACCTTTTGGATCACCAAATTAATTGAGTTAGCAAACTTAATTCAATAAATATAAAAAGTAATTAAATTTTTATATTTATGAATTTAAAAACACAAATCTACCATTATAATTTTGCGTTCTAGTAAAAACATTGTGTATATTTTTTTCCTCTTCTAACATTCGCACCTGTTCTTGGAATTGTTGTTTTTCCTCTTCTAACATTCGCACCTGTTCTTGGAATTGTTGTTTTTCCTCTTCTAACATTCGCACCTGTTCTTGGAATTGTTGTTTTTTCCCTTCTATAATTCG
>Ga0194116_10002504_pt1 | contig 23577 bp, 20 predicted proteins | sample TA2MahsurfametaG_4_FD_148617 | JGI IMG/M metagenome (GOLD analysis project Ga0194116, IMG submission 148617) | Freshwater microbial communities from Lake Tanganyika, Tanzania - TA2015008 Mahale S9 surface | ecosystem: Environmental > Aquatic > Freshwater > Lake | place: Tanzania: Lake...
TATCGATACGACAAAAAAGGTGGATCTGTATTGGATTCAGTTGATTCTGATCAAACGATTGCAAGTGATAATGAGCAAATCATTCCTGAGTGGGGAGTTTCAGTTCAAATTTACCAAGAGAAGTATTTCTTCCCTGATGGAACAGGAAACTTAGCTGCTAAATCAACGGATATGATTGAATCATCGATTGAATTCAAAGACTCCTCAAAACGTTGGTTGGGCGGAGTTCCAGATAACGATGCGTATTTCCCAACGAATTGGATTCGTTCGGGTGATTATGCGCCTGTTGATGATGAAAACGATGCTGCCTATGAATGTCAACCAAATGGCGCTGCGTATTTGGATCCGTGTAAATATAGAGACGAAGTTGGTGCCGACCCTGATCAGAAGTATGAATCTGTATTGGAAGGAACAATTGCTCCACATAGATTGGTTGGTTATCAGGCAGATTATATGCCGCTAGCTTACTTTGGAACATTTAATGGTTCAAGTAAGACAAACGCTTCGATTAGTTTCCTGCCGAGTGTGAATATTGTACTGACGGATGACGAATCGAAATGGACACGTTGTCCTGTCATTGAATTAGGAAGAAATACAGCTTTGAATATCGGGCAAGCAGCATCTGGCGCAATGAGAAAGAGTCCAAGTGTGGATAAGAATGGTAATCCAGATGGAACGGGTACAGGAATGGGATGGTTCCCAGGTTATGCGGTTGATTTAGAATCAGGAGCACGTTTGTATATGGCATTTGGTGAGAATTCATTCCTTGGAGGTGAGAATGGAGCTGATATGGTTTGGAATCCTACTGATCGTTTGGTGAGTAATGTTGGAACACCATTGATGGGAGGGGTTCATGCAATCTATGTATTTAGCTACAAGCAAAAGTCAACAAACGGATTTTCGAATGGATTTGACTTCCCTGCTTATATTCCATCGGATGCTGAGTCTAATGGAAGTAACTTCTTACAAAACAAGTGGGCTGAAGTTGAAACGAATTCAACATCAGCAAAACGCGAATTGTACGGAAGTTTGGCTTGGGTAGCTTATCCAATGTTGGAACCAAACCAAACATTACTTTCAACGGATGTTACAATCAAACTACGAATCAACAAAGAATACAAAAACTTCGTTGGTTCAGGAGAGAATGGCGGACGACCGATGTACTCGTGGTCAATGGATGAAATAGCAACAGAGCTTGGTGCAACGAATGCGTTGCAAGAGGCTCTTGATATGATAAATGTTGTGCCTAATCCATATTATGCATTTTCTGAATATGAAAGAACACGATTGGATACGCGAGTTAAAATCACAAACCTACCAGAGAAATGTACTGTAAGTATTTATACAACAAGCGGTAAATTAGTTAGAACGTTCAAAAAAGATAGCGAGGTAACTTCTTTGGATTGGGATTTGACAAATCACAAGGCGATACCTGTAGCTGGAGATGTTTATCTGATTTATGTTGAGGTTCCTGGAGTTGGAACGAAAGTCCTTAAATTCTTTGGGGGTATGAGACAAGTTGATTTACAAGGTATTTAATAAGATTGTTTATGAAAGGTATGAAAAATAAATTTTCGATAACTCTTGCTTTATTCACAGCAATGAATGTTTTTGCTGGAAATGAGGATCGTGTAGGTTCTGCTGGTGCGTCTCATTTATTAGTGAATCCTTGGGCGAGAAGTTCTGCTTTGGCAGATGCGGCATATGCGAATACGAACGGATTAGAATCAACTTACATGAATATTGCAGGTTTGGCTTTTACTGATAAAACTCAAATTAAATTTAATTATTCAAATTGGTTGGGTAGCGCTGGTATTGGATTAAACTCTGCTGGAATTGCTCAGAGAGTTTCTGAATCGAGTGCTATAGCTGTTAGTGTGCAATCAATGAATTTTGGTGATATTCCGATAACTACGGTGGCGAACCCTGAAGGAAATATCGGTTTCTTTTCACCTCGTGCAAACGTTTTCAACGTAGGTTATGCCAAGGCTTTTTCCAAAAGTATATATGGAGGTGTTAATTTCAAGGTTATTTCTCAAAGTATATCAAATTTACGTGCAAATGGTGTTGCGGTAGATGCAGGAATTAGATATGTAGCGGGTGAAAACGATCAAATTAAGTTTGGTATTGCTTTGAAAAATGTAGGTCCAGTAATGCGATTTAAAGGTGATGGATTATCACAGCAGGTTTCTTATGTTTCAACAGAATATATTGCTTCTTTAGAGCAGCGTTCAGCAACATTTGAATTGCCATCACTTTTATCAATAGGAGGTTCTTACGATTTTATATTTAATGAGCAGAATAAACTAAATGTTGCATTGGGCTTCACAGCAAATTCGTTCATGAATGATCAATATCGAATTGGTTTAGATTATACGATGACTAATGAGAATATGGCATTTAATTTTAGAGCGGGATATGCTTATGAAAAGAATATTCTTAATGTTGAAAATAGATCGAATGCTTTAGTAGGCCCATCTGCTGGATTTTCAATTGATGCCCTAGTTGGTAAGAATAAAAGTGCCCTAGGACTTGAGTATTGTGCGAGAATGGCTGGAGTTTTTGGTATAATTCACACTGTAGGAGCAACAATTAGTTTAAAATAAATTATTAAATTTGTAAAGCAAGAGAGTCCAAGGGCTCTCTTGTTTGCGTTTTATAAAATTTGATTTATGTCACAAGTTAGTTATTACACACCAGAAGGTCTTCAGAAATTAAAAGACGAATTACACGAATTAAAGACGGTACAAAGACCAGCTATATCAGAGCAAATTGCTGAAGCAAGAGACAAAGGGGACTTATCTGAAAATGCGGAATATGACGCAGCTAAAGAAGCCCAGGGAATATTAGAGATGAAGATTTCAAAGCTTGAGGGAATAATCGCTAATGCTCGTTTAATCGATGAGAGTGGAATGGATACCTCCAAAGTATACATACTTTCTAAAGTTAAATTGAAAAATCACTCCAATGGTTCTGAAATGAATTTGACTCTAGTTGCAGAAAATGAGGCCGATTTTAAATTACAAAAACTTTCGGTAAGCTCCCCGATTGGAAAAGGTTTGTTAGGGAAATCTAAGGGAGACCTTGTTGAAATAAATACACCAGGGGGAATTATTAATTTTGAGATCTTAGAAATAACTCGTTAATGGCAACGATTTTTTCGAAAATTATATTGGGAGAAATACCTTGTTATAAAATTGCAGAAGACGATGAGTTTTTAGCGTTCTTGGATATTAATCCTTTGGCTATTGGACATACTTTAGTAATTCCTAAATTAGAAGTAGACTATATTTTCGACTTAGAAGATGAATTTCTCGGCCGAATGATGTCCTTTTCTAAAGAAGTGGCAAGAAAATTGAAGAATAATATTGATTGCAAGAGAATTGGAGTATGTGTAATTGGACTTGAGGTTCCTCATGCACATATTCACCTTATACCGATTAATACAGTTTCTGATATGAATTTTTCAAAGACAAAATTGGTTTTAACAGACTCAGAATTGAAGGAATTGCAGTCCACTATTACAGGGTGTTAATTATGCATTTACCGAATTTAAGATTTATTTTAATTGTTGTTTTATTTATCTCTACTCATTCATATTCCCAGAGTTCAGAACAGCAATCTCCGGTAAATTCAATGAAAATTTTATTTATTGGCAATAGCTATACGCACTATAATAGTATGCCGGAACTTTTTGAAAAACTGGCAAGATCGAAAAAGGTCAAGATTGATGTATCAATGAATGCAAAAAGTAATCATACGTTTAAAATGCATTGTCAACGAACTGAAATGTTTGAGGCTATTAGATCACAAAAATGGGATTATGTCGTCGTTCAAGGTTTTAGTCGTGAGTTAATGTATGAAAAGGAAGTTATTGATACTGCATCATTACCGTATTTTAGACAAATTATCGATTCGGTTTATTCCAATCACTCCTGTACGAATGTGCTTTTATATATGACTTGGGGTTATAAAAATGGTTTTATAAATGGATTAGATACGCTGAGCTATGAGGATATGTCAAATCGTGTGCAGCGAGGTTATGAGTATCTTTCAGAGTTACATAATTTAAGTATCGTGCCAATAGGTCAAGTATGGAAATCGTTTAGGAAAAATAATCCAAGTATTGATATTTATCAAGAAGATGGTCAGCACCCTAATTTGATGGGTTCGTATTTGATTGCATCTGGGTTTTATTCGTCTATATTTAAGTCTAGTCCAGTCGGAGGTTATTTCCCTAAAATTGATAGTGCTGTGGCAGTTAAAATACAAAATACGGCATCTAAATATGTTAATAAGAACTTAGACACCTTTAAGTTGAATAAAAACACCTTAGATTTCGATTATGAACGAACTAAAAAAGGTGAATATTTCATAACTGCGTCAGCAAATTTTCCAGAAGCGGATTCACTTAATTGGATTGTGGAAAATAAGGTAATTTCAAAAAATACAAATCTCAAATATAAGTTTAAAAAAGAAGGAACCTATTACGTAAAATTGATTGTATTTGATAAGTGTGGAACTAGAGAAATATATAGGAAAGCTATTTTTAAATCACCCCCACCTCCTAAGCCAAAGAAAAAGTCAAAGCCAAAAAACAACTCTAAAACGAGTCGAAGGATTTAAATCTTGTAAACGCTAGCCCAAAATTTACTTATAGGACGCAATATAAATTGAAGTTTATCTTTAATTACATCAATGTATTGGATAAGAAGTGCATGAAATCCAATAAATGAAACAGCCCCGATGAACGCTTGCCATGGATTTAGCGGGTTATGTTTTTGATTAAAAAAGTCATTTATTCCGATTACAATAACACTGCCGTATAAAACCATAAAGTGGATAATAAAGATGGTCAATGTGTTTTGCCCCATTTTTAAAAACAAATTATTCTTTCTATTTCCGATAAGTATATTGATTAATAATAGAATACTAAGTATCAATAAAGACATTCCTACTCGCTCGTACAACCAATCAATTGAATAAAGCTTTGGAAACGAATTGAATAATAAATATCTATTAATAAAGTTTAATATCGGATTCGAAAAAAAGAAAATGCAAATACCAGAAATAAAAAGTGCTAATTGAAACTTGTATGTCAGTACGTTGTTTTTAAATCGGTACAACATTGTTCCTATAAATGCGCCATAAATTGTAAATCCTAAATTCGGAATAATAGGAAATATGGAAAATTTTGATTCATTTCGAAAAATGTTTTGTATAAATTGTGGCGCATTCTGCGGCCAAGGAATTGGCAGTTTTTGCATTGGAATGTACAAGGTAAATAGAAGTGTGCCGACAGCAAGGTATAAAAGCCAAATCGGTATGAATTTAAATACGCGAGACAGTCCGTAACATGAAAGAATAATAAAAATCCCAATCGCAATACATTGTAAAACATGGAAGGAATATACCTGAAGTAGATAACCCCAAAAGAGCAATTCTATAATTCGTTTAAATCCTTTTTTTACACGAACGTTTTTGAAAAAAGTTTCTTTTTCATTGCCCAATAAAAGATATACAAAAACAACTCCTGTAATCGTTAAAAACATAGGGGAGGTAAAACCGCGAATGTATTCCCAAATGTCAAAAACAATGTAATTCCAATCAGCAAAGCGAGAAATGTCTTCAGGACGTCTATACTGCTTGCCTAATGTTGTATCTACAAAATGACCTTCAAGCATCAAAATGATGGCGATACTTCGTGCCATATCAATAAATTGAAGACGTGATTTTACTTGTTTGATTGGTTGCGATTCAGTCATTAATTATTTCTTGACTTCGGATGTAATAAACAATTCAAGTTTATTTTCAAAACCTTCGACTTCCAATTGCAAAGAATGTCTTTGAAATCCTTTCATTCCAGTTGTATTCAGTTTAAAACTAATTATCGAATTTGTATTGGGTTCAATTATCATTTTACTCGAATTCAAGATAAGATTCGGATTAGAATTATTGATTTTATAGGTTACCGTTGAATTCGACCTATTCATGATCGTGAAACTACCTGAAATGGAGTTTACATTTTGTAATACTCCCGCGTTGTAAACATAATCTTTGGCGTATAGAGGAAACGTTTCTTTATTTTTCTCAAAAGTCACTTCTTCAATATGTAATTTCCGCTCTATTCCGGCTTCTTTTGAGTATACTGATTCATTTTGTTTATCCACATTATCGCTCGTTGTTTGGTCCGCATTGAATTCTCCAAATGGAATAAATTCTAAAATAAGTTTACCACCATTTTTAGAGGTTCCATTTAAATAGGGTTTGAATTCGCCATGGTCGTATTCATTGAAATAATTGACCAATGAAGAAATTCTCCGTTTTGTCAAGTTTACGTTGTAATTAGTCTTAGCCAAAGGGCTTGCGAAGCCTTTAATTGAAACCACGATTTTTGAACCTTGGGTTAATTCTTGAAGTAAAAGCCCAGTAAATTCAACCAAATCATTAGCTCCTTTATCAACTTCATTTTTGAAGAATTGTTCTAATTCAACTCGTTTCTTATTCGCAAGCGCTGTATTTAGACCTTTCCCGACTTCACGTTTGTATAATTCATAATTCTTTTTGTATAAATTATATGTGGTCATGTAATTTTGTTTAGTTGAAGTTGCCCATGAATCTTCGTCAGGCTCATCATTTCTAAAATATAAACGCACAGGCAATTTCTTTTTAATGACAGTGGTTACCGAAGTGGTATCAATTTTAATTGGAGAATCAATTTTTGGAGGTATATTCGGATATTTCACAAAAATATCACTGCAACAAGTTGGATTTTTAGCAAAATTTGATCCAAGTCTATTAGAAGAAACATACGTTGTGTCTTTGTGTACAAAAAAGTATTGGTCGTTAGCTGGACTATTTATTGGTAAACCAGCATTTTCAATTGTTTTAAATGGAAATTCTGAATAAAATACATCTTGTCCCCCAAGTCCGTAATGCCAAGACGACGAGAAGTAAAGTTTTTTGTTAATACTATCGTACCATGGAGTAATTTCATTTTCGACTGAATTGATCTCAGAAATATTCTGAACATTCTCTGCTTTTATTCCATTTATTTGTGCCATCCAAATATCAAGTCCACCTTTGGTTCCTGTTTTGTCTGATGCAAAAAACATCACTTCTTTACCTTCAATTCTTGAAATCGTTGGCATTGTTGAATTTTTCCCAGATTCATTGATTAATTTTCCTAAAGTATCAATCTTTGTCCATTTCCCATTTTCATAGTTCGAATAGACAATTCTGCATTTGTAATTATAACCTTCATCATCACAAATACTATAATAGAAACGCTTTCCATCAAGAGAAAAAGTACCGTTGCCTGAACTTATTTTGTCATTGAATAATTCTTTTATTCGTTGATTTTCTTTCAATTCTCCATTTTCAATTTTTGAATAGTAAAGATGTGTTTTATAGGTTTGGCTGAATACTTCTTCGGACGTATTTATAGAGTCGGCTCTAAGGGAAGAAAAAATGAGTTGATTGTCGTGTATTGTGTGCCCAAATTCTGCATTAACACTATTAATGGTTTCAGGTAAGGCTTGCATTGGTTTTAGTGTATCAGAAAAGTGCTTAATCGCCCAATTGGTCGCGTCAATTTCTTGAATGGATTTTTTGAACAAATAGTCAGATTTATCCTTTTCGTATTCACGTTTTGCTTGTTTAAACGTTTGAAGGGCTTTGGCATATTTACCATTTTGTTTTTGCATTAATCCCAATTGCAATAAGCAAGACGGATATGTTTTTACCCCATCACGATCAAATACAATGGAATAATATTCTTCAGCGACAACATAATTTTTATATGCCCGCTGAACCTCGGCATACTTCCATTGAATATCTAAATTCGTAGAATCTTGCTTGAGGGCCTTCTGATAATATTCAATCGCATAGTAGTAATCCCCTTTTTTGAATTGTTTATCAGCAAATTCAACAAGTTTTTTAGTTTTTACTTGTCCGATTGAAAAGGTTGAGAAAAGAATGACGTAAAGAACTAGATAAAGTCTGGGCATACCCTGTGGAAGATATTTTTCGGTTTGAATTTGCGAATGATATATCGGATTGCGATTTCGAGCCCGCCACGATAATTACTTGCCGGAACTAACTTAGAAAAATTGACATCGTAACTTACACCAACAAATAAATCTTTGTAATCATATCCCAAACTGAGATATCCGGCATCTTTGGTTCTGTACCAAGCTCCGGCGTATATTGCACGATAGACTCCTTTTGATGATTTTAAATAATATTTACCAGAAGATCCCATAATTAATTCGCGATAAATACCTTGTTGGGAATATTGAACACTCGGAACCAAATCCCAATTATCATTTAATCTAAATGTTCCTTTAACAAAGCCATTGTATCTGATGTCACGTTTAATTCCCAAATTGTAAAAGCCTTGATTTGGTTGATTCAGATTGTAAGCACCAAAACCGCCTGTAAGTTTAACTCGATTCGATTGCCTCCATTCATAAATTAAACCAGTACCTAGTGATAAATTAGTCTTTCGATCAGTCTGATAATTTTCATTAGTTGGCAAACTTTGGTCGAAATAATAACCATTGTATTGATTATCAAAGTAAAGATTTTTCCAGTTTAACTGTCGGTGATTCATTCCGAAATTAATTCCTGGTCGAATTACATGGGAAGAATCTTTTGTGAGTTTAAACGATCTTGATAAATTTCCTTGTGTTTCTATCGTTTTGAAGGTTCCATCCCCTGCTTGATCGTGAAACATTAATATTCCAAATCCCCAACGTTTGATTTTAGCGTCAGCAGACATTGAAAATGTATTGTATGGTATTGTAACACTTCTCCATTGATCCCTAAAATTACCTATAAAGCGATAATCTCCATCAAAATGACCAGCGTTACCTGGGTTTTGAAAAAGTTGATTATCATTGAATTGAGACCAATGAATATCCTGTCCGAAAACCAAATGAAAGGAGATAAAATAAATTCCGACTAGTAAGAGTTTTTGCACAGAAATCATCTTCAGATAGCGAAGTTACGAAATTACACTCAATTAAAAAATTATGGATTTGACAAAGAAACAGGGATGATCTTTCCATTCATAAAGTAACCATTTGTTTCAGCGAAATTGACAATGAATTTCGCCATTTCTTTCGGTTCCAATGGTGCTTTGTATCCCGGAAATGCTTCTTCTAACATCTCCGTTTGAACAGCACCAAGACACAAACAATTCATCTTAATTTCCGTATTTTTATATTCCTCTGCAAAAAGTTCGGTGAAACTACAAAGAGCAGCTTTGGAGGTGGAATATGCAGCTAATCCTGCAAATTTCATCGAGCCTTGAAATCCGCCCATTGAACTAATATTCACGATGTGAGATTTTTCAGTGTTCATTTTCGGAACAAAATACTGCACCGTTTCCATTACGCCAATAACGTTTACTTGATAGGAATGATGAAAATCCTCATGTGTAATGGTTTCGAAAGGCTTGTTTACCAAATAGCCAGCATTATTGATTAAAATATCGATTTTACCTTTGTCTTCAAATATTTCGGCTAGTTGACCAGCAATGTGGCTTGCTAAATCGAAGGCTCCACAAACAACATTTGGAAACTCCTTGAAATTGGAAATTAATCGTTCTTTATTTCTTGCTAAAGCAAAAACTCTGTAGTTAGAATTGGCAGCAAATTGTTCAACAACTGCTTTGCCAATTCCGCGACTTGCACCAACTACAACAATCGTTTTACTCATCGTAGGTAACCGTTAGTTTTTCTGAATTTGGTTGAGCTTGACAAGTTAAAATATATCCTTGTTTCACTTCTTCATCTGTCAACGAATAATTAATCCGCATAGTCGCTTTTCCTTCTAATACCTTCGCTTTGCACGAACAACAAACGCCTCCGCGGCATGAATACGGAGCATCCATTCCATTTTTTTCAACCAAATCTAGGATAGTTGCATTTCCAGGTTTCATGTCAAAAGTCTGTTTTTCGTTGTCTAAAATTACGGTCACTTGACTTGTACCTTTGAAATCTGATTCTGGAATTTGTTCAACAACAGTTGGAGCTGTAAATAATTCAAATTTTATTTTTTTATCATTGATTCCGAATAATTTCAAAGTATCTTTCACATCGTGAATCATTCCTTCTGGCCCACAAATAAAAAATGCATCCGCTTTTAGAATAGTTAAGTCAGCCTTAATTATCTCTGTGAAATTTGTTTTGTCAATTCGACCTTTATGAAATCCTGCAGCTTCTTCTTGACTAAAAAATCCGGTGAATTTGACATTTGACATCGATTGAATTTCCGATAAAAAAATGGCCTCTGATTTTGATCTATTTCCAAAAAACAATTGAACATTTCCATCTTTCAGTGCTTTTGAGATAGACATGATAGGTGTAATTCCACTCCCCGCAGCAATTGCTACAATATTTTTAGAATCAGGGTTCAAGGTGAAATTTCCTTCGGGAGCTGCCACATGAAGAACATCTCCAACTTTCAAATCTTGATTGAACCAATTTGAAACGACCCCATTTTCAACTGCTTTTACCGCAACCGATAAGGGTTCATTCGGCCCTGAACAAATTGAATAAGAACGGCGGTAATTTTCTCCTTTGATTATAAGTTCAAAATTCAAGTATTGACCGGGAATAAATCGAAAATCATCTTTTAATTCTGAAGGAACATCCAATGAAACCATGACCGATTTTTCATTCAATCTTTTGATAGCGGAAACGTTCAATTCATGAAAACCATGCTTTGAAGTTTCTTTCTCTTTTTTTTTGAAAATATCAAATAAACCCATTAATAAAATTTATTTTTCAAATGACACAAACAATTTTTCAGATGTTGGGTGCGCTTGACATGTTAAAATATATCCCGATTCAACCTCTTCAGGAGACAATGCATAGTTTATTACCATCCGCACTGTTCCTTCCATCACTTTCGCCTTGCATGTGCAACATACACCACCTTTGCAGGCATAAGGTAAATCACCACCGGCTTTTTGAGCCGCATCGAGAATGGTCATTCCGTTTGAATCCAAATTAAAATCAAATGATTCATCATCCAAAATAACTTGCACTTTTGATTCAAATGAATGTAATTCGGTAGCCTCAATTTCTTTTTTACTTTGTGGCACATTTCCACTTGTAAATAGTTCAAAATGAACTTTCGAAGAATCGACACCCAGTTCAGTAAGAGCCTCTTTAACACCTAGAATCATTTGTTCTGGTCCGCAAATAAAAGCTTCATCAACTGAAATGTTTTTCAGAAATGCGTTATACAAATCAATGGTTTTCGATTTATCAATTCTCCCTTTTTGCAATTTATTTCCTATACTTTCCCTTGAAAAAACATGAACTACACTTAATCGTGTCAAGTTGCGATTTTTAAGGTCTTCAAGTTCTTCTCTAAAAATCACATCGTTGAATCCCTTGTTCCCGTATAATAAGGTGATGATGCTATTCGGCTCACTGTTCATGATTTCTTTAGCAATTGAAAGTATAGGAGTCACACCGCTTCCCGCTGCAAAAAGCGCATAAGATTTTTTGTTGTTTTCGTCATTTTTTAAGGCAAAATTCCCCATTGGAGTCATGACGTCCATGAAATCCCCAGCATTTAAGTTACTATTTGCAAAAGTTGAGAATTTTCCGTTTTCAACTTGTTTAATTGCTACTCGCCATTCATTTTCGAAAGGCGCGGAACATAAAGAGTATGATCGTCGCACTTCCTCTCCATTAATCGTTGTTTTTAAGGTCAAATATTGTCCGGCAAAAAATCGGTAATTCGAATTTAAATCTTCAGGAACTTCGAAGGCAATTGAAACACAATCCGCCGTTTCTTTGCGAACATCCGAAATTTTTAATGAATGAAAACGTGGTGACATTTAAAGTTTTTTGGCGTTCAAAGGTAAACAAATGAACACGATTTATGTTGTATATTGTCGTATTCTTTTATGATAACCGTCATATTTGAAATGAGCTTGAATTTGTTATATTTGTAAAATAATCTTTATCGTATGAAAGAATTATCTATCTCAGAACTTGAAGCGCGGTTTCAACATAAAATTGATCGAGAGATTAAGATTGAGCCCAATGATTGGATGCCAGATGTTTACAGAAAAACGTTGATTCGTCAAATTTCCCAACACGCCCATTCGGAAGTAGTGGGAATGTTGCCGGAAGGAAATTGGATTACTCGTGCTCCCAACCTAAGAAGAAAAGCCGTTTTATTGGCGAAAGTTCAAGATGAAGCAGGACACGGATTGTATTTGTATAGTGCGACTGAAACATTGGGAGCTGATCGTGAGTCGACAATTGATGACATGCACAATGGTAAGGCTAAATATTCATCTATTTTTAATTATCCTGCGTTGACATGGGCAGATATTGGCGCTATCGGTTGGTTAGTTGATGGAGCTGCGATATTAAATCAAGTTGCGCTTTGCAGAACTTCTTATGGGCCTTATGCTCGTGCGATGGTAAAGATTTGTAAAGAAGAATCGTTTCATCAAAGACAAGGATATGAGTCATTAATGGTTTTGGCTAAAGGATCACCTGAACAGAAAGCAATGGCTCAAGATGCGTTAAATCGTTTTTGGTGGCCTGCGTTGATGATGTTTGGCCCGAGTGATGCAGACTCCCCACACTCAGCTCAATCGATGAAATGGAAAATAAAGCGTTTCTCGAATGATGAATTGAGACAAAATTTCGTTGATGCGACTGTTCCACAAGCAGAAATTCTTGGTTTGACAATTCCTGATGAGAATTTGAAGTGGAATGAAGAACGAGGTCACTACGATTTTTCGCCAATCAATTGGGATGAATTCTATCAAGTACTTGCGGGAAACGGTCCATGCAATAAAGAGCGATTAGAGGCACGAAGAAAAGCGAAAGAAGATGGTGCTTGGGTTCGAGAAGCAGCGAATGCCTTTGCTGCAAAACGTGCAATGAGAAAATCAGCATAATAAATTTAAAAAAGTACATATGTCAGCAACTGAATGGCCACTTTGGGAGGTTTTTATTCGAAGCAAGCAAGGGTTAAGTCATAAACACGTTGGTAGCCTGAGGGCTGCAGATGCAACAATGGCCTTGGAAAATGCCAGAGACGTTTATACAAGAAGATCTGAGGGAATAAGTATTTGGGTCGTTGAATCAAATTTTGTTCATGCAAGCGATCCTGCTGATTCAGACGAATTTTTTGAACCATCTGACACTAAAATATATCGTCATCCAACTTTTTATGAAGTTCCGGATGGTGTAAAACACATGTAATATGAAGAACGAAGCGTTATTTCGTTATATGTTGAGATTAGGTGACGATAGCCTTATTTTAGGTCAGCGTTTGGGAGAGCTTTGTGGTCATGGTCCCATACTTGAAGAGGATATCGCATTGACAAACATCGCTTTAGATTTAATCGGTCAGGCTACAAGCATCTTAAATTATGCAGGTGAGGTTGAAGGAGCGGGAAGAGATGGGGATAAACTAGCTTTTTTACGATTTGAGCGCGAATACACTAATTTACTCTTGCTTGAGCAGCCCAATGGAGATTTCGCGGATACGATCATTCGCCAGTTTTTATTTGATGCATATAGAAAACCCTTATTCGAGCGATTAATTAATTCGAGTGATTCTCAATTGTCTGCTATTGCTGAAAAATCATTGAAAGAGACGAAATATCATTTGAGGCATACATCCGAATGGGTCATTCGACTTGGTGATGGAACAGAAGAGTCGCATCAGAGAATACAAAAAGCATTGGATAACCTATGGCGTTACGCAGATGAAATTTTCTTTTCTGATTCTGTAGATGAAGAATTGACTAAATCTGGGATTTTACCTGATTTATCAGACCTACGTTCAATTTGGGAGCAAACAGTCAAATCTATTTTTACCGAAGCAACTATTTCTATTCCGTCCAACAATTGGAAATTTGAAGGAGGAAGAAAAGGACGTCATTCCGAGCACATGGGATACATTTTGTCCGATTTACAATACATGCAGCGTGCCTACCCAAATATGGAATGGTAACCAAAGATCAAATATGGGAATGGTTGGAAGAAGTGAGTGACCCCGAGATTCCAGTTCTTTCTGTTGTTGATTTAGGTGTTGTTCGCGATGCTTCTTTCGAAGAAAATTATTGGTCTATAACTATTACGCCAACATACAGTGGTTGTCCTGCCATGCAGGTTATGGAGTATGATATCAAAGCAAAATTGAAGGAAAAAGGAATTGAGTACGTAAAAGTTCGAACAGTTTTATCTCCGGCTTGGACAACGGATTGGTTATCGGATAAAGGTAAATTTAAACTTCGCGAATATGGAATTGCTCCTCCCGAGAATGAAGTGGATAAAAGCGTATTATTCGCAGAGCCCACAATGGTTCCATGTCCAAAATGCAATTCCAGAAACACTAGAATGGTAAGTCAATTTGGAAGCACCGCTTGTAAAGCTCATTATCAATGTAATGAATGCCAAGAGCCCTTTGATTATTTTAAGTGTTTGAAGTAATTTGGTTGACAAATGAGGGAATGACTTGTCGGGGGTTACCATTTTTAACTCTTAACTATTGCTTTTACAGACAGCAGGACTTTAGGATATTAAGATATGTTCGCTATTTACTATTGTTCAGTTAGATCACGTTATTCAACTTCTTCAAAATCATCGAAGTCATCAGATTTTCGTTTTTCTTTTCCTGAATTTATAGAAGTTTGTATATCAATAAAAGGTTGACCGGATAAAATGTAAATCAGTCCATTTACCATTTTAATGATCATTCCGATTAAAAAGAAAAAGCCAATTATTTTGAAAATGAATCCGATTAAAACTGTTGTTTCAAGATCGATGATACTTTCACGAAACCAATTTGCAACGCCATTTGAGGCATATTGTGGGAAATAAAGGAATGAAATGAAGAGTAAAATAGAGGCAGCTATTAAGAACATTTCTGCACGAATGTTGAATCCTTCATATAAAAAGTCATTACCAAATGAACCCATAAGTCTAATTTGCTTTTGTTTTTGTTGAAATTTCCCAATGAAATACATCAGTAAAATGATGGCTGTTGGCAACAGATTTTTTAATGTCACATCTTGTTGATTTATGTCTAAGCAAAATAGAAATGTGACATTGACCAGAAATAAATACTTTATTGATTTTATGAGATAAACTTCAATAATAGTTCTCGTTCTGCCTCCAACAAGCATTTTTAAAATCAAATCAATAAAAAACCACAAGAATCCATAAATGGAAAAGAGAACGCCCAAACGAAAGATGAGGTTGATTAAATCCATTTATTTAGGTTGAAGTAAATATTCTTTTGGCGCAGCTGGTGCCGTTTTGGGATTAAAGTCAAATGAAATGATTCTTCCTTCCAATCGTCTGTTTTGTTGGTGTAATTGTTCAAACATGTTCAAATCAGTGTTTTTAAATGTTTCTATGTATGTCTCCGTTAATGTTATGTATTGATTAGTTGATGGATCAATATATCGCACAGGCTCTGTTTCCCCTTTGCCAATTGGAATCATTCTTCTGGGGTCTATACCTTGTTTTTCGACTAAATAGGTGTAAACAGCTTTAGCTCTGTTTTCAGATAGTTTCATATTTGATTTTTCATCACCTCGCGAGTCGGTATGAGAGATTAACTCGATAATCACACCTGGATTTTTATTAAGCAAATCGGCAATTAAATTTAGGGAATCGAAATCTTTCGTGCTTGATAAATTCCAGGAATCAAATTCGAATCGAACTTCTGGTAAGCGAAAATAAGTTCTTAACTCGGGTTTAGGTTCAACTAGTTCAATTGTTTTGGTTAACCTCTGTCCGGCTGCATCAGTTATTTCTACCTCGTAAAGCCCTTTTCTAAGCTTAAATTGATCTTCTACGAAACCACCATTTGACCATTTGAATTTGTATGGAGCAGTTCCCGATGCGATAGTTAAATCTATTTCTCCATCAGATCCATTGAATTTTGAAATGTCTTTTTTTGCAACATTGACAGATAATGTAGGAACGGGCTTTTCTTCAGCGAAATAAATATCAGCGTCTTTGGATCCCCGATTGCTTGACCAGAAATATTGATTTTCTTTTCTAAAAAGATAAGCGTCAAAATCTGGAGAGTTGATTACATTACCCATATTTTTTGGATTATTCCAATTCATTGAGCCTCCGTTTCGAGTTGAATAAAATAGGTCATAATTGCCAAGACCTTCTAATCCGTTACTTGAAAAATAGAGTGTGTCCCCATTTTCGGACAAAAAAGGCGAAATTTCATTTTTGGTAGTATTTATAGTCAATCTTTCAGGTTTCGACCACAAACCGGAGGATTTTTCGGATAGAAATAGATCCAGTCCGCTTCCACTATTTTTCATTTTAGCGGAAATAACGATTATTTTTTGATCCGCCGAAATTGAAAATCCGAAGGAAGAACTTTCAAAATCGTTTAAATTTAGTTCCAATGGGTCAGGTTTTTTCCAATTACCATTTTGATCTTGGGTAGAGTAGGCAATCCCTTTTAATTGTTTTGTTTTCCCACCATAAGAATTCAAAAGGTAGGCAATTTTACCATCATTTGAAAAAGATAGAAGTCCATTGTGCAATTCATTATTAAAGTCAGAAACATTTTCACATTGACTCCATTCACCTTTTTCATTTTTTATTGATGTCCAAATATCTTGATCATTAACGCCGCCCTGATTTTCTTGGTCAAATGTTCTTGTGAAAAAGAGTTCCTTACCACTTGATGACAATATTGGAGCACTTTCTTCTGCTGAGCTATTTATTTTGATTGGTAATCTTTTGGGTTCAGATAAACGATTTAGCTGTCCCCAATAACTAAAGTTGAAGAATACAATTAAAGAAACGAATGTGTATAATTTCATTTTTAAAAACGATAGCGCAAGATTAATTCGTGTCCCCCGTTACTCGCATATCTCAACTTATTTATTGAAAAATCTACCGAGTAACCTAGTCGAAATTTCTCATTTATATTAAATCCTCCCGTTACCCCGATTGCAGATTTGTGGCGATAAATCAAACCACCGAATAAATTTTCGTCAAAATTCGCGACTATGGATAATTCTGTGGAAATTGGTGCTGGACTCATTTTTTTAAGAAGTAGCGTTGTGTTTACAGACAAAGTCTGTCCAATTGAATGATTGTATCCAGTTGAGAAAAACAAATGTGGTGTAGTTTGAAAATTAACCTGACTTGACCCAATTTCTATTAAATCTCCTGTAAGATTGCTAATTGCACCAGCAACATAAAAGCCTTCATAATGAACGGCTCCACCCAAACCTAGATTGAGTCTCACATTATTAGTTCTACTACTTATGAATTCGTCATATTCTAAATCTCCACCCTGATAAGACAATGTTGGATCGTTTAAATTTGCCACAATTGCTTTCGAAGGATCGAATGAATTATTTGAAAAACCGAGCTTAGCACCACCAGAAAGTTTTAGTTTTTTAGTTAATTTATAGTGTATTGCATAAAGTCCATTGAGTTCGAATGTTCCAAATGCACCATATTTGTCTATTCCAACGTTAGCACCAAATGCTTGAGTTAGACTTCTTTTGTCCTCTTTTACAATCTCTGGAATTTCTCGACTAATCGGCAAAGATGGGTTGATTATTTCTTTTTCTTTTGTTTTCAGTTGTTGAGAATATAGTCCGAAAGCAGTGTGCGGTTCATTACCAAACCCTAACATTTGCCATCGTCCACCCAAGTTTATTTCTTTATCCTCATTCGTTCCTATAAAAGCTGGGTTTAATAAAGCTTGATTTTGAGCAAATTGAGTAAACTGAGGTAACTGTTGTGCTTTTACCAACATTGATAATCCACAAAAAAATAAAATGATTAGTTTATTTTTCATTTTTTTAGGATTAGGGTTACTATTCCATTTAGCGGTTCAATTGAGTTGTCTTTTGTTAGTTGGATCACATAATAGTATGTCCCAACTGGCAAAAGCGCTTCTTTGTATTTGCCATCCCAGGGTTTGTTGGCGTAATTTCCTGGTGAAGATTCATATATTGGCTCTCCCCAACGGTTATAAATCCAAACAGTATTTTCGGGATATTGGCTATCAAGTTGATTAATATTCCAAAAGTCGTTGTCTCCATCATTATTTGGTGTAAATGCGGAAGGAATTATTAAATCACAAGCTTCTAATGTAACGGTAAAGCTTGCCGGGAGACCTTCGCAGCCATCCACTGTATGCGTTGCATAATAGGTTTGTGTATTTTGATTCGAAGGCAATAATTCAAGGTTTCCTCCTAAAAAATCAGTTAACATAGAATTTCCATACCAACGAATTCCACCACTTATATTTGTCACTTGAAGCGCTGTTACTGTTGAATTATAGCAGTACAAGGAGTCTCCTTGAATTTCAGGAATTAGTGGTGCATTTGCTGTATCAATTACAATGGTCCCTGAAATTGTATTTGAACAATATGAATCAGAAATTGAATCTAATTGGTAGGTGCCAGGAAGATTTCCTAAATTGATTTGATAGGAGGATGAAGAAGTAGTGCTGATGCTGTCATTTATAGTGTAATAGACAGTGAAATTGGGATTACCCGTTGCTGTTAAGACAACTTGATTAAATGATTGACTTTGACAATCGTAATTTCCAGCTGAAAGTCCCACCGAATTAGGTGCTGTTCTTAGATTAAAATCAAGTGTGTCTGGAACAAAACTCCCGCAAACTTCTGCGGTGTAAGTAATTTGATATACTCCTGAAATTGAGTTTTGAGTACTAATTACACCCGTAATAGGATTGATATTTAAGCCAGTTTGAATTGAATTGTAAAAACCACCAGCGATAAAATTTGACCCAAGTATAGGATTGACAATGCTGTCGTTGGAACAAGCATAATAAGGATAAGCTACATCATAATCTGGGTCAATATTAGCCATGCTTACTTGAACTTGTTCTGTACATGAGTTTTGACATCTTAATGAAATATCGTCTACTGCAAAGTCATTTCCAATTCCTTCAAATATCATGTCAACTAAGCAAATTTCAGCAGTCAAGTTATTCCCTGAATTCCAGACATAACTTACTTGTCCCCAAGTGCAATTTTGAGCAGGAACATATGAATTTCCGAGCGCAACACCATTAATTCGAACTTGAATATTTGCAGGATTTGAATTTGTTAAACTTGTTGCCCAATAGGAAAATAAGTAATCTTTATTTGGTTCAACCGCTATTAATTGGCACCAAAACGGATCATTTCCAAGATTATAGGTTGAGCCATCTAGTACCATCATTCGACCTGTTCCATCACCTACTGTATGATCAATGCAACTTGTAAAACCCGAATACCAATTACTTGGATTTGTTAAAACCCCATATGCTCTTTGCGCACCCGCTGGGTTGGAAGGAGAATAAAATGAATACTCAGTAGAAAATCCTAAATTGCCTTGTTGAAAATCACTATTAAAAATAAGATTTGCATTATTTACGGCAGAACTAACCTCGTACACAGTGTTAATGGTCGGACTTACTGTAATCGAATTAGATGTAGACGGAAATCCAGTTTCTAAAGGATTATTAGAACTCCATGAGTAGGTTCCATTTCCACCCGAAGCGTTGAAAGTAATTTGATTTCCAGGACAAATACTCGTGTCAGAAGGTGAAATACTGAGATTAGAAACACTTGAAATAACAATATTTTGAACAGAATCAATTGTTCCCGCCGCATCCATCAATCCAATGGTGTATGTACCGGGTTCTACAAATTGAAAAACCCCTGTGTTATTTGTTATTGGAATTGGCTGGGGTCCTATGATTCTATAAATGTAAGGTTCAACACCTCCTGTTGGGTAGATTACAATTAACCCTGAATTTGGATCCGTACAATTTGGCTGTGTCACTGAATATGTAAAGCTGAGGGGAATATTATTTGGGGTCAATTGAATGTCGTCTATCGCAAAATCATTCCCAACAGGATTTGTATTGTTGTTGTACATTTCAATATTTACACACGAATTAGTCGCCGTAAATAAATAACGTACTTGTAGCCATCCAAAATTTGGAATTGGGGCTAGGGTAGTGCCAAAATCAAGGGAAACATTGCTTGCATTATTAAAAGATACGCCAATATCTGCCAATTCCCCATTTCCCGCAACGGAATTACTCACAGTTCTTATCCAGTAGGAAAAACAGTAAACTTGACCAACTGTTAAATTACAGATTCCACCACCATTATTTCCTGCCTTCCAAAAGCGTTGTTGTCCACCCGTATTATTTCCATCTATAACCATCATTTTCCCTATTCCTGAGGTATGGTCTCCAGATGAAAGAAAAAACTGATTATTAATAGTTTGAGGATTGGTTACAAAAGCATAATTGCCTGCAGATGATGAACCCGAATAGGGAGGAATAAGTTGGTTATAGCCTTGTCCGTCTATCCAAAATCCAACTCCGGGGGCACCATATTCAAAAGTGCCATTATTAATGAAATTTTGCCCAAAGCTCAAAATAGCGATTGATAAAATTGAAAATAGAAGTAATGCTTTCAAACTCCTTTTTAGTTTATTGAAATTCAAAATTAGAAAAAAAGGAGGTGTTTCAATGAGGTTGAATCAAAAGCTTTTCTTCAACTCATGGTTAAAAACTTAATTTGGCGCTACTTGAATGGTCGTCCGTCTGTTTTTGGTGAACTGATCTTCTGTACAATTATCACATTTGATGTCTGGCTCTCGTTCACCTCGGAAGTCACCAGAAATGTTTTTTCTAGAAATTCCTTTTTCTATAAGATAACCAATTGTCCGTTCCATTCTTCTCTTTGATAACCAAATGTTATACGTGTCAGATTCCCTGCGGTCACAGTGCGAGATAATAGTTAACTTGGTATTTGGATAATCTTTCATCTTTACAATAAAAGCATCTAAATCCTTGTAGTTTTGTTTATTTAAGTAACTGGAATTTAAGTCAAAATAAATGACACCTTGTGGTAAGGTAATTTCAGGTTTGATTTCTTGAACAATTACAGGTCCAGGTTCATTAATTGGAACAGAGACAGTAACTTTTTGTCCAACTGCGTCCGTTACGACAACTTCATAGGTTCCTTTAGGAACATTTTGAGGATCTTCGTCTTTACTTCCATTTGACCATTGATAACTATACGGAGCCACACCACCTTTTGGAGTCAAATCAATTTTCCCATCCGTACCTTGGTAAATTGTTACGTCTGTACCTTCGGCAGAGGCAAATAATGGGGGAGGAGGAGGTAGAAAAGTAGTGTAATAAATGTCGCTTCGTTGAGCTTCTCTATTACTTGACCAATATAGAAAGCGATCACTCATTGTAAAATAAGCATCGAATTTTGGCGAATTTATTTTACTACCGAGATTTACCGGTTTTGACCAATCTTCCCAAGATTTGCCAACCCTTGTGCTATAAAATATATCAGCACCTCCTTCACCTCCGAATCCATTGCTCGCAAAGAAAAGTGTATCACTATTTTCTGATAAAAAAGGCGAGATTTCAAATCCAGAAGAGTTAATAGCTTCACCCATCGATTTAGGAATTGTCCATTTACCATCTACGAGCTCACTGTAATAAAGGTCTTCTTCTCCTTTGGTATTTGGTCCCGAATATGAAATTATAATTACGTTCTCCTCTTTATTGATATGAAATCCGTAGAATTGACCCTCAATGTCTAATTCCGGGATCTTAATTTCTTTCGGTTTCGACCAATTATTTCCTTTTTTAACAGAATAACAGATTCCTTTTTTAAGGTCTTTCTTTCCGCCGTATGCATTTAACAAGTATATTTTACTTTCATCTGAGCTAAAACCAACGATACAATTATTGAATTTATTATTTATTTTTTTAACGCTTTCTCCTCTGGAATAGGTTAACTCCCCCTCTTTCTCACTAACCCAAATATTTTGATCATTGGGACCATATTTAGAATCTTCGTCAAAAGTTCTAATAAAATATAGCGCTCCGTCAGACTTTAGGAAAATAGGGAAATTTTCTTCTGCAGAAGTATTTACACTACCTCCAAGTCTCTTTGCGTCTTCAATTCTTTCAAATTGAGCTATTACTTGAAATGTAGAAAGAAAAAAGAACACATTAATTAAGTTTTTCATGGGTTGTTTTATTAACGTCCGAGCATAATTCCTAATGTGAGCTCGTGGCCACCTGAAGAATAATTATTAAATTTTGATATGGAAAAATCATATGAATATCCAAGTTTAAACTTGTTAGAAAGATTCATTCCGACAAGTCCAATTAACGCATCCGTATGACGATAACCTATACCGAACCAAAGCATTTTATTGTAATCAGCGATCACATTGAAATCTATCGAAACGGGAGCAGGAGACATATATTTTGCCATAAAACTTGGCGTTATTGCTAATGATTCATTGATAGGAATAGTATATCCACCCATAAGATTAAAATGCATTTGGGGATTAAAATTAGCAGATGCGGTTCCAAACTCAACGAGACCTCTTGTTAATTGATCGCCTGCAATTCCCAAATAAAAGCGTTTACCATAAAGATATAATCCGGAATGTAAATCCATTATATTCTTATTTGCATTATTTGCAGAAAAAGTAGCATAGGTGTTATCGTATGGTAAAGTCGGATTTATTAAACTCAAAACCTGTGCTTTATTAGAATTAAATGAGTTGTTGGATATACCCGCTTTTAATCCAAAGGCGAGATTGATTTTTTTAGTCATAGGCAGGTGTATGGCGTAAGTTCCAGAAAATGAAAACTTAGTAAATGCGCCATATTGATCAGCGACTAATTGACCGCCAACTGTATGTTTTAATTTTCCTGTTTTGATTTCAGGGTGTTGTATGGGCCCATTAGACGTTCTAATCCCGGGATTGTAAGCTACCGACTTAAATTTTAAGGGAACAGAAAAGGCCAAATAAGATGCCCGAGGAGCATCGGCAACTCCGACCCATTGCCATCTACCACTAACAGTGACATCAATAAAATCATAGACGCCTACGGCGGCAGGGTTCGCCATAAATTGATTTCTTGAAAATTGTGAATATTGAGGAATCTGCTGTGCTTGCACATTTACTACCCAAATACACGTAAATAAAATTAATAATCTCATTATTAGTTGTTTATTAGTGTTACAATACCTGTTTTATTTTCTGTAAAATTATCGTTGTATTCAATAATAAAATAATAAGAACCAACGGGTATTTTTTCATTATTGTATGTTCCATCCCAAGGGTTAGTTTCATAGTGCCCTGTCTTTGACTGATAAATGAGATTCCCTAAACGGTTGTATATACTCACGACATTTTCAGGATAAATCTGATCAATGTTGTCTAGTATCCACACATCATTTGTTAGATCTCCATCTGGCGTGAAAGCTGTTGGAACAATAATTCCGCATTCTTCTACAGACACCACAACTAATGAAGCAGGACTTTCACATCCGCTAATAGTTTCTGTAACATAGTAATTAGTTGTTCCCTCATTCATGGAAGGAGTGTAGGTTGAATTTGTTCCAAGAACAGTGGTTAAAGCTTGATCAGCGTACCATGTAAACGATCCAGTTCCCTGAGCGATTAAATCCACTGGCACTGCATTATTACAATACAACGTGTCTGTTCCAGCAGT
>Ga0194116_10002509_pt1 | contig 23536 bp, 32 predicted proteins | sample TA2MahsurfametaG_4_FD_148617 | JGI IMG/M metagenome (GOLD analysis project Ga0194116, IMG submission 148617) | Freshwater microbial communities from Lake Tanganyika, Tanzania - TA2015008 Mahale S9 surface | ecosystem: Environmental > Aquatic > Freshwater > Lake | place: Tanzania: Lake...
CTTGGCTCGGGCGACTCGGTACGAAGACCCTCTATATCCAGCCCGTCAGTCCTTGGGAGAACGGCGACTGGGAGAGCTTTAACGCCAAGCTGAGAAACGAGCTTTTGAACGGCGAGCTCTTTTACACCCTACGTGGAGCGCAGGTGCTGATCGAACAATGGCGATGTCACTACAACCGAGTTCGGCCGTATAGCGCTCTCGGCTATCGACCCCCCGCCCTCGGATCATCTCAATAACCGGCAAAAAGGCTGCCTCAACTAACTTCAACACGGGACCCATCAAAGCGGGCTGGATAGTTTCATCGGTAAAAAACTTTCGCACCGAGAGCTTTGTCAAAGATCAACGAAAGCTGAGTAGTCGTAAGAATTTCTTTTTTCTGCGACGCTTTGATGTATTTGAGTGTGTCTTTATCGTCTGAACGACAATAGGTTATCCGCAGATCATCGAATGGCGGACTCGCCCCCCGCCGGCGTCTGGCTCTGATCGACGAGTATACAGCTTACGAAAGCTTATGGATCATTTCCGCGGCAGTATATCGATGCTTCGCTATTTTCCATGTCCCTGACACCCCTACGGACATTAAATTAGCGCTACAGGTAACGGGACACGTCAATAGCATTGTAATTATTTCTGCGGGCAACCGTCCTTGAACGACCGGCGCTCAGTCGTTGACTAACACCACCTTGCCATAGTGGGTGCGCGAGTCGACCATACCGTGCGCCTTGACAAGCTCCCGCATTGGCAGCACGGTATCGATCACAGCCTTGAAATGTTTTTTCCTGAACAGCGGCAATGCTACCTCGCGAAAAGATTTCATGGTCTCAGGGATGAAGCGCGCACTTGAAGAAATACTCATCGCCAGCAGCTGCAAGTTACGGGTGCCAATGTTTAGACTAAAGCAAATCTGACGGCCGCCTGTGCTGCCGTACATGACGATACGCCCTTCGGCGGCCATCGAGTCGAATAGCGCACCGGCGGTCTCTTCACCGATCGTCATAAGACCGATGTCGACGCCGTGGCCGCCAGTGTCACGCATGACTTCGGTCGGTAATTTTGTAGTTTTGTAGTTGTAGGCTGCGTCTGCACCAGCCTCGATTCCGCGTTGGCACTTGTCGTCGCGGCTTGCGGTTCCCGCAACCCAGCAACCCTGCCACTTCGCGATTTGCAAAGCTGCGCTACCCACACTGCTGGCGATCGCCTCGATAAGCACACGCTCACCAACCCGCGCGCGAGCCAATGTGTAGAGCGCATGCCAGGATGTGAGCCAGCCAACAGGAATAGCCGCTCCTTCAATGAAATTAAGGGTATCTGGCAAGAGTAAGGTGTGCACACTATCGAATAGCACGTGTGTAGCGTGCGATCCGCGTGCACGACCGAATACACGATCGCCGATATCGAAGTCGATGACCCCCGGGCCTACGGCCTCGATTACCCCGGCCGATTCCATGCCCATTACGAACGGTAATTCTTGGCCAGAGTAGGTGCCCGCACGCATCCGGGTTTCGGCGAAGTTGAGACCTGAAGCGTACACGCGGACCAGCAGTTGGCCGGCAGCTGGCTTCAGCTCGGGGAGTACACCCCAGTGCATGACCTCAGGGCTACCGAATTCCTTGACTAACCAGCCTTTCATATCGAAGTCTCTGATCTTAACGTTGCAAAGCCATGAACTTCACGGGCACGCGAGTTCACGTTGGAGGAGAAATAGCGTTTGTGTGTCTTGATGTAAGGATCGATGATACGACGGACCAGACGTGACCGCGCACGGCCGGAGGCCGAGGGAGAAAATAGCGCCGGGATGGGATCGACGTCCTCGAGGTCAGCCAGTAAAACCATCGATTCGGCGAGTCGGCGCTCGTGGTTGTTGATGGTGTACGAGGCGAAATCATCGGCTGTTGTCATCAGTATTTTCCCGAAGATGCGGATATAGCCTTCAGCCGAACGGCGCGACGCCGAATAGCCGAAGATGCAAACCCATCATCAAGGCAGCGTATAGACCAAGCCCTCCGACGATCACGATCACATGGTTGATGATTGGCCCTTTTGCAGATGCAGGGGGCGTCAAAGCGCGTCGCTTTAGGGAAGTTCGACCGAGTATGGCCCACAGCAGAAAGCCAACAAAGAGCAGTACGTCGGTGAGCATACCGTTAGCAAGAAGATGCGCTAGCGCCAAGAACTTCACCCCTACCAACATCGGATGCTTGGTAAGTCGTTTGACATGACACGGCAGATAGGTTGCTAGTAACAGCGGGAGTACGGGCAACACCAGTAAAGCCGCTACATGTCGCGCGAAGGCCGGCGGCACATAAAGCAACTGGAGCTCGAATTTTTCCAGTGCATAACCCTTCGCCATAAGTAAGACGCCGATTTACGAAATGATCGAATAGAAAAGCTTCCAACGACCTGTACCCAGCGCCGCGACTTTTCGATTGCGATAGACGGGTGCCACAATCGCCAGCGAATGCGTCCCGAAGAAAAGTAGCATGCCCAAGCGCATCGTGATCATGGTTTAACCCTCTATGACACAGGTCCTACTTCAATGGTTCTTGCCTAGCGCGCACCTAATGCCAAATACTGCGAGGGAAATGATAGTCCGGGCTGATCAACCCAACCGCGCACACGCCTCGCGATGAGCCGATGGATGACGCCCGAGTACAGGGGGATAACGGGCAGCTCGCGGAGCACGATACGCTCGGCCTCCGAGTAGTGCTTTGCACGAGCCGCGGGGTCGATCTGACGTTCCGCGAGCTCAATCAGACGATCGACCTGCGCGTTCACATATCCGGAGTAGTTGAGAAACGAACCACTTTGGAAGCGGCCGATGAAACTGGTTGCACTCTGCACGGCGGAGAATGGCCCGTAGTCCATAAGATCGAAGTCACCCGTATTGAGTGCGAGACTATAAGCCCGCGACTCGAGCCCATTCGCCTCGATCCGCACGCCGAAAGGTGCCCACATGGCATCGAGCGCCAGATAAGTACGCTGTGTGAGCGGATTGATGGAGTAGATCAGCACCAGCTTTAACGGTTTGCTGCGACTGAGACCCAAGTCATCTGCAAGACTTCGCGCTTTTTCCAGACGCTGCGGCAAAGATAACGATACGTGCGAGACTGCAGCACGATGCGGATAGTCGCTGACGGCAGTGGGTACCAGACTCTCACTCACAGTCTCGCCAAGCTGCCGCACCCTATCGATAAGCATGCGTCGATCTATGGCGAGCGCCAGCAATTCACGCAATCTTTTATCGCGAAGCGCAGGTCGGCGTATATTGAGTCCGACCCAGCCACCACCATAGAACGGAGTCGTACGCAGCATTGAGCCCTGTTCACGGCGAGCGATGCCGTACTGCGCCGGCTCAGTAATCTGAACCACATCGAGCTCGCCCGTGCGAAACCCTCGCGAGCGTGCCGCATCATCGATCCCCATCACCCACTCGAGCCGGGGTACAACCCGCGTCTCCGGCGCACCGAACCAACGCGGATTGGCCTCCAGCGTCAACGTGCCATTTTGCGTCCAGCTTACGGGTCTCCACGGCCCATTCACCGTTATCGCGGGCGGCTTTGCCCAGTCGCGACCTGCGTTTTCGATTGCATGTATGGGCACAAGATACGCTAAGGCCAATAATTTGAGCAGATCGGTATCGGCGTGATCGAGTTCGATAGCCACTCGATCGCTACCGATTGCTCGTACACCCAGCACCGTCGCGTCGCTCTTGCCCTCGCGAAAGGCACGTGCACCGCGGATGGCATCGTAGCGATAAGCGAGTAGCGCACCCGTTGCAGGCGATAACAAGCGGCGTAGACTCGCCACTGCATCGAGTGCTGTAACTGGACGTTCGTCGGACCACCGTATACTTTCGCGTAGACGGAACTCATATCGAAGACCATCGCTGCTAATCGTCCAATCGCGCGCGCAACCCGCAATAACCTTTCCGCGCGGATCGATCGAGACTAGGCCCGCGAAAAGATCTGGCGCTATTTCCATATCGGCAGCCGAGATTGCGCGATGGGGATCAAGACTGGTGAGCGTGCCGCCGCGCGAGCGACGCAATACACTCTGCGATATCGGCTGACTCGACGCCGCAGCGTGTCGAGTGACGCAATGACTGCAGATAATCACGCCGCCAAGCCGCAGCGTTTGCATCACGAATTGACGTCGACGCATGCCGCGATTACTCCAAAGACTGGCTCACGAGCACATTGTCTTGCCTCGCGTTTGACGTGTGTTCGACTCAACGCAACAGCAACGATGATCGCCAGCACTGCCGAGATGATGAAGGGTGCTGCAGGCCCCAGAAAGAAATACATCGCTCCCGGGCACGCGGCGTACACGAGTGTCAACCATCGCTTCACGGCGCCCGCTGAAGGCGAGATATTCGAGCCCAAGCTGCACCATCGGGAAGGCACCGCGGTCGGGCGATATTGTCCAGGGTACCGTCTCCCCCATAACCACGTTTTCGCCCATGGCGACCGTGCCTACGCTTAGACCGATCATTATCACCAGCACCGAGGTTTTCTTCGCTCGAGGGCTCATGGCTTACCGTCAGTCGCGCGCTTCGAGACGTTCGTACTCCACGAGTTCATAGCGCGTCATCATGTAACCCTTGACCATGGCAAGCAAGCACACCCGATCGCCATCAGCTGTACACCAAAGATCATAGGGCGGATGCCGGCCCGGCGTGTTTCGGGTTTCGCCACTACCATCGTCAGTGGTTTCGGCATACCGATAATGAAGCGAATCGAAAGTGCCTGCCTTGACGGTGAGTCGCTCGCGACCGAAGAAGGCCAGTTTGACCGGCTTCTCGAACCGCATGAGCATCGGGCCGCTCGCGCCGCGATGATCGAGCGAGCACATCAATAAATTCTCGTACTCACCGCGAAAAGGCAGAGCGCCTTCCTCCGCCTTTTGCAGATCAACCATGCTCGTGAGCCAGGCGTCAGCCTGAATTGGATGAGTCCCGAAACCCTGCAAACGCCGAGACAGCGACCAGCGCTGTGAAATACGGCCCTCAGCTGCGGTGTAGCCCTCGCACTCGGCCATGGTATCGTCAAATCGAAACCAACTTGAGCCCATGAATTGGTCGCCGACCGAAACGCGTACAAAGGCATCTTCTGGCGTCCAGTCCGAGCGCAGGCTCAGCGTGACATCACGCATGACGTTTGGTGTATCGTCGATTTCCGTATAAGCACGCAGCGTGCGGCGCCCGTCCGCTGCGATGCTGAGGGTGAAGTATTCCCGACCGCGCTCCACCCCCTCTCGTCCTGCGTGATCGCTGGTGTAGTGCAACTTGCCGCGAATACGATAGTGAGGAATCGGCATAATCGACGTAGCCTCTCAATAAAATTGAATCAGCGGTTCGCGAAAGATTTTCTTCCGTGCGAGCGGCTTGTACCAAGCCGCAAGCGCCGGGCGACTGACAAGCGGATCAAAGGTCGCATCAAGACTGATAGCCGCCTGCCCGACTTGCGCCATTTTCAGTCGCAGAAACTGCAGCGCACCGACGGTACGCATCTGCCCGATGTCGAGCCGACCGTAACCGGATACATCGCGCTCCATCTGATCGAGCATGGCGACGATTTTCGACATGCAGCGCGCAATGTAATCAGCGCGCTGCTGATCTTTAGAGCGCCAGGACTCAATGATGAGTAGCACGAAAGTATCGAAGAGCCCATCGGCCATCCAGGCCTGACGCAGCGTCGTCCAGCGCTGTGGCCCTTTCACCGGGAAGAGACGCCGTCGTCGATGCAACGAATCGAGGTATTCATAAATCACGGGGCCGCCCGCGAGATACTCTCCGGAATCGAGCACCAAGGTAGGGACCTTGCCGAGTGGGTTGATGCCCACCAACGGATTCTCGGCTTCGAAGGGTTTGGTCGCTACGGGCTCGACGAGTTCGCGCAAACCCGTGTAATTTAGCACCGCCTCCACCGTGTGCACGTAACCTTATCATATGGCACCTCTGGTGCTGCTAAGCCCCGTATTTTTAAATAACCGTCACGACCCCGCGAAAATTCACTGCAGTCATCAACTATCTCGGTCCAACGGACTCTGCGGCAGAAAACACACATTTACGAAAGCCGTCAACTATTCCCTTACCACGAGTCAGAAACATTCCGTAAAGGGGTACATGGAAATTTGCTATTCGTTCTAACCCGCGATTACAGAACGCTTTTTCTGTTTCCCAAATTATGTTCGATAAAGGCCAAGCTTTGACCACTACTTTTGAGTCAATGTCTATATCTTATAGTTTTGCGCACTCAACTAGAAAAATGAGCTGTATATCGCTGAAAAGCTTCTCTTCTTGATATCGCACACATAAAAAAGCCTCACGCGCTATTAACCGATTGGTCGATATACCGACATCAGCTCTGCGTGTGTATCAATACGCGAACCACCGATGAGGTCAATGCAATACGGGATCGCTGGAAAAACCACCTGGAGATTTTCGCGGATTGATTTCGGGCGCCCGGGAAGATTGACGATCAGGCAGCGACCTCTTGTGCCGGCGGTCTGTCGCGAAAGAATCGCAGTGGGTACAAAGCGCAGAGATGCACTGCGCATTAATTCGCCAAAACCCGGAAGCTCACGATCGCAAACCGCTAGAGTTGCTTCCGGCGTTACATCACGAGCCGCAGGGCCAGTACCACCAGTGGTAATAACGAGGCTGCAACAGCTCTCGTCGATCATTTTCTTCAATGAGGCTTCGATTATTGTGCGTTCGTCGGGCACAACGGCATAGAAAGATTCAAAAGGGGTAATAAGCCATTCCTGCAATAAGGCGAGACAGGTTTTCCCGGGTATATCATCGTAAATGCCAGCACTCGCACGATCTGAAACATTGAGTACCCCGATACGCAGCACCGAGGTCATCGCGACTTCCAATGAGTGCTAGTCGTGTATGCCGTGTGTAGTCTATCGCCACCGGTGAACCAAACCTCCGGACGCTCACGAAGTACCGTGAGCACTCGACGAATTGTGGCGATGCGATATGGCAGCCCAATGATATATGGCGTCAATGGCAGACTAAGCACTCGTCGTCCGGCAGTCCGTGATTCTTGGATCAATCGGTCGCACGAATCGACGATCTGTTCTGCATACTCATCTTCTGAGTGGTGGTTGTCGATCAGGATCTGACGATCTGACAGTTCCTGCGAGAAGGGCATTGCGGTAAGGTTGCCGCACTCGGTGCGAAATTCGTAAGGCATTTCATCATTTGCAAAATCGCAGAAGTATTCGATGCCGCGGGCTGCAAGGAGCGCAGGCGTTCGTGAGGATTCAAGACGTGCAGGTGAAAGCCAGCCATGCGGTCGAGCGCCGGTAAATCGTTTTAGTACAGACAGCGATGACTCAATCAAATCGCCCTCCTCCTGCGACGAGAGTTCTTCGTGATGCAAGCGATCCATATCGATTCCATGTGCGATCACCTCGTGCCCGCCGACGATGATGTCGTGAAGTAATGAGGGGTAACGCTCGGCAACCGCCGAGTTAACAGCGAAACTAGCAGTGACTTGGAGATCGCTGAACAGCCGCAGTAGTCGGTACACGGCAACCCGATTGCCGTAATCGCGCGTAGTGTAGTGACGCAGATCCGGGTAAGGCGTCACCATGCTACCTGGAGCCCGGAGGGGTCTACCAACGGGGTTGAGTGGAAAGAACTCGAGTGAAACGCAGGGCCATACCGCGACCTTGGCACCGTTGGGCCAATCGACCCTCGGCAGATCTGACTGCCCACGCCATTCGTACCAATCGTGATCCATCCCACGACGGCGTTTCGGATAGACCAGGTAGTCGTCAGGTAAACTCATGGGCGACCTCCAGCACAAACGCCGCTGCGCTTGCTGATGTCGGCCTGCACTAGGTGATAGTAGTGTTCGAAATAGTATTCTGCGATTTCCTTCGCGGTTGTTATCCAAACGCGCTCGTGCGAGGTGATATAGCGTAACGCTTCTTCGAACGGTCCGATGCGATGGGTATGTCCCACCAGATAAGCGTGTAGCGGGATACACATCACGGTCCCCGAAGCTGCGCCTTCCTCGTAGAGAGTGTCAAACTGGCGGCGAATCATGTCGCCGTAGGCCCTAGGGGTCGAAAGGTAGCTGTTGTATGCGATGACGTCATTGATCTCCAAAGAGTACGGCATACTGATCAGACGTCCTTTGGCGACTCTCACCGGCTGCGGTTGATCATCCTGAAAAAGATCGCAAGTGTAGCGGATGCCGTACTCCGCGAGCAGATCCATAGTTCTCTCGGTGTGTGTTAAGGCAGGAGCTAGCCAGCCAGCGATTCTTTGGCCGGTGGCGTCTTCGACAGTTCGAATCGAGTCTTCGATGATCGCGCGCTCCTGCGCTTCCGTCATGCCGTAGCTATAGCGAGTATTGTAGATGCCGTGCGAGAAAAACTCCCAGTTACGGGCCACACCATCGCGGATGAGCTCGGGATGGTGTTGGCACATAGCCACGGAGAGCGACACGGAGCCACGTACCCCGCAACGATCCATCGCGTCCATCATTCGGTAGTGCCCAACACGGTTGCCATAGTCGCGCAATGAGTAATTGAGAGTGTCCGGATAAGGTCTCGGCCAGGCCTGCCGCTGAGGATTACGGGGCGGATCGATTTCATAGAACTCGATGTTTGGTGCTACCCAGAAAGCGACATGCGCCCCGTTCGGCCAGACAATCTTAGGACGATTGCGGTAGGGCCAGTAGTCGTAGAGTTCAGGATCGCGGCGCGTCATTAATGATCCTACTGGCTAAGATGCTCGATCACCTGCGCGACGGGAAGCACATCTGCGTATTTGAGCGCGAGATCAGTGAGGTTCGCGTAGTGATAACTTTCGTGCTTATCCGCGACGCATTCCTCGGGAACGATACAGCGATAGCCCCGACTGAGCGCATCTACTGCGGCGGCACGGACGCATCCTGAAGTTGAGCCGCCGGTGATGATGACAGTATCCACCCGATGCCAGATAAGCAGTGATTGGAGAGGGGTTTCATGGAAGGGTGACGGCATCTTCTTGCAATAGATGACATCACGGACTCGATCAACGTTACAGCGCTCATCGAGGACGGCCCGGTCTGAATCGAATTTGATGTTTTGCAGCGAATCCTCGGTATCGCTGCGAGTGCCCCATATTCCGGCATCCTCGCCCGAGTCCATGTAAGCGACGTAGGTCCAGACGACCGGTAAGCACATATTTCTCATGAGGGCGGCAAGGTGATTGATGTAATCAATCTGCTGCGGGTCGTTTTCATACGCTGTTCGGTAAAGGTCAGTTCGTGTGTAGGCCTTCTGCAGATCGATATTTACCAAGGCGGCTCGTTGGCCAAAACCGAAGCGGCGCCGTGTTGGATTAGCTTTGATTTGCTCGTAAATCGCTCGCGCCGTTAGGGTGGTTCGTTCCATTCCTCAATGCCTCATGAACGAAGCTAGTATTGATCTGACTGAGTACGCAATGATAATACATTGCAATATAGGGTGTGTTGCTCGGGATTAATATGATCACGGTCTATCTTTTAGCCGTTATCGCTGCGCATCCCGAAGATCTGATGCGCTGCGCCGTCCGGCTAGATGATTTTGATGCTGGTCGCACCGATTTCCCGATGCTGGCTGATCAGGTTAGCCAGGATTTGAAATGGTCGAGATCCTACGGACTGTCTGTGACTGCTCAGTTGCGGGCGTGGAGTCGATATCTCGCTGATCGGCGGGCTGACCGAAGCTTGGCTCCGGTGGTGACGCTAATCGCTGCGGCATCAGTACCATCAACCCTCGATCGTGGGTTCGACGTCGGTGTAATTAAGCATTCGGGTAGCGAGGTACTGAAGCGAGGAGCGCTCACACATGGCTAATACTCGTAAAAGACCCCCCAGCATGCTCCCGCCGTTGTATTCTGCTGTACTTGCGGTGTTGGTCGACCAGCGACCAGTATCAGCCTATGAATTATTGACAGAGCTCTCGAAGCGGCGCGGCAAGCGAGTTTCGCCACCGGCAACTTATCGCTCCCTGGGTACGCTACTCAAGGCGAGATTGGTCGGTCGAATCGAGAGTCGGAGGATGTTTTTGCCGGATCCCATCATCAATCGAACGAGCGAGGTGTGATTTACAGCTGTCAATTGTGCGGCAGAGCGAATGAAATCATGAATAGCGTTAGTGTAGAGCAAGTGTCGGTCGACGCAGCGCTGTTAAATTTCACGGCTGACTGCGAAGGGCATGAGGTAGTTGGAGTATGCGGGAACTGCCAGCTGGCGGGCTCAGTGGGAGCGGTTGATGTATGAAGGGGAAGCGCCGTGACTCGCCATGCATCGATATCTGCAGGTTTGACGGTAAAACCGGCTGGTGTACGGGCTGCGGTCGGACGCTAGAGGAGGCGCGGCAGTGGCGCTCAATGCCGCCGTTTCGTCGCGGTAGTGTCGAGCGATCGCTGACGGTTCGATTGCAGAAATTACTCCGAGACCGCTGAGTCTTGGCGCAGTCGCCAAGCGGCGCTAACAGCTTGTTGGTCGATGTCCATCAGTGGCCTGTGAATGTGAACGCGCACTGCTGGTTGATCGGTCTCGAAGACGACAATCATGACCTCCTGCGGGTTGCAGCCTGACTGGTTACAGTACAGCTCGGTGACAGTGATGGTGGGCTCATCAGTCAGATTTAATGCAGCTCGAGTTCACTGTTTGATTGACTTGCGTTGGGCAGTGAGAACGGCGTTGCTAGATCCCCAACTCGTTTCATCAGACAACTGATTGGGTGACGGAAGACCTGGCAGCGGCATTAGCGGGGTGGTTGACCGGACGCGATACTCGCCGCACTTACCGCAGCCAGAAAGGAGAGAGAGGATACCTCCTCGTCAATTGGCGACGCATGCCTCAAAACCGCGAGTCAGTGAATCGGTATCGAGGTCACGGCCGATGAAGACCAGTTGACTACGGCGCGGACGATCGCCCCACGGACCAAGTTCGGCCGTGTCTGTCAACATATGCACTCCCTGAATGACAATGCGTTGCGGGCACCCGGCGAGATTCAAAAACCCCTTCAACCGATAAATATTATTTCCTTGAACTTGTAATTCTCGCATCAACCAATTGTGGAATCGATCGGCGTCTAAAGACCTTTCACTCTCAAGGCTCAGGGACGTTACTTCGTCGTCGTGGGAGTGACTGGGTTGAAAGCGGCGCTCATTAATGGGCTTTACGAGCGCTTTGTGTGCGTTGACGCAGCGCATCGAAAACTCTTCTGGCAAGTGTTGTAGGGCGAGCCACCAACGACCGTCTGTTGGGATCTCGAAATGAATTTGCGTGGTTCCTGAGGCTGATAGGGCGACTGGGTACATGCGGTTGGCAGGAATGAGCTCGCTGTTGGATAGCACAATCTCCTCGTCTTTTGAGAACCAAAGGAAGGATCGCTCGGCGGCTGCAAGAGCATCTTCCTGATCGATAGCCGCGAACAACGCGAGGCTGATAGCAGGGTCTGGTCCTTGCACAAACTGCAGGGAAACCCGGCCCGCGGCGAATTCATACTTTTGCATGCATTCGAAAGGGTACTCAGGCTCGAGAAAGTTTGGTTGGTACTCCAGGGCGCGTGCTAGATCAAACCCACCGATACCGAGAATCTTCTCGACAGCGATGCCCGCTCGCCGAGCGGGGTCGGCCCGCTCGATACGGGCCATAGCGTTCATCGCGCGAATTCGTCGTTCGATATCATCTAGGGTCGAAGCGTCGACCAGATCAGTCTTGTTTAGGACGATGACATCTGCAAATGCAATCTGCTCGCGTACCTCTTTGTTACGCTCGACTTGATCGGTGAAGTGCTTGACATCGATCAATGTCACGATACCGTCGAGTGTGAACTGAGACTTCGTGTCTTCATCGACAAGAAAAGTTTGCGCGACCGGCCCCGGGTTGGCCATTCCCGTCGTCTCTACGATGATGCGATCGAACTTGGTTCGGCGCTGCATCAAATTTCCGAGTATACGTATCAGATCGCCGCGAACGGTACAGCAGATACAACCGTTGTTCATCTCGAAAATTTCCTCTTCGGCGTTGATGACTAGCTCCTGATCGACTCCGATTTCACCGAACTCGTTTTCGATTACTGCGATTCGCTGACCGTGATGTTCACTGAGCACGCGATTGAGGAGAGTGGTTTTTCCAGAGCCGAGGAAGCCGGTTAACACCGTGACAGGAATCTTGGGTTCGTTGGGAGACATAAGGTGCAAGCCCTCCAAATTTACGTTACAGTGTAACACGACATAGTCACACGAACCCTAGTCGATAGCTCTAGAGACGAACCTCGAGGGAGCGGTAATTGAAAACGGCGCACGATCTCTGCTTACTTAATGAGTCAACTCGCCACCCATATGCTTCGCAGCAAGCCGCGGACGTCGCCGGTATCGAGCAAATTTTTTTACCGACAGTTAGCCTGGTTGTGTGGAAACGCCCACAGAGGTTGCCGGTGGATGTCGCAACACTCATTGGTACTCAGCGTCGCGTGATGAGGGTCGTGTCGGGTAGTCAGCTTTCGCCGATCACGGTGAGGGAAGCACTAGGGCCTATCGCGATTGCTTCGCTCAGCGCAGACCTTTACGTGCTGTGCGATCTCTATCAGATGTTAACTGGAACCAGCGATATTGGTATTCGTCTCGAGGTCACCGACCGTCAAACCTGTCCGAGGTTCCACACTGATCAAGTTTCGCTGCGCCTGATGATCACTTACCACGGGGAAGGGACGCAGTGGTTGGAGACTGGATCTGTCCATCAAGCTGCAGTTGGTGACGTACTTATCGCTAAAGGGGAGCTCTGGGCCGAACCGGGAGGTGCCTGCGTACATCGTTCACCACCGGTCGGGCCGGGCGAATGGCGCGTGCTCGTCACGCTCGATGCAGTCGCGAATGGCTGATCGACTCAGTAAAGGTCGATAACGATAAATCTGTGCAGGTTAGCTTTGGCCCGATCACACTCGGGTCTGCCCAACCACTCGTAGAACCCTACGCGCGAGACACCGAACGTTCGACATATCAGCTACATCTGCCAGATACCGCGATGCTTAGCGATGAACGCGAACCTCAAGGCTGATTGTTGGCAAAGTAGGCCATAGTTTTTCTTCAGATCGCGCTCCGCCTTGGCGCGCGCAAGTTCCCTACAAGGCCGGGCGAGTTCGGCATCTTCAGCCTTCATCACCCGGCATCGAGAAAAAGCACTCACCTCGCAGGAGGCTGCTTCGCGAAGCCAACGGCTAAATACGTTCGCCCTGATACCCAAATTACGAGCGGCCTGCACAACCCTCACGCCTCACTTACTCACCGGCCCCACGACCTCGAGCTTGAACTTCGGAGCAAACGCCCTTCGGGTACCCGTCCCATACCTCCGAGATCACTTTTTCCTTTATCTCGTTGTCTGGAATCTTGAGGGACACCCGCATAATCAAACGCGCACTCTGTCACGGTTCCCCTATTTAAGAATCTAACCTCTGATATCTGTCAAACATCGACGAGTGCTGTATTTATGGCCGCTATTTATGTGTTTAATTTTTTTTCCTACATTATTGTAGGATAAATGACGGCAGTCACTCACGGAATGGTGAGTTACGGACTCGGGATTGCGGCCGCTACAGCGACATTGACCGGCCTTAGCAGTAGATGATCGCCGAAAACACCGTCACTCGTGCCAAAAAAATTCAAACCGAAGAATCGAAATACCAGGAAGTGCGACACTTCGGCGATCCCACAACAGATCAAAGCGGGCTACTGGTCAAGTAAGACCAAGGGCGCCGTGCATTTTAATAAGATGAAGACCGAGCTGTAGCCAATGGCAGCAAGCGATAAACGCTCCGCGCGGGTGGCGGACCGTAAATCCCACCATCAAAAAAGTCTGTGAACCCCAAGGGTACCAATATTTAATTAACAGCTTAGTAACGCCTAAAAGAAAGTACGACGCTAGCGAGTGGATACAGGCGTATCAGCGCACCACCGTCCACCCGGGGTCGACATCACGAAATAGTGTTGTAAGGTTTGCGGCCAACAGCGAGGCGCTGAATACCGATGTCATGACGTCGCTACCACCATTGAATGCAGCACGGTAGCGGGTTAGTACTATCACCGAGTTTGCGAAAAAAATCGCTGCTGAGACCGTCGAGCTACCGGAGAACAGATTTGCAACTACAACGAGAGGCAGTGCACGATGGATGCGCAGCGCATCCTCTTTGAAAAGGATATCGAACAGCTTCTGTGTGGCGAGTGTCGCATGTGTCAGATCACCGCACTTTACTGCCCTCGCCGATACACTGACCGGGCTTGTTTCGGCTGATAAATACCCGAACTCGATCGTCTGGCAAAAGTGGCTAGACCAGTCTTATCTCGAATTAAGACGCCAACAGGGTCGTACTCACTGTCGCGAGCAACTCGCGCACTAAGCGATTTACCAGCCGATCGGATACGAGTAATTCAGCGTTGCTGCTATCAGCGAGTCTCTGAATACCCGCGCTTAGCTGATCGATCAAAGTTTGATTGCGTAGCGCTAGGGTGTGCTTGGATTTATGCAAAAGACTGAGTGGCGAAAATTCTGCTCGCGGTACAAATATCACCCAGTCAGACTGCCGCTTTACTACAATGTGTAATAGGAAATGCAGTCGTGGCTGAAGACTGACGTCGTGGTAGAACCGCTAATTTGGAAGTACGCTCCGCATCAGGAACCACTAAGGACCTTTAATCTTTCGACCGCGGCGCAGGAGACCCGCTAGAAAAATAGATAATAGATAGAGATCGCGAGATAGATGACGTGGATCTTGACCGCCGTGCCCCCACTCTATCGCGTAACCGGTATCGCGTTAGCCGCATCACTTACTTGACAGCTATCCCTTTATTTTTCATGGTTATTTCTGCGGTTCTCCAGGCCTCGTCAGACTCAAAGTATTGAAAAAATGCGACCACGTGATCGTCAGGATCGATGACTGCGAGTTCCGCAAAACGTAGTCGCGGCGTTTGCGTGGTTTCTGGTATGTCAGCAAGTTGGGGTTCAATGATTCGAAAGCCAGCGGCTTGAGCCCGTTGTCGAATCCCGAACAGATCGTCGGTTTCGAAAAGTACCGTGAAGGCACGCGGCCGCTGCTCAAATTTAACTGGCATATCCTTTATTTCTTGTAGCGTGATACCGCGAATCTCATTTGATGTGTTCAGCATCGCCATTCTCTTGCGAGCCCCTTGAGCTACACCGAACATTTCATAGCCTAGCGATTGGGGATTACGGTCGTAGTACGGATCAACGGAGTAGAGTTCCAGCCCTATCACATCGACATAGAATTTCAGCGACCGTTCGAGGTCCGATACGATTAACAGCGGACGTTTCACTCGAAGTAACTTGCCGGCAATCGGCTGTTGATTGTATGCGCCGTGGCGGATATGTGGTGCATCGGGGTACAACTCGGGTGAGTACCCGGGTTCACTCTTCCAGTTTCGGGTTTCTTGCGCGTGAAGTATTGACGTCGCAAGGACGAGCAGAATTCCGAGAAATAATCCGTACGTTAATTTCATGTTAAGTCACGCGCTTCCGTGCGCATACTCAGGTTTTTTTTGGAGGCGACTATCTTGTCTATCGTGAGGCGAGATCCTCGATCTACTCCATCCAGGTAACAAGCGGCGCAGACTTGGAGTAGATTCTCGCTGATTTTTTCGTCCGACACTCCTGTTTTAGCAATGGCTTGACTCCATAGAGATCCATACACTTTGATCACTTCAGCCCGTGCCTCGAGGTGATCCGCCAGAGTTGTAGGGTCGGCCTTGTCTTGGTTCATGGGTTCGTTCATACACCATACCTCTTGAGGCGAAATTGTCGCGCTTTTTGCGTGCCTGCCTATGAACTATACAAGGGTTTTCAAGAGAGCCAAGCCGGCCGAGACCCACGCCACATTGGAAGTAAAGGTAAGTCCAGACGCAGTTGTCCCGACGGGATTGCTGACCGACGATGGTAGGTTGGAGTTGGTCGGCTGGGTTGCGAAAGGCGTTGCAGGCGGTTTGGATGTTCCGGCACCTTCGTATGCTTACAGGAGCAGGAATATCGAGCAGAGTGCGACGCAGGAGAGCTTTAAGCGTTATTCCAAAAATGTCGTATTCTTCAGTAATCAAAACTTGGGTGTCGAATGAATAGCGTCAGTAACCTCGGTGCATATCTTCAACGATTCGGGTTGCTCACCGGATACGGCCTCTATATCAGCACCAAGATGAGGAGGGGCATCCGTACCATCGATGTCCCAGGAATGACGAAGCCGATTTACATGCGAACGGGGACCTCTGATCGAAGTGCCTTCAACGAGGTAATCGTGAAGCGCTGGTACGATCACCCGTTCCCAGGTGGTCAGCCTCGTTTGATCATTGATGCAGGCGCAAACGTCGGTTATGCAAGCGTGCGGTTCGCGGCATTGTATCCGAAGGCCGACATCGTTGCGATTGAGCCAGACTTCGAAAACTTCGAATTACTTGAGAAAAATATCGCCGCGTATCCGCAGGTAAAGGCGATGCGATGCGGCGTTTGGCCGAGAAGCGCTGCGCTTGTTATCGAGAATCCGACGGCAAAGTCGTGGGCGTTTCGAGTTCGCGAGGCCCACGAGGGCGAGTCTGGATTTCCGGCTGTTGCCTTGAATGATTTGCTCGATGGGTACCCCTCTCGCTGTATTGATATTCTGAAGCTCGATGTCGAGGGAGCCGAGAAAGAGCTCTTCGCCGATGACAAGTGCCACGATTGGCTCGCACGTACGAAAATGATGTTCATTGAGTTGCACGACCGAATCAAGCCGGGTTGTACCGAGGCGATGGAGCGCGCGTTGGCGCCTCACAAGTTCTCGCGCCTGCATCACGGCTCGAATTTGATTTTAATTCGTTCGGGTGGCTTGGAGTAATAAACCTACCCTGATCGATAAATCGAGCTGATTTTTGTTTTCGGTGAAGATATGTTTTCGCCGAGGGAGCGGTCGTAATTCAAGGTCAGTCCCCTCCCACGGCGGATCGCGCGGAGCGCACGGTAAACCCCGGGTCTAATCAGCGAGACATTAGGGTCGGAGGAGTGGTTTAGGCACTGGGACAAGCGTAGGGCGTTTAGGCCGTGTTGCGGCACCAAGTAAAAGCGACAGTCGTACTCGCAAAAGTCTTGAAGCAGATGATTAGTTGCCCGGGGAAAGTACCGCATTGACGGCCTCGAAACTCTGATGTCTTGAGTCTAGATTGTCGAGCGAAGCACCCGTGTGTTTCGCGGAATGCGGCAAACGGCGAAGACGCCGATACCATGGAAGTTCGAAATCCCGATGCAACAGTAAACCCTGTCATGCAGATCGCGAACGATACGGTCACGAACCTTGCGCGTTGTCATGTGAGCGCTATTCGTTTCGATTGACTCTGACGCTGACTTACCTGCGCGTGGGATGCAGCTACTTGCTACGTGATGTGGTAGCCTGGCAGAATAGAACTCGGGGATTCTGTACTAACCATTATTGTTTTCTGCCATGGTAGAACGCTGCGAGCTAAAAAAATACGTAATCCAGTAGAAATCTGTGTCGTTGTTTGATCAGTGTTCCAAGTGTAGGAGTTGCTGTCGTGTTGACAAGGGTGCCCCGCCGCTCGAAATCAACCTAACGGCGCAGGAGCAACTTTCGATGCAACCCATTTGCATCGAGAGTCAGTGCCGCTATTTGACCGACACGGGGTGTTCACGCGGGCAATCCAAGCCTTTCGGCTGCGATCTTTACCCGCTCGCTTATGATCCAACTGAACACCAATTCTATTTCGATCGCGAGTGTCCGCTTTTCGAGACCTACGTCGAGCAACTCTCGGACGCCAAGACAGAAGCCTCGCAGCACCTCTCGCGCATGCAAAGCGCGGTAAACCGTCTTGAGAGTATCGATCAACGCTACCTACTCCAGAATTACGCTGTCGATCGCGGCTATTTCGATCTTGTCCCTCTTGGCAGAGCAGCGGACTAATGCAATTCGACTTACTGCCGAGCTCGCCTGAGCGAGTGGTTATCCGGGCGCCGCTCCCGCGTACTTACCGCGTAGGACGTCAATCGTTCACTGCAAAAAACTTGTGTATTCGCACCGAGCACAACGGTATCCCCTACTACACCACGCGTTGGGACGCATTGTGTCCGTACATTGATCTCTCCGCTGAGATGATCGCGTGTGCACGACGACCACTTATCGTTTACGCGCTCCCTCCAGAAAGTCCGTACGGCGTGCCGATCAACGACTATTACGGATTGGTCGATCTGAAATCGACAGCCTTTTGGGCGGATCCGCGGCGCGCGCGTAAATTCGGTGAGCTGTCCAAGCGTTTCCGTCGGTTTCGAATCGAAACTACGGTCGTGCCCGGGATAAATCTCGATGTGGGGGCGATGCTCAAGATGGGCGGTGAGCATTTCAAAAAGTGCGAGATCGGGCTCGAAGAAGTAGGGGGGTTTCTCGACTACACACGCGATTTAAATGTACTGATCGTCCGCTGTTTTGATGAGGCGGGCGACGAAGTCTTCATCGATGTCTCAATCCTCATGCCGGAGTATGGTGAGATCTACGGTAGTTTCTGCCAGTGGAACGAGCGATACCGCAATCGCTCACCGGGTATTTATGCGTGTTTGGTCGTTTGCGGATGGGGGCGGGATAATGGCTATCACTACTACAACCTCGGGCCGGTCGGGGATTACGAGTATAAGAATCTGTTCGTCACCGATCTTCAGCCAATTTATGCGGTAGCGCTTGTGCCGCGTCAACACGAGCTTTGGCAAGATCCCACGTCGCCACTTTTCACGGATTTTCCAGCTGGAACCGTGAATCAGCTTTATCGGCCTGTTGCCGATCAGATCACTATCCGCTCCTCTGTTGCAACCTGAGCCTTGACCTGATTATTGCCCTGACGTCTTATTCTTTTAGCTTCGGCTAGAATCCATGGCGGGGTCAAAACGAATGTCAAAGTGCCGGCGTACAGGCCGAGCTGATGACGCGACGTGATTGCTTGATCGGCGGCGGGCTATTGCTGGCGACGCAACCCCCTCTCGCAGCAGTGGGGTTGTCCTCAGTCAAATAAAAACTCGACGCACGGATTGCAGATCCGCGTTTCAACACCGAACTGGTTGGCCGACTGCAAGGTGATCTCTCGGGCTGTCAGCGTTGGATCTATAACTCAGGCTTCGTTTTTGCAACGGCCCTGGGGCAGGGCTTGGCGCCTAGTGAGTTTGGGCGCTTGTTATTCCGTGTCGAGGGTTTCACAGCTCGAATCTCGCGATTGCTCGATGCAGGCTTGGTCGAAGAGCGCTCGCACAGTTGGATGTTCTATCGTCACGCCGACGAGGATCGTTGGCTCGAGAAATTCGAAAATCCCTTCACTGGCGAGAGGCTCGAGGCACCGTCCTTTCGTAGTGGACCGACACATTCGTGGTCGCACCCCACAACCGGTCCAGAGTTGGAGGGCGGCGCGCGACTCGATAACACCGCCATCGGTCGTCCGGCACAGCTACACTGACGTATTTAGGACTCTAGCGTCTGGCTCACGCGGCATGCCGCCAGCCGTTTTCGAGTGGGGACAACCATACGGAACGAGTTCTCGATCGACCAATGGATTTGTCGACTCGACCAAGTGTTTGATATGCGGCTACGTCACGTGTCCGCGACGTACTCCTGGACCAGCCAGGCAGAATGGCAACCATGGCTGCGCATGAGTGGCCGACCGGGCGGTTTGCTGTGGCGTATTGATAGCGTGGTTTTGGATGACATTGAGCAACTGCCCGGGGTATTTGTCGAGCGCCTGCAAAAGTTGTTGCCCGGAAAACTACAGGAGCGACTCACATGGTAAAGACGACGAACTTCTCGACTCGTCGCAAACTGCTGGCAACGATTCTCCTGCTCGGTGTGTCGAGTAGTGTCTCCCTAGCTGCCGAAACATCGACCACAATCAACATGCTACGAAAAATTTTGGTATTCGGTGGCTCAGGACAACTCGGCTCGCAGATCGTCCGAGCGCTGCTCTCCGCAGGCTACGAGGTGACAGTGTTTATACGCCCGACTTCCGATCGCAGCCGCCTCGCTAATCTCACGGTGCGTTATGTTGAGGGCGATGTGATGGTGGAAGCCGACGTGCGTCAAGCCATGCAGACGAGTCGTTTCGACGTCGTCATCGACGCGCTCGGTCGAAGCGGCGCAGACGTAAGTTTTTTCGCAATCAGCGGTACCCATATCGCCACGTGGGCGAGCGCCACCGGTGTGCAGCAACTTATTCTGCACAGTTCGGTCGGCACCGGTCAGAGTAAAGAGTCCTATCCGCCGGAGCGCTATGGGGCGATGCGAGCATTGTTTGCTGCCAAAGAAACCGGTGAGAACGCTGCAATCGCCTCCGGTGTGGCATATACGATTATTCGCAACGCGGTATTGCGTGACCCCCCGGAGGACGTACCCGAGCGGGCCCGGCTGGTCAGCGATCAGCGTATTTATGGCTCCGTGTCACGACGCGGACTCGCACGGCTGACGGCCAGTTGTATCAACGAACCGAGTTGCCGCAACCAGATTTTTCACGCTATCGACGATACCTTGCCCATCTTGCGTTGACAGTCACGAAGTCCTATGTCAGGGACTTGATAAATCGATGGCTGTTTGCACTGCGGCGTAAAACTCTTCGCGGGCTCTCGGCTCCGGACCGTGCGTCGCACGCGTCCAATTCGAGTTGGAGGCGATTACCAAGCGGCGCTGCGGATCGATGAAAATTCCCTGACCGAAAATACCCCGCGCGGCGAATGAACCGTCGTCATAGGTCCACCACTGAAATCCGTACCCCCGACCCGCTTGACCAATGTCTTTTTGTTTTTGTGTCGCCTGACCAAACCAATTGGGCGGAACGATCTGTTGACCATTCACGTTGCCGTTAGCAATTACGAAGAGCCCAAATCTTGCGTAATCACGTGTTAGCGCCTGCAGGCAACAACCGGCGATCTCGTGACCGGTTTTACCTTGCAGCCAGGTCGCCGTCGCCTCCATGCCCGCAGGATGCCAAATACGCTCCTGCAGATACTCGGATAATGGTTTCTTGGTTGCTGACGACACCAGCACACCGATCAGGTTGGTCTCGCCGGTGTTGTAGTGCCATACCTCTCCCGGCGGATGGACACGCGGTAATTTTCGCATATAGCTGACGGTCGCATCGACCCCGGTCTCTGGTTCGACGTAGTTGAATTTGGCGACGTCGGCGTTTGGGTCCTCGTAATCTTCATTCCACCGGACGCCAGAACTCATCGTCAGTAATTGTCGTACAGTTACTGCGTCATAGGCCGAACCATGAAGATACGAGATATAGCGACTCACTTTGTCTTCCAGACTTGAGATATAACCGTCCTGTATCGCAGCGCCAACGAGCGTGGAGGTAAAAGATTTCGCAACTGAAAAACTCGTCCAACGACCCTGGGCGTTAAAGCCGAGTCCGTACCGTTCAAGCCGAATCTTGCCATCCTGCACGATCACGAGCCCCGCGGTGTTTTGCCGAGCCATGTAGTCGTCGATGCCCGGGATATCGAGCGGCTCACCCGCGGGTAAGGGTAGGGGTTGCGGCGATGGCGTGATCACCGCTGAACGCGCGAGAGAGGGCATGCGATCCATGGCACGAAACGCCGCTTCACGCTGGCGTTGGTTCCAGCTCAGCACATCGGCGTTGGTAGGCAGGGCTGCAAGTAATCCGCGCGTCTCCCGATCGAGCGTCGAGTACCAGTAGCCACTGCCGAGCGCCAAAACAGTGATGACGACCGCGACGGTTTTTGCTGTCTTCATGCGTTAGATGATAGTTCGTTCGTATCGTTCGCATCGAACGACTGCAATGGAATCGTCACGAGGCCCATGGTGCGAGGCAACCATATTGCATTCATGCAACACAGCATATAGAAGCGATTCTCCTAAGTTGCTAAAAAGAAGACCCGCTCTACAACATGCTGCTCTTCCTCGCACTCACGATCGGCACACCTAAAATTACGAGTTATATATCCGCGATTGCGGGAGCGAGTCTGATCGCTCTGTTTCGTACATTGCGTTTTTCCGTTCGACTGATCGGCGATGCGCCGACGGAGTAACTCGATGAATTTTTTGTCGCGAATCGCGATCGCGACTTATTTAAGTGCATACCGCTGGCTATCGTTTGTGACCGATATTACTTTTGGCGTGGGGATTACACGCGATTTTTTTATTCGGTGTCGATCAACGGGGGTCGATTCTGGTGGCCTTCGTGATGCTCATCGCTGGTCTTACTAGCATGATCCTCGCGTAGCGGCTGCCGTCGGAAGAGCCATACGAAAGCCGAGCATCAAACGGGATTGCCTATGCGATCACTTACCTCGGTGATATTAGTTTCTCTCGGGGCTATACACTTGCTTACGCTGTTTGGCGTGCTGGGCAGCACACGTCCTAGCGTGCGGTACGGCATACCGATCAATGAACTGAATGCCGAGATCCTCACGCGACATCGACTCGTGCTCTTTGGATTACTCGGCGCTATTCGTGAGCACGGCGCCTTCAAGCCGCCGTTACAGTATCCAAGGACGGCTATAACGGTCAGCTCCCGACGGTTCTGAAGGCGGACCTCATCGCCCCTTGTGTGCTTGGTGATCGGTAGTGTCATGGAGTGGCGTGTGAATGCGGCAGCGCAGCTCTTATGACAGCCGGCTCCTACATCATTATTTATGCGCGCGCTCGATTGCCTAAAGATCAAGCCGACTATGCGGCTATGGCAACCGAGATGGAGCGCTTAGGTCCGACACAGTCTGGCTTAATCGAAATCGATACTATCGGTAGCCCACACGACACAGGCATCACGGTGTGTTGCTGGGAGTCGCGGCGACAGCGATCCCCCGCCGGGGGGAGCCGAATCTAGACCACTCGGCCGCTCAGAAGCAAAGAATAGAGAGGCCGCATCGCGACGACCGGGTCAGGATCGCTCGCGTCGAGCACAGTTATGGCATCACATCAAGCGGTTGAACGACACACCCGAATTCTGCATCTGGATGACGCTGTCTCCCCCGTGGAAGGACCTTCGTCGCACTCCGATTTACTGCAAGTAAGCGGCCCAGCATCGGTTAGTTACAGCGTTCATTCTCTGAAGCGTCGCCAAGTCTTGAGCGACACTCGTTAAGGTCCAGCTCAGACGAAATATGAGCAGGCGTTCACCTATGGACTTTCACAATCTTTGTAGACGACAACAAAAAGACGGAGACCCTAACGGTCTCCGTCTCTCGTGTGCCCTTAGCCGATTACCGAGCTCCCGCGAGTCAACCGCCCGGTGGTTTGGGCGGCGATGGTGGCGTTGGCGGCGGTGGACCCATGCCACCACCGGGAGGCGGTGGACCCATGCCACCACCGGGAGGCGGTGGACCCATGGTACCGCCCGGAGGCGGTGGGCCCTTGTCACCACCGGGAGGCGGTGGACCCATGCCACCACCGGGAGGCGGTGGACCCATGCCACCACCGGGAGGCGGTGGACCCATGCCACCACCGGGAGGCGGTGGACCCATGCCACCACCGGGAGGCGGGGGACCCATGCCACCACCGG
>Ga0194116_10002511_pt1 | contig 23530 bp, 17 predicted proteins | sample TA2MahsurfametaG_4_FD_148617 | JGI IMG/M metagenome (GOLD analysis project Ga0194116, IMG submission 148617) | Freshwater microbial communities from Lake Tanganyika, Tanzania - TA2015008 Mahale S9 surface | ecosystem: Environmental > Aquatic > Freshwater > Lake | place: Tanzania: Lake...
CTTAAAAAAACGTTGTTTTTCCTCCGCTGAGCAGTCGATGCGACTTAATTTCATAAGCTTGATTAGGTCGTTTTCATCAAAATGTGACATGGCTTATTCTTGGTTACAATCTTTTTGAATACTAGTTAAAAACTGTGAAAAGGGGTATTTTATAAAGGTTCATGCTTATCTAGTCAAAAGGAAAAGATGGGATCTGTGAAAAAGCACATAGTAATTTATCTGGATGAGGGGGTAGATACTCTAGGCGTTAGGTTGCTTACAGAGGAAATACACCGAATATTTGATTGCGGATCCGTTTCTGTGAAGCTGATCGACTCTTGCGATGTGATAAAGGGGCAGTGGGTAAGTACTACGTCCCTTTTTATCATGCCGGGTGGAAGGGATCTTCCCTTTCTTAAAAAACTTACACATAATGGAATGAAAAATATCAGAGAGTTTGTTCTAAATGGTGGATCTTATCTTGGCATATGTGCCGGAGCCTATTTTGCTTGCGATAGTATTGAGTTTCAGAAGGGGGGAGCTCTTGAGGTTCTTGGAGAGAGGTATTTAAAATTTTACTCTGGCAAGGCAATCGGTCCTGCGCTGGCTGATGGTGCCTATAGCTACGAAAGCCCAATAGGGGCGCTTTTAGCAAAAGTGGGTATAGATGAGGATTCTGTCTATATATATTATAATGGCGGATGTTTATTTACTGAGCCACTTCCATCCAATTCTAAAATAATTGGTTGCTATCAGGATCTTCCCGGATCCCCTGCTGCAATCGTATCTTCCAGAGTAGGAGTGGGTAAGGTTGTTTTAAGTGGTGTTCACTTTGAATACCCCTATGATTATGCGATTAAGGATGCATGCATTTCATCTTGCGTGTCTTCAAGAGAATTTGAAGATGGAAGGGTTTTTTTAATTAAATCGATAATTAATAGTTTGATTTTTTAATTATTTTTCATGTTCTTTTATTTTAATTAGTTGTGTGTTAAAATAGTTGTTTTTAATGTTTTGCGGTAATTTAAAATTATGTCTTCACATACCCCTCGATCTTCCTCATCGAAAATACCATCTTGTACTCAGTTTGCTTCATATGGTAACCCTTGTCAAATTGGGATACCTTCCGAGGCGCCCCTTTCAGAAGTGATTTTAGATGATCGTCAGCAAGCTGAAGTTGAAGGATTGTTTGGAAGGGTTGTCTATATAAAGCATAAAAGCTCTAATCATCTTTATGCTGCAAGGAGTGCTGTCGATGTTGTTAACGCGTTTGTGCAAAGCTGTGCCGACTGCTTATTCTTTATTTCAGGGGATCCCTTAGTAGAGAAGGAGGTATCTAAAAGAGCAGAGCGTCTATGCGTGGCTCCTTGTAGAGTAACTTTACGGGGCAGTGTAAACACGGCTTTAATGCTTGGTGAGGAAGTAAAATCTGATCTTGATGTGGTATTGAAAAGCTGTCGATTCCATCCTTCTTTGTCTATTCCAAATTTTTTTAGGTTTTTTTGTTCTGTCCTAGGATTAAGGGCTCTTGAGATTATGAATCCTGATATACCGTATGAGCAGTCATGGGTGTGGAGAGGTGAAAATGGCTGTATTTATACGCATGAAAGAGCTCAAAATATTATTGGTCTAACACATGGGGTCTATAAGGCCTTTAGTCCATTATTTGAGCAATCCAAGTGCATCTATTCGTTTTCAGGACTTATAGACGCTCAAGGTAAGCCTACAGGGATTGATCTTGATATAGCTGTCCAATTTCCTATGGAACAAGGATTTGCCACATCAAGATCGATATCCCCATATAATGGAAGTTTGTCAAGCTCAGGTTCTGATAGAAGTTGCGGTTCAGAGGAAGCCTCTTTTCAGTCGATAGATGCGATGTCATTCGGTCACGATGCTGTTGAGCTTGTATTAAATACGCTAGCTGGAAAAATAGACTTTAAGATGCGTCCGTATTTTTCCACTCTTTTTGACTGGAATTTTTCCGAGGTGAAAAAACTAGTGAAAAATCGAGAACTGGTGGTGCTTGATCCCAATATGTTTCAAGGATATAAAAGGCTCTTTTATGAAATTACAAGGGGTAAGTTTCCTAAGATCGATTCGTTGGTATACCACAGAGATAATGAAAAGATCTGTTACATTCTTTTAAATATGCCCGAAAGAGCCTATGTGATTGATTCAAGTCCATCTCATCCATTATTCGATTTTATCAACCAGAAAGGGCAAACTCCAGAATTCAAACTGGCGGTATATTTTAATACCTACAAAACGGCAAAACTACTTCTAAAACAATTAGAAATGAATGCAGAATCTTTTAGAGATCTTACAGAAAAAAAAGAAAAGTTAAGCTGTTTAGCAGCCTTAATGAACAATCAGTTCTCTCATCCTTCTTGGCAGAGTATCTTTCCTAAATATTGTGATGCTTTGGTAAGGACTAAGATTCCTTTAGATATCATAGATGATTGCTATACCGTATTATCTCATATTGTTGTCGCAAGTGATACACGGGTTGGTTCGTGTTTTGGTCTTAATGTGAGAATGACTGCCATATCTGATTCATCTAAAGGTTTTGTTTTCAGTGAGCAATCAAGCTCTGCTGAAGTAATAGAAGCTGCCTGTAGGCTAAGATCCTGTTTGCCTTCGGCAGTTTTTGAAGAACTAGTAGGAATTTATCTTAAAAGATATGCAGAACTTGGTATTTGTTTTGAGGATATGATCCTTTTATCCTATATGGAAGCGAGATTTGCTCAGAGTTTATTAACTCCTTATGAGATAGATGAAGTCATAACCCAGATGCCTCGATTTTTGAGTCTTTGGATGGGAAATCATAGCGCTTTTGGAGATACATTAAATCACGATGTTCTTAAAATAATACAAGATTATCAGCTGAAATTTTTTCCATCAGATAGTGATAGAGAACATTTTTTTCACTTAATTTCTCAGGATATGGCAAGTATTGAAAATGATTCTTCTTTACTTCCCAGTTACTTGATTGTCATGATGAAAGTTTCTTTGCTAAATCGTATTGATAAAATCAATATTGCCTACGGTTCTCTTGCTAGCTTATTTAAAAGTAAAAAGTGCTTAGAAACTTATCATATCCTTTCTTATCTTAATGATCTGGCTCCTCATTTAGAAAATGCGCAACTATTGGAAATATTTGATTTAGTTTCTGAATTGTTTGATTTAAAAGAAAGCAGCCCACTTGCAGATAAGCAAAAGGCGTGTATGAAAGAGTTGATAAGGACAATTGCAGATAGAGGTATGATTAGGCAGGTTCTTATCTACCTTCCTGCTTTTGCGCAACTATATGAAACACCTGTTCTAGAACTTGTGCTCAAAAATAAAGAATTGCTATTCGAGATTGACAATCCAGTCTCTGTTTTTACAAAAATTCTGACTATTGCTCCTGAAGGATATATTCAAGATCTCTTGCTCATTAATCCTGAAAAAACAATAGAGTATTTAGCAACATATATAAGACAAGAGGATTGTGTCAGTCTTGATCTTCTTAAAGATGTGATAACAACATCTGAGCAAAAAAAACTTTTTCTCACCACTATTAGTTGGGCGGTATCTCTTGCCGAAAAAGATCCTTCTTTTGTTGTTAGCATGTTTTTACATCTTAAAGGGCAGTCTCAAAGAAATGAAGTTCCCATATTTTTAAGGTCACTTGCTGATGTTTTTCCTCAGCTTGCTTTGGATTGTCTAAGTGAGACAAAGCCTTCTATGCAATCTAATGTGATTCAATCCGATCCACTTTTCTGGAGTCGCTGTATTGAAAAAGGTTTAAAGCAGATACCTACAGATAATCTTAAACATTACATGGAGAGTATCTTATTATCGCCTCATGATGGTGCCTTGGAGGAATCTCTTTCCGCCTCTCTTCTCGATGGCATAGTAAGTGTCATCCAAAGAGATTCTGATCAAGCAGTTGTTGTTAATACATACCTAGAGCGTTTTTTACCTGTTTTGTGTGTATTAAGGCAAAAAAAACAACTTGATGTAGGTTCTTATCTGTCGCTGATCACTTCTTTTATAGGAAGTCCTATGCAAAAAAGTTTATCGAGTGAAATTGTTGAGCTTCTACATTCAGAAACTTTTGATCTAGCAAATCAAAAGATGGATTTACTCAGCTTTTTACATGTTGCGCAAAACAAAACTCTAAGTGCTGAGATATGCGCGCAGGTGATGAATAAAGTTAAAGAGGTGCCGTTAACAACTCAGATTTATCTTAAGGTATACGATCTGTTTCGCAGTAGACCTGACTTGCGTAAAGAGCTACTTATAGAGGGGTACAAAGCTAAAATTGATACAGAGGTCTTAAGGCCGTCGATACTGGAATCGATGGAATTATTATCTTCTTTTTCTGCTCAAATGGATAATCTTTGGGATATGACGCAAAGGGGGCTTCCTTCTGATTTGATCTTATCTCAAATTGATAAAATTCGAATAGATGGATCTATTACTGCTTCTATGCGCCCTCAAGTTAAGCAGTGCTTGCAGGGATTGTTACAAACGGATCTTTGCTGTGTGAAGAAGTTTTTAAGTCTGTGCAGTACCTCTACAAGCCTAGGAATTGATAAACATAACTATATGATGTTATTGGAGTTTTTACTTCAGCAGGATTCTACGTTATTACAAGAGATTGTTCCTCTTTTAAAGGTTATGGAAGTAGTAAGTCACAGTGATTATCTATCGTTGATGAGGCACTCTGTTGCTAGTGGAAAAGAGCTTGTGGTTTTTAAGCAATTTAACAAAATAGAAATTAGTGATTCCTTTATAGAGGTTTTGAATGTTCTTTTAGAAAGGATCGACAAGTCTGTAAATACGTTAAAGACCGAAACTCCTTTATACAAAGCCATAGATGAGCAGATAAAAAGGATAGAGCATTCCGATTTTGTTAGTTCTTTAGAGGCATTTCATGGTTTGTATGACAGGTTTATGACCGTTTATCTTGGTAAAATAATGACTCATGATCCTGATGCTATTTTACGTTTTATGGATAAGGCAGACAGAGACGTGTTTTCTTTGAAGCTTGCTGATATGATAGTCAATTCCAGAGACCTTTCTTCCACATTATTGACTGCTCTTTTTGAAATGATAGAATCCAAGGAAGAGCTTGTGCATTTTGAACCTCTCAAAGGATCTCTTCTCTCATGCTATAGGTTTTATTTTGAAAATGCTAAAAAAGAAGATCTTTTTCCAAGGATCATGCAGTGTTATAATCTTCTTGGTAGTGAATCTATAGAAGTTTTAGCTTCTATACTTATTAGAAAGTCTCTTTTAAATAAGGACTATAGCACAGCAAAATGGGTCGCAGAACGTAAGGGTAATTGCTTTTCGGCTGCTGATGGTGAAGTTAAGAAGAATAATCTGCGTTCTGACTTGATGGCGATCTTAAAAAGTACAACACCTGATGCGGCAGCTGATGTTTTTTCTATTTGCTGGATGCTTCGTAAAGAGATAGGCTCCAAGGTTAAGTCTCATCTTATTCAATTAGCTCAGCTTCAATTAAAGCAGCCCTTATCACAAATATCGTTAGACCAGGCTAAAGTTATTTATCAAAAGTTTGTCCTCAGTGGAGAATTTACTTTCTCAGCAGAGGAGATAGCGTTGCTGTCAAAAGTATATGATCAGCATTTTGAAAAAATAGATTTGGAATTATATAAACAAAATTTAGACTTTTTTCGCGCAAGAAAATACCCAGACTTTATGTACTCATGCGCAAATAAGCTATTTGCAAAACACTGCAGAGTCCTTTGGCATTCTTTGTGTCTTAAAGAAGCGCCAAGTGCTGAAAACATAAAATCTATAGAAATATTTAAAGATCTGTTCGCGGAAGCAAATATTGTAGTAATACCTCTTTTGTCAGACCTTATTGGTGTATGCAGAGAGGGTGTTCATCACCTTCTAGATAAAGAGCAGATCTCTGATCAGGATCTGGATCATATGGTCGCTATTTCTGGGATGTTTTGTCTTATAGCATCTTTTGATCAATCCGAGCTCTCCAAAGCAAGTACTATGTTAAATAGAGTTATAGATAAAGGGGTAATCGAAAGGTTTACCCAAAATTTCTCTGCATTCATGGCTTTTAATTATTTAATTTTAAGTAAACAGTGCTCTAGGGGCGATATTCTAGAGATAGTTTCTTGTGCGTTATATTCTCTGCCTATTGACTCTTTAGAATCTAAAGAAAGGCAACAGATGCAAATGGTGATCTTAGATTTTCTTATTCCTGTTTTTTTATCAACTAATCCAGATGGAATCGATTTTGATAGTATTTTTCATTTACTTAAGATGTATGGTCCAATTAGAAAGATTGATGACAATCAAATGGAAACAGTCCTTAAATTAGTTCTGTTGAATATGACCCAAGTTACCGCTTATGAGCCCAAAAGTCTTGGCACAGAAAAAGATTATAATACACCCTATTCTTTAAGTGTGGAGAGCACTGAAATTTTAATGAGGTTTTTTTGCGATAATATCAACCCAACAATGCCAATAGATCTACTTTCTAAGATCGGATCAACTATTCTTTGTGTGGCAGCTACTTCTCAGTTCGAAAATCCATCCGTTCTTATACCGGCAATCGATAATATAGAACGAATCGCCCGAATAAACAACGAAGATGAAACAATCGAAAGAAATACAGGGTATTTCTTATCTGAAATTATGTTAAATCCAACGCATGTTGATTTGAAAAGATTAGGACTTTTTGCTCCGTTAAAGATGATGTATGTATTCATTCCTAATATCTTGCAAACAGCTAGACATATACCAAATAAACCTCAATCCTTAGTCGATCAACTGGATGTTATAAAAGGAATTTGTCTAAACTTTTATGTGAAGATGGATAAGTTAGTCGGATGCAGGGGGAAGACTGCTTTAGAATACTCTATGTATCCTTATATAGCGATTGATTCTTATAATATGGATTCTACGGCAGAAGTGCTTGGTTCGGCTATTGAGAAAATCAAGACTGAATCCAGAACAGACTCTATTTTACAATATTGCCGTATTCTGATGGGTTTTGCATTCCATTATGGAAAAGTGCGAGAGCAGTATGAGATGTCTGTAGCGCATAAAGATGAATCTAAACATACTCAGCTTTCAGTAGAATACGCTCTTGTTGTCTTTGATGAAGCTATTTTAGAAGGATGTTTGAGATGTTTGCGCTTTAAATCAGGCGTATCTACGGCTCAGATGTCTGAAATTGTAACTCTTACTGTTGGTTCTTATACGACAAATCCTCAAATGGCCACAGCGAATTTAATAAATTTAGGACTAGCTATTATTCCTCTTTTAGATAAAAGAACAAATCTAGAATTGGATAATTTAGCCTGTTTAATAAATGGAGTATATGAGTCTCATATTCACATGGAATTTATAGAGAACTTAGAGCTTATTCTAGCTGAAATAAAGTTTGCACTTGATAAGAAGTATCATCAAGCCCTCCTTCCAAAACTTTCTTTAGGAGCAAGGGCTTGTTTTAAAAAGATAAAAGAAGTGTAGATTTCTTACTTTAAAACTTCTTTTATGAAAGTAGGCTTATTAAAGGCTCCAAGGTGATACTCTTCGTTATAAAAACGAAGCGAAATGCCTGAGGAGCTTATTTTTTGTTTCAACGCAGATGCATTTGGTGAATAGTTATAATTCGAGCTAAAGCCAAGAGCCATTTGTCCTCCTACATAGGTAGGCACTGCAGCAAGATAAAAATCTACTGAATTGAATACCATAGAAAGATTGGTGTGTATTAATTTTAGCTCATCAGCTTGCATGAAAGGAACTCCTGATTGATTAACAAATATTCCCTTTTCATTAAGGATATTTTTGCAGTCCCTATAGAATTCTTCCGTAAAAAGACATGCAGCAGGTCCAAAAGGATCTGTAGAATCGCAAATGATAAGATCAAATAGCTGCTTTGTTTCTTTAACATACTTGGATCCATCTTCTATCACCACCTTGAGTCTGGCATCAGCAAAAGCCCCATTTGAAACAAAAGGCAAGTGTTTTTTGCTGAACTCAACAACGGAGCCATCTATCTCTACAAGAGTAACACTTTTTACCTGTTTGTGTTTTAGTACCTCACGGATAATCCCCCCGTCCCCGCCACCGATAACGAGCACATGCTCTGGATTGTCATGCGAGAACATCGGCAGATGAACCAATGCTTCGTGGTAAATAAATTCATCTTTTTCACACAGTTGTATGCAGCCATCTAAAGCTAGTACTGTTCCAAAGGATTTGTTTTTGAATAAAAACATGTCTTGTAGTTCTGTTTTTTCTTCGTATAACACTTCATCTATAGTGAACGATTGCCCCCAGTCGTTGTATAATGTTTCTTTATAGTCTTGAGAATAAGAACAGACTGAAGATAAAAGTGTGCAAAGAAATAATGCGATCGATATTTTCATAATAATCCTTAAACTTAAAATTAAAAAAAACTATAGTAATTGTGAGATTTCGTCAATTTTTAAAATTAAAAATATATGTTTTAATAAAAAAAATAGTGACAAAAGTTGAAAATTAATATATATACGTTTTATATAGGGTATTGATATGGCTTTGCCTTGGTATACTATTTTAACTTTTTTATGGAGATCATAGTTATGAAACTCGTAAACACAATAGCTTTATTGCTAGTAATCATCGGTGCTATTAACTGGGGACTTTGGGGATTTTTTCAATTTGACCTAGTAGCATGGATTGGTGGTGGTAACACAACAGGTTTTTCTCGTTTAATTTATTCTATCGTGGGTCTTGCAGGTCTTTGGACTATCCGCAAACTTAAGTGCAGTGGAGCATCAAGCTGCAGTACTCCAAAAGGAAAAGGCGGATCTTGCTGCAAATAATCTTTTAAAAAGAGTATCTTAAAAAGCGTAGAGAAACAAACATTTGTTTTTCTACGCTTATTTTATTTCACAATACGATCTTTTTATGAAAAAAATTTGTCTTTTATGGTTAACGCAAGATCTTCGAATCAGCGATCATATGCCATTGCGGGATGCAGTTAAGCAAGGTTATGAAGTTATTCCCTTATACATATATTCCGAAGAAGATGAACATCCCTGGTCCATGGGCTCTGCAAGTAAATGGTGGCTTCATCATTCGTTGAAAAGTCTTTGCTCTTCATATGAAGGAAAAGGATCCAGGCTTATTATTCGAAAAGGGAAGTTCTTGACAGTACTAAAGGAGATGATAGAGGAAACTGGTGCAGAGGCTATTTTCTATCATAAGCGAGTAGAGCCTTTTGCAAGAAATTCAGAAGATAAGCTTAGTGGCTATTTTCAAAAGGAGGGGATCGGTTTTCACGGTTACTATGACAACTTGCTATTCACTCCTGGCTCTGTTCTCAACGGAAAAAATGAACCTTATCAGGTTTATACTCCCTTTTATAAAGCTTGTCTTAAGATGCCAGTTCCTCGTCCTCCAATTGCGCAGCCTGATCATCTTAATAAAGTTAATACCAGTATACAATCTTTAGAAGTAGATGAACTAGCCCTTTTGCCAAGTATTCCTTGGGATAAGGAGTTTTATACTTTATGGATGCCAGGGGAGGAAAGAGCAAAAGAAAGGCTGAAATATTTTGCAGCACATAATGTTGCTGAATATTCGACACATAGGGACTACCCTTATATGGACGCTACCTCAAGACTTGCTCCCCATTTTCATTTTGGAGAGATATCACCTTTTCAAGTATGGAAGGTCGTTGAGAAGGCCTCGGGAGAGAAGGGATCTAGCTATCTTCGTCAGCTTATATGGAGAGAATTCGCTCACCACATGTTGTACCATTTTCCCCATACAGATGTGAGCCCTTTGCGAGAGGAGTTTAAGCACTTCCCTTGGAAAAAGAATGCCAAGTTATTTGGGGTTTGGAAAAAAGGACTAACAGGATACCCTATAGTTGATGCGGGGATGAGACAGTTATGGAGGCTTGGATGGATGCATAACAGACTCAGAATGATTGTAGGTTCCTTCTTAGTAAAAGATTTACTCATTCCTTGGCAAGAGGGAGAAAAGTGGTTTTGGGATACTCTTGTAGATGCTGATTTGTCCAATAATGCATTCGGATGGCAATGGGTCGGTGGATGTGGAGCGGATGCAGCCCCATATTTTCGTATATTTAACCCTGTTATACAGGGAGAAAAATTTGATCCCGAAGGTCAATACGTTAGGGCTTTTGTTCCTGAGCTGAAAGACTTGCCTAATGAATGGATACACAAACCATGGCTTGCCCCGGAGGATGTTCTGCGCTCAGCGGGTGTAACCCTTGGAAAAACTTATCCTCATCCAGTAGTCGATCACAATGAAGCTCGGAATCTTGCCTTAGAGTATTATAAAACTTGGTCGCATAACAAAGGGTAATGTAGGTATGTATACTTTTACTTACGAGTCATTTTTACCTTATTCCAAAGAGAAGATAATGACATTTCTTCTTCAAGATGCTTCTATTGAGAGGATGATCCCTACTTGGCTGAATGCTAAATTGATCGCTAGGGGGTCTAGCCAAAAGTCAGGGTCTAAAACTATTCTGCGCATAGGTAAAGCTCCCTTTCATGTTGATTGGGTTATACAGTATGAGGCTGTTTCTGATAGGGGAGAGTTTGTCCACAAACTGAATATTGGACCTTTAAGATACTGTCGACATACCCGATCTGTAGAGTCGGTAGAGGGAGGTTGTGTCGTTAAAGATAAAGTTGAGTATAAGCTTCCTATCTTTATATCGAAAAGATCCATGCAAAAAAAAATTTATCGAGTGTTTTCTTTTGTTCATCAACGAATAAAAAATGATCTACTAGTATTTTATAGATATGATACAAAACCACTTAAGGTTTTGTTGTCTGGATCTTCCGGTTTGGTTGGCAGAGCGCTCAGCTCTTTTTTGCAATCTCAAGGTCATGATGTGTGGTCTTTGAAAAGAGGTGATAGTGATGTCAAAAACAAGATTATAGGATGGAATCCATCTAAAGATGAGATGGATCCTCAAAGCATTGATGGGTTTGATGCTGTTGTGCATTTAGCCGGAGAGAACATCGGCGTTAAAGCCTGGACACAAGATCAAAAAGACAACATTTTTAAAAGTAGATGTAGAGATACCTGGCTTTTATCTAAGACTATGTCCAGATGCAAAAATCATCCTAAGGTGTTTGTTTGCGCTTCTGCGATAGGATTCTATGGAGACTGTGGTCAGGAGATTGTAAATGAAGATAGTCCTCCCGGAAAGGATTTTTTGGCAGACCTCTGTGTTAAATGGGAGGAGGCAGCAAGGGTGCTGTCATCCAAAGACGTCCGCTGTGTCCAGACTCGATTCGGTCTCATTTTGGATCCTCAAGGTGGAGTGCTATCTCAGATCCTCCCTGTCTTTAGAATGTGTTTGGGAGGTAGGCTTGGTTCAGGTTCCCAGGTGTATTCCTGGGTTGCTTTAGATGATGTTATCTACGCTATCTATCACTGCATAAAAAATGAGAATCTATCAGGACCTGTTAATATTGTTTCTACTTCACCTACTTGTCAAAAAACATTTGCTAGCATGCTTGCAAAGGCCTTGCATAAGGGGTGCTTTATGCCTATTCCGAGTTTTTTTCTTAAGATTGTGCTAGGTGAGAGAGCTGATGCTCTCATTTTGCGCTCTACAAATGTAGAGCCGCTAAGACTAAAGCAAAGCGGCTACGAATTTATTTACGAGGATTTACAGAAGTATTTTACAGATGCTGTTTAGATGGTCTGATTTTTAGAGCAGCTTCTAGTTGCTGAGTTGCCTTGTAACAATCGTTCATTTTTGCATCATCGATCCAATTTACCCCAGTATGGAGAATATTATCGATACTACTTAAAAAATTGTGCACATACTCTGGGAAGTTTCCTGAGAGCTCGTTAGCAAGCTTTTGCATCTCAGAGCTTATTTTTGCGTAATCAGATCGAGCTTTTATTGATGCAAGTCTTATCTGCTCAGGATTGCCTTGCTCTAAAAGTACTAAAAAGCTTCCAATGTCTGAGCTTAGTCTATGCTCAAGATCTGCCATTTGTTGTTTTACTAGTGCTAGATGTTGCTTATCTAGAACTTTCTCTATAGCTTTTGTTGGTTCAACTTTTGTCGATTTTCTCTTAGCTCTAGGCTTATAGACCTTCATTTTTCTAAATTTAGAAGTTCTTCCTACTTTTTTAGGACTAGGGCTGGTTGTGGATTTATTGACATTAGGACTCATCTCAGCGTCTCCTCGAAAATATAATTATCCTTATATATCTTTATATACTATTATCTTTAATTGTTCAATTAATTATTATACATGTGTCGTTTTGGTGATTTTATTTTTCAGAATTTGATAAAAAATACCTTTTTCATCAAAATAAACATTTTTTAGGTAGTAACTATAAGGTTCTTATGAGACGGATTGTTTTAGCCCTATGTATATTGATGGCTCCCGCTTTTAGCCATAACCAAGAAATTGCAGGGGATGTTTCTCCTTCATCTAATATTCAGCTTTCTACTCCTGATTCTGATGACGATGTCATCATTATGGAGGAGGATAGTGACTATCAAGAAAATGAAGAGGAAGATTCAGATGATGACTCCGATACCGACTCTTCAAATGCAGAATACTCTAAATAATCACCTTCAAAATTCTCACAAAACACCGCGATTAAAAATTAATTTCGGTGTTTTTTTATTTTAAAAATAAGCAACTTAATTGTATTTAATTTGCGATAATTGCAATTAATTATAATTAATTTGTTGTAATAATAAATTATTTAATTATAAGATTAGTCCAAGGGGACGTGAGCATTGCGCCCTTGTTAAGGAGTTCTTATGATGGAGAAGTTGACGGTGAATCCTTGGAAGGGGATGTGGACAAATCCTAAACAAACAATTAGAGCTGTTGTTACACATGATCCAAGATACAGGTTTATTACATTGTGTGTCATCAATGGATTACCAGCGATGTTGCAAGTAGCGCAGAACATGTCTTTAGGTTTTTCATACAGTTTGGTGGGTATTCTGCTTGGCAGTATCTTTCTTTCTTTGTTTGCTGGGATGATAGGTATTACTGTTGCTAGTGGACTTTTATATTTGACTGGGAAATGGATTGGTGGAATGTCATCCTTTCTACAAATTCGATGTGCAGTATCATGGTCTAATGTCACGAACGTGATTAGCATACTAATGTGGGCAATTCTTATCGTGATGTTTGATAAGGTGCTCTTTACTGACCTTTTTGAAACAGCTTCTTTCACGAAAAAAGAATCGCTTCTTCTAATGGGTGTTTTTCTGACACAGACAGTGATGTCAGTTTGGTCTTTAGTGCTTTTAGTACAATCTTTAGCTGAGGTTCAAGGTTTTTCCTCTTGGAAATCTATTTTGAACATTCTTCTATCGTTTGGGATATTGATCGCATTTTTTTGGCTTATCGGTTTGTTTTTTGTTAATGGATAAAAATTTAATATTATAGTTTGGGGGAATGTATGTGGAATAAAAAATTAATGCTTAGTTTGCTTTGTAGTTGTTCGTTACTATCACCTTTAAGTGTGAGTGCTGATGACAACTCAGAGATCGCAGCAGTCGATGCTAGTAGCTTAACAATGGGTAAAAATTGGCAAGATTTTCAATCTACTTCCGGAAAATGCCAAATGAAGTTCCCTAAATCCCCAGAGCACATTTCAGAAAAAATGAGCATGCCAGAAGAAGGATATGATCTTAAGTATGATGCTTATATATCATCAACAGATCCAAAAACTGTATTTATGCTCCTCATTGCTCAATATCCAGACTTTGTAGATGAAAGATTTGCTCATATGAGCTTAGAAGCATTCCTTAATGGCATATTGACTCATAATCCTGGCAACCAACTTATATTTGCTGATCTGGTATTGGTTCAAGGGCATGAAGCTTTAGACTTCTTTATTAGAAGTGGTACCGTTTACTTTAAGGGAAGAGCTATGATGGTAAAAAATAGCCTTTATCTTATGGCTATGGAATGTGAAGTTCAAAACTATAACGAGAATCACTACAACACATTCGTTAACTCATTTATTTTGAATAAATAGAAATGAACCTGCTAGATGAATAATATCTAACAGGTGTCCTGCCGTGAAAGAGGTTAGATTTCCTCCCTAACCTCTTTCAATTCTACCTATCAACCTCAGACATTAGTTCATAGACTAAACTAGCAATAGGCGATTGATTAGAATCTGCTAGTTCTTTGGCAACATTTTTAAATTCCTGATAAATCTCTGTAGAACGATTGGACAAGCTTTGAGCGTGTATTTTCGCATATAACCTAAAAGCATAAGGTTCGTCTTCAGATTTTTCCATAAAATCTAGTAAAACAAGATTACCTTCTGCATTGAGTCCAAAGTTTCCTATATGAAGATCTAGAGGAACACTTGAAGGATTTGTTAATCCATACCTAAAAAGACGTAGTAAATAATCAAGATGGCGTCTGCTTTCCTCTGAAAGTTCTGATACTTTAGCTGAGGCATCCCACGTGACAATAAAAGGTGAAAGCCTTTCTACTACAATATACCCATCTGTAAGAACTCTATCTCTATTTAGGATGGTGACGACCCCTAGTCCCTCAGATTGTAAAGCATCATATTGAGAAAGAATGTTTGGTATGAATGAATTCTGGATGGCATTCCTGTATGTTTTTATGACATCTTCATGGAATATTTTTACGTAGATATCGTTATTTGAAATGCCTTCGATAAGGTCATCGTTGCTATGAACAGTATAAATTTGAGAATGCTGTCCATAAAGCTCTCTTACAGGAATTATGCGAGTTTTGTTATTAAGCTGCATGCTATCAAGGATTTCTAAAGCTCGTAATGCAAAAGGAGCTTTAATGGATAGGATCGATTCTGCTCTTGGTGTTTTTAACGCAAAGTGTTTTGATAGCATATAAGATGCTTTTTTAGGGGATGATGGAGGTGTTGAGAGACAGGGGAACTCTTCTGCTACGGCAGCTGAAGATGTGGAAATTGTTTCAGCAAAATGACTCTGTGCTAGTATTGTTTGTTCGGGCGCTACAGATACATCTTCAACGATGAAATCTATTTTTCTTTCTTTTTTTTTAGGATCTTCGCTTGTAGTGGCACTCGAAAAAGTTTCTGATGTTGCTTGGTGAACTCGTTTTTTAAGAGAAGTAGTATCTTCAGAACTTGATGAGGTTTTTGCCTCTATTACTGGACGTTTTCTAAACGTATAGTTGCTCTTGGGTTGAGAAAAAAATACGGACATATATCCCTAGATTTAAGAAATTTAATGGGGGTATTTTATTATGTTTTATAAAAAAACCTCAGTGAAAAATACCGAGGTTTTTTTGATAGTTTTATGATTCTTCACACATTAAGCTGTAAACTTCAGGAACTATTTCTCTTGCAACTTCTTTAAATAGTGTGTAGATCTCTTCGCTGCCATTAGATAGGCTTCGTGCGTGAAGCTTTGCGTAAAGCCTGAACGCATAGGGTGTGATATCATCATCTTCCATGAGATCAAGTAATACTAGGTTTCCACTTTTATCTAGGCCAAAGTTTCCCCTGTGTATATCTATTGCGACCTCAGATGGATTAGTGAGGCCAAACCTAAAAAGTGTGAGAAGGTAGTCTATATGAGCTTTGTTTTCTAGAGATAGATCTGATAGCTTGGTTGATGTATTCCATGGCATTGTAAAAGGTGTTAGTTTTTCGACCGCAAAATATCCATCCGTCGAAACAGTATCTACGTTAAGGATGTTGACCACACGAATTCCTGCCGCTCGTATTTCGTTATATTGACCTAAGATGTTTGTTAGGAATTCTCTTTCTATTGCATTGCCTTCCTTTCGAATAACTTCTTCCTGAAATATTTTAATATAGATATCATCATTAGATACACCGGCTATAAGAGATCTATCGCCGAGGATCTGATATACTTGCGAATGTTCTCCACGCATACCGATCATAGGTCTGATCTGCATATCTTCGGTAATTTTCATTTCGCTTAAGATCTCAAGGGCCCTCAATGCGAATCTAGATGTAATTTCTCTACGAGGATTGCGGTTTGGACTTTTTGGAGCTTTCAGAGATGATGAGTTACGTACTGGTGATGACGGAGGTGTTCCTTCGATGCTATGCATGGAAGGAATTACCCTTGGAATTGCGGTTGCACTCATAGATGGGAATGTCGGGATATGAGTTTGTCTAATGTTTGTTTGGGCAAAGAGGTCTACTTGCCGTACAATTGAAGGAGATCCTTGAATGCTAGGAAGTGTATCAATCTTTCTTTGTTTTGAAGGAGATAAAACTGTATCTGTTGCTAAGGGAAGTATGGTGTTACTAAAAAGAGCTTTACCAGATTTTTTAGGTTGTTCTCCTGTTTGAGAAGCCTGATGTTGTGCGATTTCAGGATAAATCAACGCTGCTGATGAGGAGCTTCCAATTGGGAATGAATTTGTAAAAGAAGACATTTTTTCTCAATATGGTTTAGTTTAACATGGAATTTATTTTACCATTAAACTGGATTTTTTTGCCCCATTAATTTAAAGAATTCGTTAAGTTTTTTTTGTAATCAGAGACCTTAAGTGAAGAGCTTAAGGTCTTTATCGTTAGAAGCTAAAAGCTAGATACGCTCTGCCGTAGGCTGATGAGTTGAATTTATAATATCTGCCGTGGTGGTTATTGTGATCTTTTACAAGGATCCATCCCCCAAAATTACATCCGGCACCAAGTCCTGCTTTGAGACAAGAAGTCGTTTTATATTTCATATCCCACTCTACACCTGTCGAGTAGATTTCAAATATTCCGTTTTCGTATTTTTCTTCGCCATCATGAATTCTTCTAGGAAATCTATATGGGCCCCCGAAGGTTGTGAACATGACTGCAGTGGACCATTGTTTATTGAAGTGGTAATGCACAGATGTTTCAAGGGGGAAAATTATTTTATATTCCCATCTGTTTGACCACCACCAATCGCAACCTAGCACAGGAAGCATATATCCATTACTGCCCGCTCCATAGTAACCAAAAAATCCAACGTGCATGGCAAAGGTAGGTGTATATTGGTATCTTCCCCAAAGCAAAGTGTAGTATACTCCTGAATTGCCGATATCAAAGTCTTCAGCATCGAAAGACAGCCCCGTGTTGATGACCCATCTCCATTTTTCTATAGCGTAAGATACCCAAGCTATCGAAGCAATTCCATAGTAATAGTCTTGACCTGAAAAACGGGGGTTTTGGTTCCATCCTAAGTGGGTGTAGTTCATTCCAATTTGGTATGCAAGAGCATTATTTTCAGAAACAAAATGGTTATAAAATAAAGAAGTGGTTCCTTCCGCATACTGCATTTTACTTTTTTCAACGCAGTCGGGCTTGCTAAAACTCGCATTGGTCATAGCAGCGAAGTCTGTTTCAAAGTGCCAGTGGTCTTTGCCGTTAACAAAGCAGAAATCAGAAGCGTAAGCAGAAGATGCAAGTCCTGTTAGATAAAGAGCTCCAAGAAAATATCGTATACTCATACCCATACCTCAATTTGAATTTTTTGAGTATAGATACAGAGTAATTTAAAGAAAAGAATACTCCCTAAAATATTTTAAAAAAATATGGGTTACGATGAATGCTGTGGAGATTTTGACTCTCCAAGCATGCGCAAAAGTTCAACTTGACGTTCTGAGTCTGAAAGTTTTTCGATAGAGGCTTCAGTTCTTTCTCTAACATCTTGTTTGGAGACTCTTAAATGTAAATCTGCCTTTTTTGCAACCTGAGCAAAGTGAGTTATGCAAAATACTTGCCTATGTTTTGATAGCTGCAGAAGTTTTTCTCCGATTAAAGTGGCCGTGGTGCCTCCAACATTTGCATCAATTTCATCAAATATAATAGTGGGGGTGTTATTTTTTTCTGCAAGGCTTGTTTTTATTGCTAATAGGATTCTTGATAACTCACCACCTGATGAATTGTCCTTTAGAGAAGAGGGGCTCTCCCCAGGATTAGCTTCTAGCCAGAAGCTAACATGGTCATCGCCGTAAAAGGTCCTATCTTGATGTTTTATTTCTATATAAACCTTTGCTTTGGGCATGTTGAGCTGTTGTATACTCAGAGTTAATTGTTCCTTTAGCTTTTCTGCTCCTAAACGTCTTTTTCTCGATAGAAGCCTTGCCTTATCATCAAGCAGCGACTCTAAATCTTTCTTTTCTTTGAGAGATTCTTGTATCTTCTCATCCAGCATGTCATATTCTTCGATCTTAGACTCTAAAGATGATTTAAAAGCCATCCACTCGTTGAAGCTTTGGCCATATCTTCTTTTTATTTTTGTATATACAGACAGCCTTTGCTCTATTTTTTCTAAAGCTAAGGGGGAGTGTTCTATAGAGCTAAGTGTTTTGTTTAGCTCATGAGCGACATCTTGCAGGGTGATAATCGCCTCTTGGAGGCTCTGTATCTGCTTTTCGAAATTAGGGAAAGCCTTAAGTAAATTGTAAAGTTGATTTTTTCCCTGAGAAAGAATCCTTATTACAGATGAGGGGCTTTCGGTTATGTTATTGCATATTTGTTTGCAGCATGCAGATATTTCTTGAGACTGAGAATGAAAGCAGTATAGCTCAAATAGCTTTTCATCTTCTCCCTCTTTTAGCTTAGCCTGATCAATCTCTGAAAGTTCATCCAAAACCTTTTGATAATTTCGTTCTTTATCCAAGGAAAGTGCTTCGAGATCGCGTAGATCTTTGTTCACTTGCTTGAGCTTTGAGTATATAGATTGAAAATTGACTAGTTCAAGTTTACTTTCACAGAATATATCTAAGATCTCTCTTTGATTTTCTGAAGATCTGAGCTCATGATAAGAGTGCTGCCCGATCATATCTACAAGCATAGACCCTATAGACTGAAGGGTTGAGACAGTGACGGCTTGTCTATTAATAAAAGCGCGACTTTTTCCGTCCTTAGAGATTTCCCTTGTGATTACTAGGGGATCTTGGGTGTTGTGGTCTATTCCATATTCGATAAGTTTTTCGCTTATATTTGTCATTAGGCTTATGTCGAAACTTGCCTCTACGTGTGCTTTATCTTCTCCTTTACGTACCAAATTACTGTCAGCTCTTTCTCCGATAAGAAGCTTGAGACCTTGGGTAAGTGCAGTTTTACCAGCACCTGTCTCACCTGTGATGATCGTTAGACCTTTACTCAATTCTACTTCGCAAAGACCCATGAGGATAAGATTTTTTATACTTAGTCTTTCAATCATCGATAATGGCTTCTTTTGTTTTGAAGTGGAGTTTTCCAACTGTCTTTAAAATATCAGCACCATGTCGAGAAACAAGCTGCTTGCCTATTTGTATAACTTGACTAGAGGCTCCTTTGGGAAGGATAACATCCATTTTTTCACTTAGTTTTTTCATCCCTTCTACATAAGCGGCTCTAGCTAGGATCGATGCAGCAGCTACAACAGGGTCTTCTTCTGCACGTGGCCTTTGCGTAAGATCGATATCTACCTTTTTTCTCTTCATTGTATTGATCATAAGTTCCGCAGGAGCAAACTGGTCTAAAATAATTTTTCGACAACCTGTTTCTTGAACAAGAGTCTCGATCACTGTGGCATGGCACCATCCAAGAAGGTGGTTGAGATTTCGGAACTTTTCATAAAGTTCATTATATTTTTCTGGATAGACCATAAGAATTTTATGAGGGAAGCTTTTTTTTATTTCCCGACTGATAGTAAGTATTGTTTGGTCGTTAAGCTTTTTACTGTCCTTGGCTCCAATTTTTATAAGCTCTTTGATGCCATCACCAGCTGCATATACTCCTGCCACACATAATGGCCCAAAAAAATCTCCTTTTCCAGACTCATCATCTCCAATTCTTGGTGTTGGGTCAATATGTGTTGCTGTATAGGTGTAAGAGAAGTCTTTAAGGATCTCCGGTTCCAGATAAAAGGAAATAAATTCTTCTTTGTCTTTACCTTGGACGGTAAGCTTGCCAGAAAGATATAAGGTGCAGCTGAGTCCCGATTTTTTGGCTGAAAATATGGTGTAGGGTGGTTCTGAAAATTCAAACCCCTGGGAAAGGAGATCTTCTCGCAGCTTTCTTGCAAGAGAAGTATCTATTGTTGCTACGAAACAGTTGGGTGGATTCGCTTTTGCCATGATGTACTACTTTTATCTGCTATTTTTACAGCGAAGGATAAAAAAAACAAGATCTATGTGAGAGCTTCTCAGCTCCCACATAGGATTACGTAGGGATGTTATATTGATGCGACTCTACGGGATCTAATATTAAGAAGAACGTCTCCATTACAGCTAGGATTGGTCGTTTGTATCCAGCTATCAACATCTTCAACAGGAAACTCTGCGTAAAAGCCTTCAGGAAAGAATTCTGAGATCTCGGTAGGGATAAAACTAAAAAATCCGGTTTTGAGCCCTAATGCGCCATCTATGACATATAGTTGTGCAAGCTCATTTTTATATCTAATAGGGGTCTTAATGGCGATTTTATCTGCTGGAATTGTTTTTAGGTATGAAAGATAAGATGTTATAGATTGCTTGAATATTAATTTAAATTCATCATGGGAGATGGTTAAGGGTACTATGTTTCCTCCTACTAAAGCCTCTTGATAGATTTTTACATCTGAGGATAGGGGTGCATGTTCAAAAAAAGCTACAGGATAGAAGGTGTTAATGGTGTGGGAACTTGGGGATTCTTTCAAAGCTTCTAGGTAGATGTGATTACTACTGGAAGTTTGGAATTTTTTTATAAAACTTGCGCCATTATCTGATAAGCGATTGTATGCTGTAGGTTCAGATTGATCAAAAATGTCTAACAGCTGCTGCTTAATTGTATCTGAAGTCCCAGGTGTTCCATCTGTTGGGCTGATAATTGTATCACTAAAGCATGTTGATATTTTGGATTTAGGAGAAATTGAATTATTTTTCCAATCTATAATCGATATGTGCTCATTGAACTTCATCACTTTTTCTATGCTAATAGAAGGGTCTTCTGACATTACATGTCTACCTTTAGGTCCTGATTTTCTATTAACTTCTCCATCTACAACATGGTCTAAGTCAATGCAATAATAGCTCTGTGGGGTTCCAAGGGTTTCGTCTATTTGGTTTGCTATTATCACTTGGGCTGTTATGGCCATAACAGTTTGACAAGACTCTTTTTTAGAAAGAGATGTACGATCTCCTATCTGTCTTTTCATATCATTGAGTCCGACTGGAGATATGGTGGAAGATTTCTGAGAAGCGCTAATTTTGCCTAGCACAGCGCACGCTGATTTCCGAGCTTCTTTTGCATTTGGAGATCCAATGAGAGCCGGCATAACATCTTTAGTAGTTTTTGATTTTTTGAAGGGTGCTATCACGTCAGCATCAGGGTGAGTAGTGGGAGGGACGTCATAAGCTGAGGTGAAATCAAGGGGAACGCTAGGTCTCTTGAAGCGATCATAAGCTTTAGAGACTCCCTTTGAAATTGTATGGTTGGCATCCTTAATTACATTTACCATGCTAAGAGGACCACCTTGGGCTGCGCTAATGGGAGCGCTTGGACTTCTGTCAACTAAACCTAAGATACTAGATAATTTCTGTGTTGTATCTGGAGTTTTTATAGGTTTAGAGGCGCTCAAAGTTGCAATCGGTGAGTTCAATGGTGAGGAGAACGATGATGATAAGGTCATAGTCGTTGAATTTATTTTTATAGGTTATGTATAAATATTGAAATGTTTTTTATGATATGATTTCTTTTTACATTATATCATTTGCGTTTTTTTTAAAAAATTGAAGATTGTTTTTTAAAATTAGTGATTAAAAATAAGTAACAACGGATTACTGCCATGTTTGTAGTAATCCATTGTTATCATATCTTTTATGCTTCAGGATTGTCGAAGTACTCGGCGCCAAGCTCAATGCGCGCATTTTCAATGATCTGTTGAGCATCCGGTGTTTCTGGCAAGCCTCTTAGATCTGGATTGTCTTTAAGGATATTCAACCATCGCTCTTGGAAGTGGGTTAATTTGGCATCAATGAGGCTTTGATACGCACGCAGTGGTATTAAGCTTTCAGGATCTAAGGGTGATCTAGTAACTGGTGATAGCAGAGGTCTTCCTGCATTGCTTTCATTTTGCAACCAAGTTAAAATGTTTATACGATCATAAACGATCTTTCTATCCCCATTGGCTGTCGGGTCTTTGACAGGATGGCGTGCGGGCTTATTACTAATTGCGCATGTTGTTTTTCTGAAGATAGAATCGGGGTCTTCAGCATAGAGATTAGACGGAATGAAACTTAGCGAAAGAAGGTTGCTAGGATCTTGATTCTCTCTTTCTCTGACTAGCTCAGCAAGACCTGGGATTATACGACTAGCAGCTGGTGTGTGTTGAGGTCTTTGTATTGGGACTTCCACCTGCGGAGGGATCTCTATATCTCTATTGGTATCAGGAAGAACAAAGTCGTGGATGGAAGTAACTATTTTCGTTGTATAATTTCCCTCAAGAGCGCATATAGCAGACGTCAATATTGAATCGACCGCATCATCAAATTCAAGGTTTCGGCGGCATTCTTCTTCATCGATGGGTTTTTCGATTATTGCGTTGTAGTGTGAGTTCATACCAGATCCTGTTTGGTCTATGTAAGTTCTAGTATGAGAGGCTCTTTCTTCGGGGGTCATTTCCAGAAAGTGTTTTTCATTATATATCCCATATTCACTTGTAACTCTTATAACATCAAGAAATCCAGCTAGAGTTTCTTTTTCTATGGATTCTATCAGATCTTTAGAAGAGCACTTATTAGATGCTGCCTTTGACAAAGTAACAGCGAGTCTAGTTCCAAACTCTAATGATTTTTCAGCAACTTCGCATTCTTTTATTAGCATCAAGTGTTCTGCAGATGCATTATTTATGATGGCATCTGTTTCATAAACGCTAAAGGCAAATCCTAATACTCTTGCTGCTATAGCATACGTTTTAGTTTGTTCAGAGATATCTGGGTTGTTAGCTAGTTCATGGGTTGCATTTAGCATTCTAAATCCAGTTCTTGCTAAGTTAATTCCATGTATTAGCATTTCTCCGTAAGATGTAGACATGTATGACACCTTTGTTTTGAATGAATGTTTATTTTTAATCTGTGTGTTTTTAACTAAGCTATAACATTCCGATCTCTTCTGCTGCGGCTTCCACGATATCTTTTAGATTTACATCTGTAGGAATTCCTCGTAATTCAGGTCTTCTTGTAAGAATCGTGGTCCAGCTTGATTGAAACGTCTTTAGCTTCTCATTGATTAGGCGCTGAGCTCCTATCATAGGGATTAGGTCTCTAGGGTCTAGCGGGCGCTGTGTGACGGGAGACTTCATGGGCAGTCCCTGATTTGATAGATGCTTTAGATATTCGAGAATGCAAATTTCATCGTAGACTACTTTTCTTGTTCCGGTCGCTGTTGGATCTTGAACCGGGTGTCTGGCTGGCATAAAAGAGATGCAGCATTCGTATTTTTTAAATACTGAATCATTATCTTCTTCGTATAAATGAGGAGGGATGTAGCTTAAAGAGAGAAGGTCTTCGATGTTTTGATTTATTTGTTCTTCTTTAAG
>Ga0194116_10002513_pt1 | contig 23525 bp, 23 predicted proteins | sample TA2MahsurfametaG_4_FD_148617 | JGI IMG/M metagenome (GOLD analysis project Ga0194116, IMG submission 148617) | Freshwater microbial communities from Lake Tanganyika, Tanzania - TA2015008 Mahale S9 surface | ecosystem: Environmental > Aquatic > Freshwater > Lake | place: Tanzania: Lake...
CAGCGCATCGGTCAGCACGTCGACACCACGACGTCCCACTGCGGCAGCCAAGGAACTCATCAGCTCACTACCGGTGCGATTCGGCGTTCCGTGCATGCGCTTCACGCTATGACCGGGATAGAGAAAACTATCGACGAGGGAGAGTGGCACGGCGTGATCGTCGAGCAACCACTCGACCGTGCGCGCCGAGGCCTGCGCAAGCGCCAGCGCGATGGCCGGGTCCGTCTCGCCGTGCGTCTTGGCGACGATGTCGCGCGCGAACAGTTCCGGCGAGTCGTCGATTTCCTTCTCGCGTTGCAGTCGCGAGCCCGCAGCCGGGATCAGCCCAGTCGACATAGCCGTCGTCCCGAGCGTCGACGCGTCGCGCTCGAGGACTAAGACCTCTGCCCCGGCCTGCTGCGCCGCCAACGCTGCCGTCAGACCGCAGCCACCGCCACCAATGACGATCACGGGCACGCTGCCAGCGAAATACGCCTCGCCGGCCGGCAGCAAACCTGATCGACTGGCTGTCATGGTGTGAACTTCATCCGGGGATGCAGCCTAACGAGCCGTGCTGGCCGACTCAACCGACTTCGCGAGGGTGCGTTCCAACCCCGCTGCGGCCACGCACCGGACGTACCCGACCTCGATCCGCAGCACCCTACCGGCTGCGACATACGATGCGAGAGTTCATTACCGGGGGTCATCATGAGCATCGCTTCGTCCGCACTTTCGCAATACACGCTATCGCAGCCGACGCTCGATTTTCTGGCTCGAGCACATGGTCATTTTATCGGTGGCAAGTGGCTGCAGGACGATTCGGGCGGAACCATTGACATTCACGATCCGGCAACCGGACTCAAGATCGCGCATTGCGCCGCAGGCGGTGTCGCCGAAATCGACGCCGCCGTCAAAGCCGCACGAGCGGCCCTCGAAGGTCCTTGGTCAAAGTTCACCGCGGCACAGCGTGGCGCAGTACTGTGGAAAATCTCTGACCTGATCCTCGCCAACCTCCAGCAACTATGCGAACTCGAGATTCTCGATAACGGTCTTCCGACGCCGCTTGCGCAATATGTCTGTGGCATGGTGGTGCCGGAGTTTTTTCGTTACTACGCAGGCTGGCCGACCAAAATTGAAGGCTCAACGATTCCCGCAGCGCCGCAGGGTAAGCTTCCGGGCGAGGCGATTTCCTTCACCTTGCGTGAGCCGATCGGCGTCGTCGGTGCAATCACGCCGTGGAACTCACCACTACCCATGGTGATGCTCAAAATCGCGCCCGTACTCGCCACCGGCTGCACGCTGGTTTTGAAGCCGGCAGAGCTCACGCCACTCACCGCGATGCGCCTCGCCGAAATTTGTCAGGAGGCTGGTGTTCCTAATGGCGTCATCAACATCGTCAACGGCTACGGCGAGACCGCCGGCGCTGCACTCGCTGCACATCCGGGTGTCGATAAGATCGCTTTCACCGGATCGACTGATGTTGGCCGCCTGATCGTCAAAGCCGCCGCAGGTAATCTCAAAAAAGTCACGCTCGAACTCGGCGGCAAGTCGCCGGTCGTGGTGCTACCCGACGCGGATCTCGAACAAGTGATCCCCGGCGCCGCCCGCGCCTGTTTTTTCTTGCAGGGTCAAAACTGCATGGCCGGTACACGCCTTTTTGTACACGAAAAAGTGCACGACCAAGTGATCGAAGGTATTGCTGCTGTCGCACGCGCTATGAAAATAGGGCCGGGACTCGATCCCTCCTCGGAGTTCGGACCACTGATCTCTGCGCAGCAGCGTGATCGCGTTGCGAGCTTTGTCGAGGCGGGACGTAAAGAAGGTGCTGAGGTCGCCTGTGGCGGACAATCGCTCATTCGAGCTGGCTATTTCTTTGAACCAACCGTGCTTACAAAGACTACCAACGACATGACCCCCGTGAAGAACGAGATCTTCGGACCCGTGCTCTGCGTACATCGTTTTTGTGATGGCGATCTCGACGCTGTGGCGCGATCTGCTAACTCGACTATTTACGGCCTGTCGGGTAGCGTATGGACACGTGATCTCGGTATCGCCATGCAAATGGTACGCAAAATCGACTCGGGTCAGGTCAGTGTCAACATGCATGCCGCCATCGACCCGGCAATGCCGTTCGGCGGCAACAAGCAGTCAGGCTGGGGCCGCGAGTTCGGTAAAGAGGGACTTGAGCCCTATCTCAAGACCAAAGGCGTCTCGATGACATGGTGACTAAAGAGGCGCCCTTATACACTCCCTGTGCTGGTTCAGGGCTCTCGGAAAGCCTCGAGTAAACTTCGATATTCCGGTGACTACACGCGCAGACGATGACTCGTACTATGTTGAATGCGCATCGCGTCGGGTTGTAGATCGAAGGAGGTCGGCAGCTCGACGAGTGCGGCAAACTCCGGCTCGACGCGTGCCGAGATTATCGATGAGCGTGTCATCGACCAAATGCCACTTAGGTCACCAGGCATGAGCGGACCTCGAGGTCGAAGTGATCGACTCGCGATGATCAAGTGCACTGACGTACTTGCGCACCGTAATCGGTGTCAGTAATGCCGGAACGAGTGAGGACGCTGCAGCGGCGCGAGCGATAAAAAAACCTTGGTAAATCACGGTACAGGTCGTTGAAGTTGTCCCGCTGAATTCGAATCTTTCCGCAAGTCAGACTTCAGTCGAACTGAGAATCAAAAACGATGGTTCCCGCGGATGTCGAGATCGGCAAACGTCGCGCTGTGCAAAAGCTATCGGTCGGAAAATAGGCGTGAGTGTCGCCCTGCGAATTCTCTCGCGACTAAAGACGAAGTCTGCCAAAACGGCTCTTCATAATTCGTCGACTCAGGGCCGCAGTGATATCGCGAACGAGAAATTCCTCGGTCATATCTCTGAGCAAGCGATCGCCATAAAGGACGTAGGAAGCCGCCAGCACGGCACCTCGCGGGACCGCAGAAATGACATCTACCTCATCGAGCAAACGACGACGGTGACCATCACGGTCTATGGAGTCGGTAGCGAGTTGCTCGAGAACCCCGTAGGCCATAGTCGAGGCACGCATACCGCTGCCCGACAAGCTGAGCAAAAAAGCAGATCGTCGTCGCCACGAGCGCGCAGCACCATCGCCAAACGACAGCCTTGTGGTTCACAGGTCACGTTGATGGGTTCACCAAGGTAGGGGCGCGGTACGGCGCACGCGGATAGCAGGGTACATCCGGCCAGCAGCCAGAACATCAAGAAACTCCAGCTGCCGAGTCTGCCCCCTGGGCGCATGTCGCCTCACGACCGTCAGGCGTAATAGGCTGCCATCCCAGGCAGCTTCACTCATGCCGGGTAACGCACACCCTCGTCGGATAAATCACCAACTGCCGGTGTTCGGCATCGAAACCCAAGGCTCGATGGGCGCAAGCGCGCCGCTGGCTTGCAGCAGCTCGATCGAAATACCGTCGGGTGAACGTACGAACGCCATACGACCGTCGCGCGGCGGGCGCAGAATGGTCACGCCATGATCGGCGAGGCGCTGACACGCAGCGTGAATATCGGCAACGGCATAAGCGAGATGGCCGAAGTTGCGACCACCGGTGTAGGTCTCGGAGTCCCAGTTATAGGTGAGTTCAATCTGCGAAGAGTGATCGCCAGGCGCAGCCAGAAACACCAGCGTGTAGCGCCCCTGCGGGACTTCTTTTTTAGAAAGCAGCTCAAGGCCAAGAGCGTCCCGATAGAATCGCAGCGAGGCTTCGAGGTCGGTCACTCGGACCATCGTATGCAAATATTTCATGCCACAAATTATAGGACCTGCTGGTGATCTTGTCTGAAGCAGAATGGCTGGCGATCCTCACCAGTCTGCAAGTAGCGCTGCGCGCATTGCTGTTCACGCTGCCACCTGCGCTTTTCTTCGGTTGGTTGCTGGCGCGTCGTCGTTTCCCGGGACGCGCCCTGCTTGACGCGCTCGTTCACTCCCCGCTGGTATTGCCGCCCGTAGTCGTCGGTTATTTGCTACTGCTTACACTGGGCGTTCAGGGGCCGATCGGTCGCTGGCTCGATGCTGCCTTCGGCGTACGCCTCGTATTCAGCACCAACGGGGCCGCCATCGCGGCGGGTCTCGTCGCCCTGCCCATCATGGTCCGCACCATTCGCTTATCACTCGAAGCTATCGATCCGCGGCTCGAGCTTGCCGCGCGCTCGTTAGGAGCCGGAGCACTCGATCGATTTCTATGCGTCACGCTGCCGCTTGCACTTCCGGGTGTACTCGCCGCTACGGTGCTCGGCTTTGCGATGTGCCTCGGCGAATTCGGCGCGGTCATCACCTTTGCGGCGAACGTACCCGGTGAAACGCAGACTCTCGCACTCGCCATCTACGGCGCCTTGCAGGCGCCTGATGGCGAAGAGATGGCCATGCGACTGGCGCTCATTTCTTTGACTATCGCAATTCTCGCCTTACTCGGTGCCGAATGGCTAGGTCGCCGTGCCAGCCGCTGGAACGCTCGCCCGTGATACGTGCGCTCACCATCAATATCCGCCATCAACGCGATGACTTTCGACTCGAGATTCGCTTTGAGGCGCCGGCGAACGGAGTGATTGTCATCTTTGGCGCATCAGGTGCGGGTAAATCAACGCTGCTCGATCTCATCTGCGGCAACCTGCAACCCGATTACGGTACGATCCGCATTGGCGAACAAGTGTTCGTCGATACGAGCTGCGGTATTCATCTGGCAACCGAGCAGCGTGCTATCGGTTGGGTACCACAGGACGGACTGCTGTTTCCGCATCTCGATGTCGCCGCAAATCTCGACTTCGGTATGCGGCGATCACGTCGTGGTCAACCCGCAACGAATGCGAAACAAGTCATCGATACGTTGGGACTAGGCGCACTACTGCAGCGCTGGCCGCGCACGCTTTCCGGCGGTGAACGTCAACGGGTCGCACTTGGCCGTGCGCTGCTGTCGAATCCCTCGCTGCTGCTGCTCGATGAACCTCTCGCTGGACTCGATGCACCGCGTAAAGCAGAAATCCTCGCATTGCTCGAGCTGGTGAAGCACGAATTTGCGGTCCCTGCGATCTATGTCACGCACAGTCTCGCCGAGGTACTGCGGCTCGCTGATCATCTGGTGTTACTCGATGCGGGTAAGGTTGTAGCCAGCGATCGTATCGACGCGTTGATGGGTCGTGCGCACACGCCTTTGCTCTCGATGCGCGCCGATGCCGGCAGCCTCCTGACGCTGCAGGTCGTGGGACGCGATCCAGCAGGCGACGGCTGGCTAACGACACTCGACGGTCAGATCGTGCTCATCTCGCAGCTGCCGCTCGCGGCCGGCGTCCCACTCCGCGCGTACGTACCAGCTAACGAAGTGATCATCGCAACGCAGGCACCGCAAGGAGTCTCGGTACGTAATGCCTTGCAGGCGAAAATCCTTTGCCTGCGCGACCGTGGTGACGGCTCGGTATTGGTCGAGCTTGCCGTCGGCGCACAGCGTCTGCTGGCGGCTGTCACTCCGGCGGCCGTCAGCGCACTCGCGCTCGTGCCCGAGCAGCCTGTCTATGCGCTGGTCAAATCGGTATCGTTCGACGCCCCTGCAGGCGGTCACCTGCTCGAGGTGGGCTAGAACATCTGAGAGGGACCTGGCGCCTCGGTTTCTTTGACAGCATGTCGGGCAGCGATAAAATCGCCGGTGATCATAGCATCATAGGATTGTCCCGGCCCAACCATAGGATAGACACCGGCGTCGGGATCGATGATGACCTCGAGAAATGCGGGTCCCGGATAGCGAATGAATTCTTCGACGACCCGCGGCACATCTGTCTTCCGATCGAGACGAACGGCGAAAGCGAAGCCATCAGCCTGCGCCGCTTTGACGAAATCTTTTTTGTGCAGTGATTTGTCGCTGGCCGACATGCGTCCCTTGAAAAACAGCTTCTGCCATTGCTTGACCATGCCATCACCGAAATTGTTGAGTACCACAACTTTGATCGGCAAGTCATAGGTGGTGACAGTCTCCAGTTCGCCAAAATTCATGCGGATTGAGGCGTCACCATCGATATCGATGACCAACGCCTTAGGGTTAGCGAACTGCGCACCAATCGCCGCCGGCAGACCAAAACCCATCGTACCCATCGAGCCCGAGGTCAACCACTGTCGCGGTTGCCGAAAATCGAAGTATTGTGCAGCCCACATTTGGTGCTGACCAACGCCGGTGGTGATGATGGCGTCACCGCGAGTTTGCCGATTGATTTCTTCGATGACGTAATAAGGCTGTATTAGCTGGCTATCACGGTCGTAATTCATGGCGTGTCGATGACGCAACTCGGCAAGCTCGGCATGCCAAGCGGCAAAATCTGGTCGACATCCGCTTGCTTTGCCATGAGCCGTAAGCGTCTCGAGGGCCTCGCGCAGTTGTCCAACGTGACTCCAATCTACGCGCTTAACTTTGTTGATTTCGGCCCGATCAATATCGAGGTGGGCGATTTTTTTTGCCTGCGGTGCGAATTTGCTGGGTACGCCGGCGACGCGATCGTCGAAGCGCGCACCTACGGCAATCAACATATCGCAATCTTCGACGGCGTAATTGGCAAATGCTGCGCCATGCATACCAAGCATACTCATCGAGAGCGGATGTGTCGTATCGAAGACGCCGATACCCATCAAGGTAGTCACCACGGGGATACCAAACGAGATGGCAAAGTCACGGAGGGCGGCCGAGGCCTCACCATTGACTGCGCCACCGCCGACGTAGAGCAAGGGGCGGCATGACGCTGCCAGCATCGCAAAAAATTGCTCTGCTTCGTCGGTCTCGATAGCGGCGTGCGCCGCGGCGAATAGCCGCTTGCGATATCCCGGGATGGGTAGCATCCCTGCGCCGGCAAACGTGCCGCTCCAGTTCTGAACATCTTTGGGGACGTCGATGACCACCGGTCCGGGACGCCCCGTTCTGGCGATTTCGAATGCAGTACGCACCGTCGCCTCGAGCTTGGTTGGATCGGTCACCAAAAAAATATGTTTCGCCACGGCGCCCATCAGCGCGGGTACGGGGGCTTCTTGGAACGCGTCGGTACCGATTGCCTCCGTCGGCACCTGCCCACAAATGATGATCATGGGAATGGAGTCGGCCATCGAGTCGCGCACCGGAGTCACGGTGTTGGTGGCACCGGGACCCGAGGTCACGATGCATACACCAACCCGACCACTCGCCCGCGCGTAGCCTGCGGCCATGAAACCCGCACCCTGCTCATTCGCCGGAACAATCAACGGCATTTGCGGCATACCGCCTACCGTCTGTTCCCGGTTGTAGCGGAACACCGCGTCGTAGGTCGGTAGGATCGCACCGCCCGAATAACCGAAGATGGCCGTCGTGCCTTCGTCTGCGAGTACCTGAACGATCATCTCTGCGCCGGACATGGTGGTGCCAGCGCGCGGGTTGCGGGTAGCGGCAGCAAATTGTGCGGCGGCAGGCTCGGACATGGCGATCAATCGGAAAAACGCATAAGGAGCGCGCCAGACTACCAGTTCAGCCGTGCCGTGCAATATGCTGCATGGCCCATGCGACACATCATCGCCATCAATCTGCAAAACGAGGCGGGCGCCCTGACACGGATCGCCGGTCTTTTTTCGACTCGCGGCTACAACATCGAATCGCTGTCCGTAGCGGCGACCGACGATGCGACAGTATCGCGAATCACGCTTGTTACCAAAGGTTCGGACTCGATCATGGCGCAGATCATCAGTCAGCTCAACAAGCTGGTCGATGTGGTCGCAGTCGAAGACATGACGCAGGGTGAGCATATCGAGCGCGAACTCGTGCTGCTCAAACTCAAGGTGCGACTGGAACAAGCGGACGCCGTACGCGGTTATGTTGTGCGAGCCGGTGGCCGAGTCCTTGATCCGGCCAGCGATGGATTCATCGTCGAACTCACCGCGAGCGAAGCCGAGATCGATAAGTTTATCACCGATCTGTCCAAAGGTGGCGAGCTGCTCGAGGTGGTACGCAGCGGCGCACTCGGGATCAGTCGACTCGAGCGCACAGCGCGTCAGCGCCGGGAGTGATCCACGACTGTATCTGCACGAGGGTTGTAATTCTTCTATGCAGCCTCATCACGCCCCGCATCGTAATCGTAGAGTGTGCGGAGCTCCGCCATCCCGGCACCGAGGGCTTGCACTTGCTGCTGCGGATTGTCGGCAAAATAAAGTTCGGAACGCGCGCGTGACATGGCAAGCGCAGCGGTCACTCGGGCATGTCGTGCTAACTCATAACGACGTAGTGCGCCACCGAGCTCGTTGTGATTGTTATCGTCGCTATTGATAATATGGCTGTCGGTGCTGCTCTGATTATCTTTGAGGGCGCTCATGATCCGTCCGAGCACAGCGGCGTCCTCGAGGGCCATCACTGCACCTTGTCCGGTGAAAGGTGGCATGGCGTGCGCAGCATCCCCTAACAACGTAGCGCGTGCCAAGGTCCAGGTCGGCAACGGGTCACGGTCGAAGAGCCCCCACTTGAACAAACGATTTGCCGGCGTGAGTCGCAGCAACTCGAGGCTGTGCGACTCGAAGTCAGCAAACTCCGTCAAAAGTTCATCAAGACCGGCGCGCACCGACCAGCCCTCTTCCATCCATGTACTACGACGGGCGATGGCTACGAAGTTGATCAAGGCGCCGCCACGCAATGGGTAGCGCATCAACAGACGACGTGGTCCGACGGTCATGCATAGCGGTGGCTCGAGCAATTCGCGCGGCACCAAGTCGCCCAGAATCAGACCGCGCCAGGCCACATAACCGGTGAAGTTCGGTCGGTCAGGTCCGAACAGCGAACTACGTGTCACCGAGTGAATACCGTCGGCACCGACCAACCAGTCGGCCTCGTGGCGACGGCCATCCTGCAGCTCAACGCTGGCCGAGCTGGCCGTAGAGTGCACGTGCCGAACCGCCGCAGTCGTCGTGATGCAATGCGGATCGAGTGCCTGTACGGCCGCCAGCAAACACGCATGTAAATCGGCACGATGTACGTGATACAGCGGCATGCCGTAGCGCTCGCGGCTTTGATCTTGCGGCAGCTGTACCAGCACTGTGCCAGTTTTGAAGTGACGAATGCAGCCCGCAGGAGGTCGCGAGCCTATCCGCTCTAGCTCAGCTTCGAGTCCGAGATAACGCAGGGCCTTGCCGGCGTTCGGCGTGATACTGAGCCCCGCGCCGACTTCCCCTAAAGCAGCAACCTGCTCGAAAACTCGAACCTGCTGCCCAGCGCGCAGCAAGCCCAAAGCGGTCGCGAGACCGCCGATTCCTGCACCAACGACGATTGCTGATGTCATGGCATCGCTTTACGACGTACCGGCAGCGGCGTACTGCATAAATCGATCTTGCCGGCCGGCACTTTGTACCAATCATCGCGACGATTACGGCGCGCCTCGACCAGCGCGGCAAAACTTCTCGAATCGGTGCGCAGCAGCTCGAGCTCGACGCGCTCGGTCGGCGGCAAATCGGCAGCAAACACCACTCTGCGAATAGGCGTGCGTTCGGCAGCTGTGGCATAGAATCCAAGGGCTTGCGTACCGCGCGGCAATGCAGCCAAAAGTTCCATCCCACTCACCGCACGACCAAGCACGGTAATGTTACGATCCAGTTGTCGCGGCGCGTGACCGATCACGACGTAAAGTTCAGCCCCACTGCCGGAATCGGCTGCGGTGTCACGACCGACGCCGAGCGTACCGTAGCAATGCGTCATCCAGAGGCGCCTCGAGTCACGATCCCCTGCAGCCCAAAAGCCGTCCACGAACCCGACCTGCGGTGCGAATACGTCGCCATCAGTCAAAGAATCGAATTTGATATCGGCGGTCCACTCGCGCTCGAATTCCGGTGATACTCGCGCAGCGGTACCGACGATAGTCTTTTTATCATCGGGATCGCCCCACTGGGTGACGAAGTTATCTTGCACGCGATTGATGCTGAGATCCTCGAACCAGCCAGCGCGCACGAGGGCGCGCAGGTTTGCGACATGCTGCGGTGCAAAGCCGGGTGACAACTCAAAAATGACACGGCCCGCATCGAGGTCCATGTAGAGCGTGCGCTCTGGGTCGAGACGGCGCCATTCCGTCGGCTTCGAGGCCGCCAACACGGCCGCTGCGGTCGAGGCCTGACGAGCCAGCATGATCATACCGCTCGCCGGAGAGAGTGGTTTGCCTTGCGCGCCGTACAGTATTTCTTCGAAGCCGAACGACTCACTTGAAAGTCGGTAACTGATCTCCAGTGAAATTTTTTGCTTGAAGGCGATACTATCGTAGCGGCAATCTTGCTTGTGGACACGCGCCATGAACGTACCCTCTGCAGCACGACTCCAGCGGATTTCGCACCCGGCCTGAAAACCCTGCAGACCCGCCGCCTCGGCTAAACCTACCTTGACGAGTCGACCCAGCCTTACAGGATCGCTCTCGAGATTCGCAAATCCGAGTGTTGGCGATATGACGAAGGTGCGCATCGTGTCCTGCTTACGTGCCGGATTTTGATCGAATACGTAGATTCTTTGCTGCTGGGGCTGCTTTGAATCGAAGCCGTCTAGCGAGATCTGATGGTAGTAGACGTACTCTCCGAGTGCCGGCCAGTCGATACGCGCGATCTTGTGGTAGAAAAAAATCGATCGCTGTGCCGTCGGATCGGTGGGATCAGCGGCCACCCCCAAATAGCGTCCCGAGAACAGCTGCGTAAGTTCAGCGAAGTCGGCAGTGCGGTCCAGCGTACTCACTGAGGCTACCGCTGGCGCTACGACCGGCCACAGGATCAAAAGCCACAGCCCAAAAACCTTGAGCCACTGGGACTCTGAACGCGTCAATTGCCAGAGTTCAATATGCATCCCGGCATTTTAGCCCGCCGGCAGTTCGCCTAGACTTCGCACCATGAACATTGATGCAAAACGTCGGGCCTTGGCCGGGAGCCTCGTCGCCCCGCTGAAAGGCGGCGGCACCGGCAAAGAGGCGATGGTACGCGTCGGCCGCGAGACTCAGGGCCGCGGTGGCAAAGGCGTCACGGTCATCACCGGCCTGCCGCTCGCGCCGTCGGCGCTCGGTGATCTTGCCAAGCAGTTCAAGAAGCGTTGCGGTTCGGGCGGGAGCGTCCGAAACGGTATGATCGAGATACAGGGCGACCACCGTGACTTGCTGGTCGCGGAGCTGGTACGGCTCGGTTGGTCGGTGAAGCGCTCGGGCGGCTGACTTCGACGATCTCGAACTCCGGCAAGGCAGCGATCGGCACCGTCTGGCGCATCGTGCGCTCGATATCGCGCAGCAGGCCAGCTTCATCGCTCGATACCAGACTCACGGCGCGGCCGGTGGAACCCGCCCGCGCCGTACGCCCAATGCGATGCACATAGTCTTCGGGGACATTCGGCAGCTCGTAATTGACGACCTGTGGTAATTCTTTGATATCGATTCCGCGTGAGGCGACATCGGTAGCGACAAGCGCTGCGATATGTCCTGCTTTGAAATCTGCCAGTGCACGCACGCGGGCAGTCTGACTCTTATTACCGTGGAGGGCTGCAGAGCGGATGCCCGCACCCTCGAGCTGCTGTGCGAGACGATTCGCGCCGTGTTTGGTACGCGTGAATATCAGCGCCTGGTACCACGGGCCCTCATCGGTTGCGCCGTTGCGAAACAAATGAACCAGAAAATGCCGCTTGCTCTCTTTGGATACGCGAAAGGCTACCTGTGCTATGCATTCAACAGTACTGTTGCGCGGCGCAACCTCGATCTCGACAGGATTGTGCAACATACGCGCGGCGAGATCACGGATATCCTGCGAGTAGGTTGCCGAGAACATCAAATTCTGCCGTTGTGGCGGCAATATTTTGACGATACGACGGATGTCGTGGATGAATCCCATGTCGAGCATGCGGTCGGCTTCGTCGAGTACGAGGTGGCGGACGGCGGCGAGATCAAGCGCGCCCTGCCCCACGAGATCGAGCAGCCGACCCGGCGTCGCGACCAGCAGATCACAACCGTTACGCAGGGCATCGATCTGAGGACGTTCACTGACACCCCCGAAAATCACCCTCGTGCGCAGATTGGTGTAGCGCCCGTAGGTTCGCGCGTTTTCACCGATCTGCGCTGCCAGCTCGCGAGTCGGGCTGAGGACCAGCACGCGCGGTGAACGCCCTACCGCCGCACCGAGCTTTTGCAACAAGGGCAGTACGAAACCCGCGGTTTTGCCGGTGCCGGTCTGTGCACCGGCTAATACATCGCCACCGGCGAGTACTGCCGGAATGGCCTTAGCCTGCACGGGAGTCGGCGTATCGTAGCCTTTTTCGGTAACGGCGCGCAGCAGATCGGGCGTGAGCCCGAGATCAGAAAATTGCATGGGAACCGGGGGAGGTAGAAAATGAGACCGCGAAGCGGCGACGCTTTATATCACGATGCGGCGGATTGGCGCGACTCGAGTTCTACCCAGCGCGCATAGGCTGCCTCGATGTCGGTCGTCATGGCCTGCAATGAATGCAGGGTCTCCCGAACTTCGTCGTGCGGGAGACCATAGAAAGCGGGTTCGGCCACGCGAGCGTCGAGTGCGGCTTTTTCGGCCTCGAGTTGTTCGATACGCGTCGGCAGGCCATCGAACTCGCGCTGCTCGTTAAAAGACAATTTGCGGCGTTTCGGCGCCGCGGCACGACGCGGCTCTTCGCCGCGCGATGACACCGTACGACGCTCACCCTGCTGGCGGTCGTGCCAGCTACGCCAGTCACTCCAGCCACCAATGAATTCGCGTACGCTGCCGTCGCCCTCGAGTACCAGCAAGCTGGTGACGACACGGTCAAGAAACGCGCGATCGTGGCTAGTGAGCAGCAGTGTGCCATCAAATTGTGCAATCCGTTCTTCGAGCAGCTCGAGGGTGTCGATATCGAGATCGTTGGTAGGTTCGTCCATCACTAGCAAGTTTGCCGGCCGCGCAAACAAACGCGCGAGCAACAACCGATTGCGCTCGCCACCCGACAATGCGCGTGCGGGCGTCAGCAGTTGATCGGGGCGGAAGAGAAAATCGCGTAGATAGCCGGAAACGTGCCGGTTCTCGCCGGCGATCGGCACGAAGACGTTGCCGTCATTGACATTATCGGCCACCGATGCCGCAAGATCGAGTTGATCGCGCTGCTGGTCATAGTAAGCGATTTCCAATCGCGACCCGCGCAGAATGCGTCCTTCTTGTGGTTCTAATTCGCCGAGCAGCAACTTGATCAGCGTACTCTTGCCAGCACCGTTTGGCCCTACGATGCCGATCCGATCACCGCGCATGATCTTCAGGCTCAAATTACGAATGATACTACGATCCGCGAAACGCACTGTTGCCGACTCGGCCTCAAAAATGCGCTTTCCCGACTCGCTGGCCTCGATGACCTCGAACTCTGTGTGGCCGATACGATCGCGACGTGCACGGCGCTCACGACGCATCTCGTGCAGGGCGCGTACTCTGCCTTCGTTACGGGTTCGCCGCGCCTCGACCCCTTTGCGTATCCAAAGTTCTTCGAATGCCAATTTGCGATCGAAGTCGGCATTGGCCTTCGCTTCGATTTCAAGTTGGTGATTTTTTCGGATGACGTAGTCGTCGTAGTTTCCGGGCCAGGAACTCAATTTGCCGCGATCGAGTTCGATAACGCGCGTTGCCAGACGATTGACGAACGCACGATCGTGGCTGACAAACAATAACGCGCCGCGAAATCCGAGTATCATTTCTTCGAGCCACTCGATGGCGGCGATGTCGAGGTGGTTGGTGGGTTCGTCGAGCAAAAGAATATCCGGATCAGACACTAGCGCCCGTCCGAGCAAAACCCGACGACGCCAACCGCCAGAAAGTGTCGCAACCCTGGCATCGATCGCTAACCCGAGCTTGGAGCAAACGGTCTCGACGCGGTGATTGATATCCCAACTGTCGAGGTCGGGCGGAACACCGGCTCGCACGACTTCGAACACCGAGAGGTCATCGAAAACATCGTGATCTTGTTCTAGCCAGGCGACGCGCGCCGTGGGTTTAACCCAGACGTCGCCATCATCGGCTACCCCATTACTCGCCACCAGCTTGAGCAAAGATGACTTGCCTTCGCCGTTGCGACCCACCACACAGACGCGCTCACCCTCTCCGACCAAGAGCTCGACCTGGTCGAGCAAGGGTCGCGAGCCAAACGCCAGCGAAACTCCGGATAGACGCAGCAGCACTCAGGTCGCGGACTGTTTCAGTGCAAGACCATGTCGCGTGAACCAGTCTGTAGCGCTGCGAAAGGCCTGCACGGCATCCTCGGCACGATAGGACGCACGGTAGTCAGCGTAAAAACCATGTTGGGCCTCGGGGTATACAGTAATTCTCGATTCTTTGGTCGCCACTGCCAGTGCAGTCTGCATGCGTTCGACCGTCTCCAGCGGAATGCCTCGGTCTCGGCCCGCATAAAGGCCAAGCACCGGCCCGCGCAGCCGCGCTGCAACATCCACTGGGTGTTCAGGTTGCAACGCGGTAGGCTCACCCACAAGCCGCCCGTACCAGGCAACGCCCGCTGCAACCTCAGCCGAATGCGCGGCATACAGCCAGGTGATTCGCCCGCCCCAGCAAAATCCGGTGATACCGAGCTTGCCGGTCCCGCGCTCGCCACGAGTCCATTTCACCGTAGCATCGAGGTCGCTCATCACCTGGGCGTCAGGCACTTTGGCGACAATGTCGCGCATCAATACCTGCATGTCAGTCACCACCGCTGGATTGCCTTGCCGCGCAAAGAGCTCCGGTGCGACGGCGAGCGCGCCGAGCTTTGCGAAGCGACGACAGATATCGCGGATATGCTCGTGAACACCAAAGATTTCTTGAATAACAATGACGACAGGCAAGCGTTTGCCGTCGGATGGTCGTGCAAAATACGCCGGTACTTCACCATCGCCTACCGTAATGCGCGTCTCGCCAGCTTCGAGACCCACCGTATCGGTGCTGATTGTTACCGCATTCACCGGCAGTGTCGCTGCGGCAAAACCCCCAACCAGCGCCGTGGTGGCGAATCCGCGGCGATCGATCAGAGCAAAGGGACGAAGGCTGCGCAGATCATCGTGCGTCGGCTCTGACATGGGATTTCGCTCCTGGAATTACTGCCGCATCGTCGATGAGACGAGGGGAATCATCACCTCGTTGCGCCGCATAAACCAGGGAATGAAGGGTGCGTCGTAGCGCGCAATTATCGCACTGTCGCCAGGTGCGGCGCGTAAGCCCTGTCTAGCTACACGTGCGCGTAGGTCGCGTTCATGCTCACGGAAGTTTTCTTCAGTCCAACGCCCTGAGTAACGCCAGACCGCGACCGTGCGTGACGGCACTTCACGGATGGTAACTCGAGGATCGATAGGCTTCGGCACGTTGTCGCGCGTGAACTTGCGCGGTACCACGAAACCCACTCGATACACGCCATCGACATTGGTCTGTTCGACCGGTGCGGTCATGGCGATTTTTTCGCCACTCAAATCACGTGACTGCTCGACCGGTGCGGTCATGGCAATTTCGGTACGCGTCGTGTTGGCTCCGCTGATGAAGCGGAACAAACGGCCGAAGGCGATATTGCCGGCGTTCATGAATCCGGCATCAACTTCGGTCTCAGCAATCATGTACGGCGAGTACTCGCGCAACTCATAAGCGCCGTCCTGCTCGAGCACGCGATATTCGGGGATCTCGATGGCCATGACGGGTTGGATTGCGATGAGCACCAGCAGCGTTAAAACTAATATTGCCGTAACGTGTCGCATCAAGCCACCTCGAAGAGCCCCGCCGCCCCGATACCACCGGCGACACACATCGTCGTCACCACATATCTCACGCCCAGACGTTTACCCGCGATCAGTGCGTGACCCACCAGCCGCTGTCCGCTCATGCCATACGGATGACCGATCGCGATCGCGCCACCGTCGACATTCAGGCGATTATCCGGCAGACCGAGCTTGTCACGGCAGTAGAGCACCTGTACGGCAAAGGCTTCGTTGAGCTCCCACAAGCCAATATCTTCCAGTTTGACGCCAGCACGCTGTAAAACTTTGGGAACAGCAAACACCGGGCCGATACCCATTTCGTCTGGCTCACAGCCGGCCACGGCAAAACCCCGGAAAATGCCGAGTGGCTCGGCGCCAACCCGCGCCGCTTCAGCAGCGCTCATCACTACGCAGGCGCCCGCTCCATCAGAGAATTGGCTGGCGTTACCAGCGGCTACCGAGCCACCCGGCGTCGCCGACTTGATGCGGGCGATCGCCTCGACCGTCGTACCCTCGCGTAGGCCTTCATCCTGAGTAAGCGTGACTTCGCGCGTATACAGCCTGCCACCTGCGGCCTGATCCACACCCGCCATACGCACCGTGATCGGTGCTATTTCCGTATCAAAGTATCCGGCGGCACGCGCGGCGCAAGCACGTTGCTGACTACGCGCACCATATTCATCTTGTTGTTCGCGCGAGATGCCGTAGCGTGCGGCGACAGTCTCTGCGGTCTGCAGCATGTTGTGATAAACCGACGGCTTATTTTTGAGCAGCCAGCTCTCGGTCTGCATATGTCGATTGGCCTCGCCCTGCACGCAGGAAATCGACTCCAGACCCCCTGCGACATAAACATCGCCCTCATCCGCCAACACACGCTGCGCCGCAAGCGCGATCGCTTGCAGACCCGAAGAGCAAAATCGCGCCACTGTGAGACCAGGCACGGTGACCGGCAGGCCGGCGCGCAGGGCGGCCTGGCGTGCCACATTGAGACCCGTAGCGCCCTCGGGGTTACCACAGCCCATGATCACGTCATCGATCGACGCCGGATCGATTCCCGCACGTTCGACTGCAGCCTTAATCACATGGCCACCCATAGTGGCGCCGTGGGTCATGTTGAGTGCACCCTTCCAACTTTTGGCGAGGGGCGTGCGAGCGGTGGAAACGATTACGGCCTCGCGGCCCGATGTGGCGCGGCTCATGCGGCACCTACAGTGAATGAACGAACCTCAGCGGCAAGCTTACCGATGAGCGCAGCGGGTTGCCAAAATTCCGCGTCAGCGCCCGGCAAAGCTGCGAAGGCGCGCATCCGTCGCGCCACTTCATAAAGGGTTTGTGATTCTGCGTAGTGCATCGGGCCGCCCCGCCACACCGGAAACCCGTAGCCCATCAAATAAACGATATCGATATCCGCAGCCCGCTGCGCGATTTTTTCTTCGACGATGCGCGCGCCTTCGTTGACGAGTGCGTATACGAGCCGGTCGACGATCTCACGGTCATCGAGCTTGCGTAGCGAACGACCCGCGGCTTTGCGGGCCTCGTCGATCACTCCGGCAACCACCAGCGAGGGATAGGCTGTACGATCGCCTTCCTTGTAATCGTACCAACCGGCGCCCGTCTTTTGACCAAAGCGTCCAAGCTCGCAAATCTTATCGGCGATCACCTGACGCTCGATTAGTGAACCATCGGCATACTTGCGTTTGCGAATCAACCAACCGATGTCGTTGCCAGCAAGGTCGCCCATGCGGAACGGACCCATCGCAAAACCGAATTTCTCGATAGCGCGATCCACCTGTTCGGGACTCGCACCCTCATCGACCATCTGCATGGCCTGCGCAGAATAACGATGAATCATACGATTGCCGATGAAGCCGTCGCAGACACCGGACACTACGGCAGTCTTCTTGATTTTTTTGGCTAGCATCATCGCAGTTGTCAACACATCCGGCGCAGTCTTTGCACCGCGCACCACCTCAAGCAGGCGCATGACGTTCGCTGGGCTGAAAAAGTGCAGGCCTATCACATCCTGCGGTCGTGCCGTGAAGGCGGCAATCCGATCGATATCGAGCGTCGAGGTGTTGGTTGCAAGGATCGCGCCCTGCTTAATCGTTGCATCGAGTGTCCGAAATACTTTTTCTTTAACGGACATATCCTCGAAAACCGCTTCAATGACTAGGTCGACATCGGCGATCGCCGGGTACTCGAGCACGGGCTTCAGAAAATCCATGCGGGCAGCGAGTTTCGCCGCGTCGAGCTTGCCCTTCTTGAGCTGCCCCTCATAGACCTCCCGAATCCGTGCAACGCCGCGATCGAGCGCTTCCGTGCCAACCTCGAGCAGTCTTACCGAAATACCGGCATTCAAAAAATTGATGGCAATGCCAGTGCCCATGGTGCCCGCACCAATCACCGCAACCTGGCGAATCTCTCGCGGTTTGGTGTCGGCGGGCAGACCGTCGATGCGCGACGCCGCTCGTTCGGCAAAGAAAACATGGCGCAACGCCTTGGAAACGGGACTGTTCATCAACTGCTCGAACAGCCGACGCTCCTCGAGAAGACCGGAATCAAATGATTTTTCGGCCCCGAATTGTACGGCATCGATGATGGCGAGCGGTGCCGGGTATTCTTTAAATGCGGTCTTGGCGGTGTTACGGGCGAACTGGCAGAGCGCTTGCAGATCGGGCTCGCGCACTTTCAGATCGCGGGCCCGTGGCAATAGCTTGCCTGATTTGACTGCCGCCGCTGAAGCTTCAGCGACGGTGCTTGCGGCAGCCAGCAGGTCCGCCTCGACCACCCGATCGAACAGCGGCGACTTGGCAAAGAGACCGACGGCGATCGGCTCGCCCGAGAGCATCACGTTGATCGCAGCCTCAATACCGATGAGTCGCGGCAAGCGCTGCGTGCCGCCAGCCCCCGGCAGCAAACCGAGCTTGACCTCGGGCAAACCAATCTTTGCACTGGCGAGCGCCACGCGATGGTGGCAACTCAAGGCCAGCTCTAGACCACCGCCGAGCGCCATACCCTCGATTGCGGCAACGACCGGCTTCGACATCCCCTCGAGACAAGTGTTGAGCGTCACCAACGACGGTCCACGCAGCATCTCGGCGCTGCCGAATTCACGAATGTCGGCGCCGGCGCTGAATGTGGTGTTGGATCCCATCAGCACCACGCTGTCGATCGCCGTATCCTGCTCGGCGCGCTCAAGGGCCGCTAGCAAGCCTTGGCGCAAGGTGAATCCGAGGCTGTTCACCGGTGGTGATTGAAAGGCGACCACCGCAACACGGCCGCGGCTCGAGTAGTCGACTTTGATCATGGAACAGTCACCTCATTTGTTATGTAGTCCGCCCGTAAGCACGATGCGCATCGCCGCCTCGACCGAAAGATCGGTCGGCTCGACGCGGTCATACGGCAGATAGAGTGTGTACCCACCAATCTGATAGCTCATCGGCAAATAAACTGCCACCAGCGATTGATCCGCCCCCAGTCCGGGGAGTGTGGCATTTTCCCGAGTCACAAAACCGATCACGCGGCCGGGTCCGAAGTCGACCAGCACCACGCGCTGCAACTCGCCGCCCGCCTCGCCCACGCGCATGAGCCCAGTCAAGTCGCGAAGTGCGGCAAATACCGTCTTCACCAGCGGCACACGAAGCAACAAGGCTTCGCCAAGGTCGATCAACCGACGGACGATGTAGGCGTTGACCAAAAGGCCGACGGTGATCAGCAGCAAAAAACCCGCGACCAACCCCATGCCAGGATGATAAATATCTTGGGGCAACAGTGCTTTGAGCGGACCGGACAGCAGACTCTCGGCGGTGGCACCCAGCCAGTACACGAAGTACAGGGTCAGACCGATCGGCAGGATCGTCAGCAAACCCCTCAGCAGGACGCGACCGATCGTCTTCATTGGGGGGACTTCATCTAGGGGGTTCTCCGTCCCCAAGTATACTAGCCGCCGGTCGATCGTCGGGCTTATCTACCGCAAAGAGTGTTTTTTTTCAGTCTTTGCCTGAGAGCCTCTGGGGACATCTGGATCTGACGGAGGAGGAAATGGAGCGGGCGATGGGAATCGAATCCACGTCCGTCGCTTAGGAACGGTAGCCGTAATCTTTAATGCGACTCAAAAACTCCTGTATTTTTCTGCGAAATCGCTCTGACTATCTCTGAGAAGTCACTGTGGTAAGACCCCGCTATCGACTGATTCGCTATTTATCAAGCTCGAAATAAGACTATCACAGCGCATGAATATTTCAATTGACTTTTCGCAAGAGCGATTTCGAACTTAGAATCTGTACTCAAAAAAACGATTTGTTTGATCAAAAGAGATGATTTCTTTCACGACTTTCACGATTCACAGTATGGGCACATTACAGGGCGCGCTATTACTCTATTTCCCCACTCAACACATCAGCATTCTGTTGCGGATCTTTGTCACGAGGAGTCCGACTTCAATCAAGATATGCAAGATATTTGACATCGCCGAGTTAGTCATTACAGGGTAGCGTTGTCGGTACGTTGTTTGCTGCTGTTTGCCCAAGGTAAAAGGGGGAAGCTTGGAGAAGACAACGAAAAGTAAGTGCCATGTCGAGTGAGGAATCCCATGTCCCGCGAACCCGTCTCGTCTCCCCCTCCATCTAGTCAGCCGTCGAGTCGACCGTTAACCCGCGTTTTAGATCTTGTCGAGCGGGTGGGTAATCGCTTGCCTGATCCAGCGGTTTTGTTTTTGTTGCTGATGGTCGTCGCTTGGGTTGTCAGCGCTCTTTTATCTACCATGGCGTTCAATGAAATTGATCCTAGGAGCGGAAAACCTCTCGAGATCCGTAATCTCCTTGCTGGGGAATCCCTCACTGCTTTCATGGCGACGATGGTATCGACGTTCGCGAGCTTTCCGCCTCTTGGGGTCGTGCTCGTCGCCATGCTCGGACTCGGGGTTGCTGAGTACACGGGCTTCATCAATGCAATGCTGCGTGCCGTCATGGCGGTCACTCCTCGTCAGTTGCTGACCCCTGCGCTCATCGCAGTTGGCATCCTCAGTCACATTGCCGTCGATGCGGGATACGTCTTGGTCATTCCGCTCGGCGCTGTGATTTTCTATGCCGCGGGTCGCCATCCGCTCGCCGGGATCGCCGCAGCGTTCGCGGGTGTATCCGGCGGATTCAGTGCAACCATGGGAGTGCCGTCCAGCCTCGACCCGTTACTCGCAGGCTTGACGCAGACCGCAGCTCACTTGGTCGATCCGACAGTCATCGTCAATCCACTTAATAACTTCTACTTCACAACAGCTTCCTCACTGATCATCATCGTGCTGGGTTGGTTACTGACAGATCTTGTCATTGAGCCTCGTTTACGTGCCACGACCGTAGATGGCGATCCGACTACTTTACCCGCCCAAAAACCGTTGCAAGATACGGAACGTCGAGGCTTACGCCATGCCTTAATCGTCGCCGTGATCGCTGGTGTTGTATTTGCGCTGACGTTGCTACCGACTAACTCCCCTTGGGCAGCGGCACCTAACGCCGAGGGCGAGCGACTGTTACTCGTTTCTGGCTCACCGCTCATGCAATCGATTGTCCCCATCATCTTCATTGGCTTCCTGCTTCCCGGCATCGTATATGGCATCACCGCGGGCAGTATCAAAACCCATCGTGACGTTATCGCTGGAATGACCAAAGCGATGTCTGGCATGGGTTACTACATCGTGATGGCATTTTTTTGTGCCCAGTTCATTTATGTATTTGGTCAATCGAATCTTGGCGCGCTTCTGGCGATCAAGGGCGCTAATGCATTGCGCGAAGCAGCTCTGCCTCTAGGCGTTACGCTTGCCGGTATTGTCTTACTGACTAGTCTCGTCAACTTATTGGTGGGCTCTGCGTCGGCAAAATGGGCACTCATCGGATCAATCATGGTTCCGATGTTGATGCAGCTAGGTGTATCGCCTGATCTCACACAAGCGGCTTACCGCGTCGGGGACAGCTCAACGAATATCATCACACCGCTACTTCCTTACTTCCCGTTGATTGTCGTTTTTTGCCGGCGCTATGTACAGCGCGCAGGAATCGGAACGCTGGTCGCATTGATGCTCCCTTACTCGGTCGCTTTCATTGTTTGCTGGACGGCATTTTTACTCGTCTTTTGGGGACTCGAGTTGCCGCTCGGCGTCGGCTCAAACTATGAGTACACACCCGCGAGTGTTCACTCACCGGAGTAAGATTGATACAGGGCGATTGATCGACCCGCTAGGCAACCAACGAGTGCTGAGTATTTAGTCTTTAAAAAAAGGCTCGACGACGCCTTTGCGGGTGATCGTCAGTGGTTTCCCGCGCCGGTCGACCGTATTGCCAATCGTCGTTCGGATCCAACCTTGAGAAATGCAGTATTCCTCGACGTTGTGATACTCGGAGCCGTTCAGCCGGATTCCGACGTTACGCGCGAGGAGCGCCTCGTCATAGTAACGACTGCTTCGATCAACGCTCAGTCGATCCGGAAAATTTGGTGTCAATGTCGCTTCATTCATAACCGTAATGATAGCTCAGCGTCATCCATTAACACCACCCAAGACCCGTCACTCGAAAACTTCAGATCCGTCCAAAACGTCACTACTTTCGGATTTTTTGGTGACTTTGAGAACGGTGCGCCGACACTGAAGGTCCGCTTGGCACGACTGTCCTTGCCGAGCGCTGACTTTCGGATGTCCAAAAACTTTTGCACATCGGCGGGGGTGATTCGAAGCACATAGGTCAGTTCTGAAGAAGACCCACGCATGGAGCCTAAGGAGCGCTCCATCGTGGTTCATTCAATCAACTCGAGTGTGAGCTTATCGTTGGGTATGGGACCGTCGAATCGGGCGATTGAAAAGCCGAGCGTAATTCGCGCGATATTACCCTCGAACCCCGGAGACACTGAAACCCGAACCCTGATCTCGGTTGGATCAACCTGCTCCAGCCCGCCACTGCCCATCGCGGCAAGCCGAATCATGCTGGTGATCGGGACCGATGCACAGCTCGAAACGAAGGCGAGCATCAACAAAACGACGAGACATCGGACGTGCTTTATCAAGGTTAGTCAAAGTAAATCGTGATCAGTAAATGCGGTGGGTGCCATAACCCACCCATGGTCGTATGCGTGATATCGGGAATCTGTGCATTGGGGTTCCCGATACTCATTGAGTAAGCGCTCGTTCAACCTCTTGCGGAGATACTCTCCAGCCCCGTGACCGGTAAGGCGTCGAGAACTCGAAAACTTTAACTTTCATAGGGCAGACCCTGAACCAGATGTGTCGATGATGGAGCGGGCGATGGGAATCGAACCCACGTTAGTAGCTTGGGAACGGCAGCCGCAATCTCTGATGTGACTCAAACACCCCTATAATCACTCTATAAACGCATCTGCGCGTCTCTGAGAGGTCGCTGTGGTAAGACTCCACTATCGACTGATTCGCAATTCCTTCATGTTGAAATGGGGCTATCACAGAGCAGGGTGATGTAGGCAAGAGCGAAGCATGGGCTATTTTTTTGTCACGACAAACCATGCTGATGCGAACTTTTTGGATTCCTGACAGTGAATCACGTTGAAGTATTCCGCGAGCAAAACGGACCACCAAACCACGGGGCGTTGAATTAAGTGAGCATTCCGACCATCCGAGAGAAACTTTTCTGCCGGGGAACAGTGGACAGTAAAGAACCCGTCTTTGATGGTAAGCGCACGTAACTCAGCGAGGACGCACGGCAGAAACTCCGGCTCGCAGTGCTCTAACACGTCGATACAACAAACTAGCTCAGCGCTCTGAGGAGCGCCATATTTGGGGAACGCTGGATCGTACGGAAAGTATTCGATGCCAG
>Ga0194116_10002525_pt1 | contig 23455 bp, 38 predicted proteins | sample TA2MahsurfametaG_4_FD_148617 | JGI IMG/M metagenome (GOLD analysis project Ga0194116, IMG submission 148617) | Freshwater microbial communities from Lake Tanganyika, Tanzania - TA2015008 Mahale S9 surface | ecosystem: Environmental > Aquatic > Freshwater > Lake | place: Tanzania: Lake...
TCTTTAAGTTTTGGTTCGAATATTATTATAAGTTCATCTGTGTATTTATCAAAATATTTTATATTCATAGTTAGATAGGAATCGTCAGGTAAATCTGTTACCACTTCTTTCAGAAGTCCCATCATTTCTCTAATTCTTAATATGTTTTCTTGTAGGTTCATTTCTTTGTTTTCTTAACACAATTAGGGTATCTCTTACCAAACATTGTCTTCATTCCTTTTTGAGTATAACCTGGCCAACACTTTTCAGTTAATTCACTTTGATTTGTCTCTGTTTTATTTTGTTTTAGTTTATCTACAGATTCTATGAACTTGTAACATTTTTGGGACACTCCACCTTCATCATGGTCAGAAATGGTAACCCTAACATTGTCATATTTAATTTCAAGGTCAGGATGATGATTTTGTGCCTCAGCAATTTTTGCCACCTTGTTTACAAAATTCATGGATTCTTTAAAATCTTTAAACTTAAATTCTCTTGATAGCTTTTCCGTAGAATTTCCCCATCCCTTTTCTGTTAATTCAGATTCATTTTGTTTTTGCAATCTGATTGTTTTTTTCTTTGACCTTTCTTTTTCACCTTCTATATAATCATACGCTCTTTTGAGTCTTTGTTTTGTTTCAGGGTCTTTTGCGTTTTGATACGCGGCTCTAACTCTTTGGTGAATAAGATTAATAATCTGTGATTGTCTTTTATGTGATTTGGATTTGAAACTCTCTTTATTGAGGGTATCCACAATATCTTCTTTGGTTCTAAACTTTACAGATACGGTATCGTTTGGGTTTTCATCGGTGTATAATCTTCTGCCTGAACCTTCTGGTTTTTTACCGGTACCTACCTTTGGGTCTGATTCCATAATCAACCCCATAACTTGTTTAATCCTTAATATGTTTTCTTGTAGGTTCATTCATAGATAAATACCATATAAAACAAAAAACCCTCCGATGTGGAGGGTTTTAAGTTTATTATATGGTTGTTATTTAACCCATGCTAACTCAATGACCCCTTTTAGAATCATTCTATCGTCATCACTTTGAATTCCCGTAGTTTCACCGGTGGACTTACAAACAACATCCATATCGTAAGGATATTGTGTTTTTGTAAAACTCTTTGTCCAATTTTTGGCTTTCATTATTTCTTCTTTGGTGGAGATACTTTTGTACCTGTTCCAAGTTCTACAAGCCATCATTTTTAACTCTTTGTCATCTAGCGATTCGCCATTTCTTAATTTTGTTGGTTGTTCATCAAGCCCCAACATATGGAGACCTTTATCGATGATGTCACCATATTCAGATTTGCAATCTTTATACATCGCAACATCTTTCGGTGGCATTTTCTCCATGGTATCAGGACCCCAAACACCGTCCACAGGATAAACACCAAGTTTTTCTTGGTATCTTGCAATGGCTTGAGCCGATTTTGAATTAGGGTAGTTACCGATAGAACCATCAATTTTTAATGGTTGACCAGCATCATCCTTAATACCCTTCTTATTTAAGAAACATTGGATGGCTCTGTTTATATTATAAGTCACCTCATCTTCGTTTAATTGATAAACAGCAGATTTATAACCGTTGGTAACATGACTCTCAAGAATCTGTTTTTTTTCTTCTTCTGAAATTTTGAAATTTTTATACATTGGATTTTATTATATAAATACTTTTTATTTACGCATTTCCTCCCAAATCTTTCTTAACACCTCATTGTTCTTTTCGATTCTACGAGAGGTCTTCTTAACAGATTTTCTGCTTTTGGGTTTGGGATGTTCTTTTCTTGCTTTTGCCACGGTAAATGATTTCTCAATAAATACCATATAAAACAAAAAACCCCACTTTCGTGGGGTCTCTTTTAATCTCTCATGGGATATAACCCATTAGTCACACAGATAATAAATCGAATACCTAATGAAGGTTGGATAATTGTGATGGGTAAACTACCACCAGGTTGAACGGGATACAGATTAACGGTCTCTTGTCCTTGTGTGGGTTTTGGAACACTTACAGGGGGTGCAATTAACATTGGAAGATTATTTGGTGTAAGGGTTACATTATTTGAACCGAACACTTCTCCTTGAACAACGGGAGCAATTCCCGGTGATGTCTGATTTACACCCACAGGAACACGACCCCTTAAATCAGGTAGTTGGAATGTTGTTTGACCATTACCACCATAGGTCGTACCTAATAGTGAGAATAATGCAGCATTTTGTGATACTTGTAATGTTTGTCCCTCACAGAACATCCACCCTGTTGGTGCAAACGAACCAGCAAACATTCTTATCTCACCAAGAAAGGCGTCCTCTACTTGTCCATAGGATTTACCCATGGATATAGTCATCATTAAAATTAAAAATAGTTTTTTCATAGTACAATTGTATTATAATAAATACATTTTTCCAAAATTTGAAAAAATTTCCCGGAAATTCCAGAAACGGTTTTTGACCTTTTTTCAGATTTTTAGAATTTTTTGGAAAATTTTTTTTTTTCAGAAATAGGGGGTAAAGTCAACTTTTCAGATTTTTTCCGGAAAAATTTCTGTTAAGGTATTGTCCCCCCTCCACAGACACCCAAAATACCCTTATAAGATAAATATCTTGAATTAAGAGGTGTATCCCCCTTGATAATTTTATTTATTTTATGTATGTTTTTTATATGAGCACAAAAGCGACGAAAAAACGTAATTTTATCTTAAAGAGATTAATTGAGTTATCATATCTACCCGAAGATGAAACCCAAATGACCGAAGGACAAATTGAAATTCATAAACAAATCATGTCCGATAATTTTGAATATTGGGAGATGGTTAAGAAAAAACATGGTTGGGCGACAACATCATTTTCACCATATGAAGATAAGGAAGTAATTAGAAAAAATGCAGAAAAAAGAGGTAATGTTAGAAGTTATCTAAGGAGAAAGGGAATACTTCCTCAATATGGTGAGGAATTGAATGGGGAGCAACAAGTTTTAATGAATCAAATTGATAACAATGATTTTACCTTCTATGATAATATGGTAAAAGAAAATATCAAAAAACATACAACACCAAAATATGTACTACCGTTAAGAGTAACAAGAGATAATATAGAATTAAAAAATGTTGAGGGATATACCACCGCCTCCCTCCCGAAATTTGTTTTATCGTCCTTGAGAAGGTTAGAGGTGTTACCATCATTGGATTCCGATTTAAATGATGAACATAAAAAAATTATTGATGACGTAAAAACTAATTGGTTTGGTAAACCAAAAAGTTACTTTTTAACAAAATATCTACATCTATCCACACCAAGAGGTAGGTTACTACATAGAATGTATAAAAGTCATTTGGATTTTGGATTTAATTTTAATTTAACCCACGATGATATTATTATCCCAAAATATTGTCCGTTACTCGGAATTGAACTTAGTACAAATCCGGAAGAAATGAATCAACCAAACTATTACACCGCAGATAGAATTGATTCATCTAAAGGTTTGGTTAAAGGTAATCTGCAAGTAATTTCCATGAGGGCAAACAAGATGAAAAGTAAAGCAACTGAAAACGAATTGCTACAATTCGCAACTAACGCACTAAAAATGTTTGAAAATGGATTATAAAATTAAAAGGTCAAGAGTTATTAAATTTGTTGGGTTTGGTATTCTACCCGAAAATTTAGAAAATCTTACAGAACAACAACATGAAATAATCGAACATATTTCCACGTCAAAAAAATCTTTTGATTCACTTCTAAATGAATATATTAATCATGCAGATACTTTGGGTAAACAAAAATATATCTTTAGGAAAATTAAACAAAAAAAATACATGAGGTCCCACGTAAATGTGGACCCGAATTTAAAACCTGAAGATATTATTGTTAATGAATATTGTCCGTTCTTTAACACAAAACTAGATTACCGAAGCGACTCTGACGTAAAAAGAATCACAAAAAACAAATACAGTATTGATAGAATTGATAATTCTAAAATGTATACTAAGGGAAACATATGGGTAATATCCAGATATGCCAACACAATTAAAAATGATTCGACATTAAATGAATTAAAAACCTTTAGTATTAATGTAATTAAACAGATATTAACTAATAGAAATATAAGAATTTAATTTTTTTCTTTTATTATACCCCCCCACTCTCAAATTTTTGAAAAAATTCTGGAAAATTTCCGGACGACATTTTACCCTTTTCCGATTTCTCGGATTTTTTCCGGAAAAATTTCTGTTAAGGTATTGTCCCCCCTCCACAGACGACCTAAAACACGTATTTTAAGGGGGGATACGGGAGGGAGGGGGGTATGGTTTGAGGGGAGGGGGTAGGTATATGGGGTATAGGGGGGTCGCCAACCAATTTTCGGATACGGGCGACAGGTGGTCATCGGGTTCGTGGGTAGTTTGGCAAATTAGATAAAAAAAAATTTTGTTTATATGGAAAACCATATTATATTTGTATTCATAAACCAATTAAAAATACCAAGTATGAACAAAGAAACCAAGAGAGTAACCCAAGAGGAAATCATCTCAATTCTCAACACCATTGACAAACCGACATTTTGTAACATTGTTACTGAAACCATTGTACGAATGAACAAGGGTAAAACCAAAGAGGGTAACAACGAAGTAAACCCCTATCACAATAAAGTAACCAAGAGAAAGAGTGGTAACTTTTTTGTAGGTATTGACTACGAAAAGAGAGTGAACACCAACGATACCAAAGAGGGTGGAGAGGGTAACTTTGAAGTGAGTGAAAACAAAGTAGGGGAACACATTAGTAAATGTATTCTTTACAACGAGAAGTTGAACAAATACTATTTGTTTCACGAAAGGTTTGACGAAGTAAAACCCAAGACCGAATATCTTTACGAGGGTAACACCATTGATAAAATGATATTTGACAAGTGGGTAAGTGAAAGTGGTAACTACGAAAACCAACCCCAAGACCGAAAAGTAAAGGTAATGAGTGTGAGTATCTCAAATATCAAAGAAATAAGTTTGGAAGGTACGAAGTACATTTTAGAGGGGTAAAGACACCGAGAGAAAAACCGAAGGGGGTACGAAAGTATCCCCTTTTTTTGTGTGTGAAATTTTCGGAGAACCCGTGAACCATCTCAAATGTTGTTTGGCGGGTATGAATAAAAAAAGTAAGAAAAAATTTGGGAACAACCCGTTTGTACGGAGAACCCGTGAACCATCTCAAATGTTGTTTGGCGAGTATGAATAAAAAAAGTAAGAAAAAATTTGGGAACAACCCGTTTGTGAGGGCTGCGCTGTTAGATATTGATTGGCGAGTTCGGGTAGTTTGGTTAATCTCTAACCAAAGTTAGCCAATCAAATTTCAAGCATGCGCTGTTGCTCGAAGGAGAAGTTGCTGGTGTTATCAAGTTGGCAAAATAGATATAAAAAAAAGTTGTTTATATTGAAACCTATTGTATATTTGTATCGTTAAACCAATAAAACAAAAAGAAAAATGAAAAAGTTATTTCCTTACATCGCAATCATCGGGTTCATTGTTTATTCAATGTGGGTGGCGTTAACTTGGGATATTCCCGTTGACAACCAAATTGGAATGTTCTTCATTTCGTGTATGTGTATCGGAATGTTCTTCATCATTTTATTTGAGGACATCCGAAACTACTTTAAGAAAAAGAAACCACAACCCCAAAGGTTCTAAAAGTTTGATTAAAATTAACCAAACCCTCATCAGAAATGGTGGGGGTTTTTTATTTTCTGTCCACTTGAGTCGGGGCCCTGAAGGAAAATTGTTTGGCGAGCAGATTAATAATCACCAATAACCGAGCCAATCTAATTTCCCACCATGCACCGTGCGACGAAGGAGAGTCATCGGGTTCGTGGGTAGTTTGGCAAATTAGATAAAAAAAAATTTGGTATATAAGAAAAATAGTTTTATATTTGTATCCTAAACCAATTAAAAATGACAAACTCTAAATTTATCACAACACAAAACAAAGGTTTTCAGATGACCTATGAAAATGGATGGACAATCTCTGTTCAATGGGGTACATTTAATTATTGTTCCCGTAAAACTTTTGACGTAGTTATTCCAATGTCCGAAATGAGAGAAGATTTGGTTACATCACCCGATTGTGAAATTGCAATTTGGGATAAGAACAATGTGTGGTACGATTTTGGAACTGACCAAGTTAAAGGATATTGTAATACAGATGAAGTCGCAGAGTGGATTTGGAGAGTAAAGAACTTTGAGTAATCAGTAAGATTGTTTGAAGTAGACCCCGACCGAAAGGTTGGGGTTTTTTATTTACACGAAGTTCTGTGGAGAACCTGAGCATGGTAGAAAATTGTTTGGCGGTATAAAGGGTTAGAATAGAATGTATTATGTAACACGCCAACCAAAAATCAAAATCCGTCTTCTGTCCCTCGACATCCCGTATGATAAGTTGGCAAAAAACTTGAAAAAAAAATATAGTTTTATTTGGAATATCCGTTTAATCATATTATATTCGTATTGTTAAACCAATAAAAACAACAAGTATGAACAATTACAAAGACATTGAAGAAATTAGAGAGTTCATTGAAGGAATGACACACTCTGCAAAAGTGAGTACCGAAGAAATGTTGGAAACAAACGATAGTGTTCCCAATGTGAAAATGTACCTTTTGAAAAAAGTAAACGAAGAAGGTGAAACCCAATATGGTATGGGTGGTGGTGCAATCCCTACTGATGAAATCGGTAAAATGATTTACAACAAAATCGTTCCCAAAATTATTGAAGAAGGTGGACACGAAATTTTGTGTACTTGTGAAACGACATTTTCAAACGGAATTATTAAAGTGGAGTTCCACAATTTTGTAACCGATGAAAAACACCAAGAGGTTTTTGATTTTACAAAACCTTATCAAGTTTCCGACCTTTTGTCTAATGTTTGTCTTAATTAAGAAAGGAGTAAACAATGGGAATTTTAATTGTGTTTATTTTAATAGTAATCGGTAGTAAACTTTGAAAACTATCGGTTGTGGTTCAAACCCCTATCAGAAATGGTGGGGGTTTTTTTATTTCTTTCGGGACTTGAGTCGGGGCCCTGAAGGAAAATTGTTTGGCTCGTATTACATATAGTGAGTATCGTATTACACCTACGCCAACCAATTTGTGGGATGGGAAGGTCCCTCAATCTTTTTGATATAAAATAAATAGTTTGTTCGTTAAAAAAAAGAATTTAATGTTGATGAGATTGGTGGTATTTGTAAAAATTAACAACCTTAAGATGTTTCTTTTTTAAAAGGTGGTGTTTAATTAACTGATATAATTTTAAACCATCCTCTATCATCAGTTTCACCAACTTCAATTTTACTAAACTCACAATGATTCATTTTTTTTAAATTTCTCATTGTTGACTTAACTGAACGTCGTTCTAAACCTTTAGTTAGACCTATTACTGCGCTAAGTTGACCCTTTTTTGATTCTGGGAAATATTCAGCACGAACTGAAAATCTACTTGTGCCAACTTCCTTACCAAATCCAAACTCTTCATCATCATCTTGTGTATATTTACCAAAATATGGCACTTCTCTTCCACCTATATCTAATACTATTTCACCAACCCTAATACTCATATTTTCATCATGAAGACTTCTATCTAAAGTAACTTCATCTACAATAGTTATGCGGGATGGAACTCTTGCATTTTGTGGAATCCAATCTAATAATTCAGACTTGATTTTTTCTTTACCTTCATCAGTTATTTGTAAGGTTATCTTTTCAGGCGCTTTTAATTTATCAAACAATATACGATTATCTCTCATCATATTATCCCATGTAGGAGTTTCATTTTCTGTTTCATTTTCCTTTATAATTCGTCTAACAATTCTTGTTAAATCAGATTCCGTTAATCTAACAACTTTTTTCATATAAGATAAATATGATGAGAAATAAAAACCAAGAAAAAAATAAAAATAAATTTGGTATATAAGAAAAATAGTTTTATATTTGTGTAGTTAAACCAATAGACAAAATCATGAAAGTTATCTCATCAAGAATTACCGAACAACCAAAGAGTTTGTTCGACCCGATGCCCCAAGTGTGGGTTACAATGGAAAATGGACAAGAAGAATTTTTGTTCGACTACTATCCCGATGAAATCAGTTTTACCCCCGACGAGTTTGTGGGGTTGACGATTGAGGAATGTAAACACCTCAAATTTTTGAAAGACAAGAAATACTTGACCTCCTGACGGAAGATGTTAAAATTTGATTGGCGAACCCTCACCGAATGGTGGGGGTTTTTATTTAGTGGTCTTATTGAGCCAACCAATATTGCACTGGGAAGACTGGGTACCCCTGAAGAAAAAAATAAAAATAAATTTGGTAAAATAAAAAACACATTATATCTTTGTATTGTTAAAAAAATAAAATTCAATAAATTATGTTTCAATCAAAACACGAAAATTTGAGTATTCTATGGATGAATACCAAACATGCAATGTACTCACAAGTGGGTGACAACAAGATTTTTATGGAACCTCCTATGATTTCCGAAGACCAATTTGTAATCATTACACAAGGAGCAACAAGAAAAACACACGGAACACCAATCGGTTCTATTTGGAAAGAAGACGGAATTTGGAATGTTCAAATTGACACCGAACATTTTAAAGATGTTTTAAGAGTTGAAGAAGAGATTGGGAGTGAACAATTAGTTTAAGAAAAAATCCCCCGATGGAAGTCGGGGGATTCACCACATGGTGTTGAAATTTGATTGGCAAAAAAAGATTTGGATATAAAAAAATTTGTGTTATATTTGTATAGTTAAACCAATAAAACAAAAAAAATGTCAAGAGGAATTTTAATCGACGTAGAAAACAAAACAATTTCCGAAGTTGAGGTTGTTCGTGATGAAACTGGTAGTCAGTTACCAAGTATCTATGGACACTTAAAGTGTTCAACCTTTGAAGTTGTTGGGTATGATTATGAAAATGATGTGTATGTAGATGAAGAAGGTTTGATGTATATGAATGATGACACAAAGTTTTTTAAGTTGAAGAATTACCCACAACCTTTATCGGGTAATGGGTTGATAATGGGTTACGATGATGAAACGGGTGAAAATGGTGATACCAAACTTTCACTTGAAGAAGTCAAAGAACAAGTATCGTTTATGTCCGCGTTTGATGTGGCGTTAAAAGCAAGGTTTGGTTCATATTAGATTTGGTTTAGTTAGGTTGGAAAGTCCTCGGCGAAAGTCGGGGATTTTTTTTGCTCGGAAGATTGCTCTCAGCGGACCGCGCAGTCCACAATTTGTTTGGCGTTGTATGACACTATCGTACATTGTATTACACCTACGCCAAACAATTTGTAGGATGGGAAGGTCCCGTGAAAAAAAGTTTCAAAAAAATTTGGTTATAATCAGAATTGTTTTATATTTGTATTGTTAAACCACTAAAACAAAAAACAAAATGGAAAAGTACATTGATTTCTCTATCGACTACGATGGTAATTGTGAATGTGTTGATGATTTCCTCGTTAATAACGAAGAAGTAGATATTGACGATTCAGATGTTCAACCTCTAATTGATGAATTGGAAAAGATTGAAGGTTTTCACATTTCCGAACACCGAACCCAAGTCCGTATTTGGTGGAACGAAGATGGAACAATGGATATCCGTTATCGTTATTTCAATGAACCCGATTGGGGGGAATTTGATGATTACGAACTATTGGGTATCCCACAAATTGAGTTTGAACCCGAAGTTTTTTAACAACGAACCCTCACCGAAAGGTGGGGGTTTTTTATGACCTGAAGACATGGAGTCACGGTTCAGGGTGGATTTTGGTTGGCTTACTTTACAGATTAGTAGGTTTTTACTTTACACTTTGCAAGAACGCCAAACAATTTTCCACGACGCCGGGTACCCGGCCGGGTCCTGAGGTGTTACCGAATGGTAAGTTACCTATTGGTTAGTTGGCAAGAAAAATAAAAATAAATTTGGTAAAATAAAAAACTCGTTATATCTTTGTATCATATTAAAATCGACAAAGTAATGAAAACACTTGTAATTCACCCAAAAGACAAATCGACACAATTTTTAGATATTGTGTACGAACCGATACCGAATAAAACAATTATTACGGGCGGAGTAACAAAATCGGAAGTTAAAAAACTAATCGAAGCCCACGACAGAGTAATAATGTGTGGACACGGAGCACCTATGGGGTTGTTTTCAGTTGGACAATTCCCTGGTTCAAATGGGTTTATCATAGATGAAAGTATGGTGTACCTATTAAAAGAAAAAGACAATTCAGTTTTTATTTGGTGTAACGCGGACAAATTCGTAAACTACTATCAGTTGAAAGGTTTTTATTCGGGTATGTTCATTTCCGAAGTTGGGGAGGCATACTATTGTGGTTTACCTGGTACTGAACAAGAAGTAGTTGATGAAAGTAATTATGGTTTCTGCGAACTTTTATCGGAGTGTATTAACGAACCACAAGATAAAATGTACGAAAGAATTAAAAAGGAATATGGTAAGATTGCGGAAGAAAACCCAGTCGCACTATACAATCACAACCGCCTCTACTTGTCGATTTAATTGGTTTAACATCGGTTGTGGTGGAAAGGGTAGCAGAAATGTTACCCTTTTTTATTGCGTTTTAGTTTCGACGCACAGCACGTGCTGTATCCAAAATTTGGTTGGCATTGTATGACACCTAATAAACACGTATTACGTTATATAGTTTGTTTAACCTTTTAGTCAAAACATTAAACAAATTAAGCCAAACAATTTTTTGGATTTGACGACAGGTGGTCATCTGTTTCGTGGTAGTGTGGCAAAATAGATAAAAAAAAAATATACTTAAATGTTGTGTATATTGAAATTTGTTTTATATTTGTATCGTAATACATAATTAGTATGAGTAAGAAATTAATTCCAATGGAAATCAAAGTCGGTGTTTACTATTATATTGATGAAGAAACCAATCAACCAGTATTTGATACTGATGAAATGAGAAATGAGTTTGAACAAAAACTTAAAGAAATAGAAGATGAAAAAGAATGGGAACAATGAAACCCTTAATGGATTAAGTGTGAGACACGTCGCACAAATAGTCCGTAGGAAAATGTTACAGAAGTCAAAACCTTCGGCGAAGGTGTACAGACGAATAAAGTTTGGCAAAAAAGATTTGGTAAACGAATAAAATTGTTATATATTTGTATAAACCAATAAATTAAAAAATATGTATCAAGATTTAGACAACCCACGGAGTTGGGACAACCTCGGAAAAATGGTGTGTTTTCACGGACGTTACAACCTCGGAGACAACCACGACTACAACCACAATAACTACAATAGTTGGGAAGAAATGAAAAACGCAATTATCAAAGAAGAAGATGTTTGTGTTATCTTACCCCTTTACTTGTACGACCACTCGGGAATTACAATGAGTACAACCCCCTTTCATTGTCCTTGGGATAGTGGACAAGTTGGGTGGTACTTTGTTTCAAAAAAGAAAGTCCGTGAAGAATATGGTGTAAAGAAAATTACCCACAATCTTATTGACAAAGTAACCGAAGTGTTAATAAGTGAAGTTAGAACTTACGACATGTACCTCACAGGTGAATTGTACGAAGAAGAATACGAATAGGTTTTATTTTGTTTTAATTGGTGAAAAGTCCTCGGCGAAAGTCGGGGATTTTTTTTATATCAGAATTCGTCCAGCTCACGCCTGGTGGGGATTTTGTTTGGCGTCGTATTACATATTGGGGTGTAGTACGCCAACCAAAATTTTTCCGACTCTGGGTGAAACAGTGGTTGGTGTTGATAGGTTGGCAAAAAATATAAAAAAAAGTTTTGTTTATATGGAATAGTGTTTTATATTTGTATCAATAAACTATATGAATATGAAAATAAATGAAAATTTAATCGGAAAAAGAATTCGTCTTGTTTCAATGGAGAACGACCCTAACCCCGTTGAGAAAGGTTCAATGGGAACAATTTATCACGTTGGTCATGGTGTTATCAATGTCCATTGGGATAGTGGTAGGACTCTTGGTGTAGTTGAGGGTGAAGATGAATATGAAATCATTGACACTTTCGACACTTATTTACCACCCAATAACTTTCTCGTATTTTCGGGAAATATATGAGGAGATGGTGACTCGTCGAATTAGTTTGGCACAATAGTTTGTATATTCTAAAATTCATTTGTATATTTGTTCAATAATTAAAAAATAAAGAAATGTTAATTAAACTCACCTATCAAGGTAAAGGAACTCCAACTCTTGTAAACTTAAAAAATGTTAAAAACGTTTTTACCATTTTAGATAAAAGAGATAACAAAATCGTAACAAAAATTGAATACATAGATGGTACTTATATAAATGTTGAAGAAGATATTAAAACCATTTATGAAATTCAATGGAAAATGATGAACGGAAGTTGTGATATGGACTTTGATGTTCCATCAGTTGATGATATGATTAATAACTCATTTTACGAAAATGGTGGTTTTGAAAACCGACATTGGGTTGGTCAACGACCTAACAACCCTCGTAAAAGGGTTTACCGAAACAACTACGATAACCAAAACAATTATTGATATGTTTAAGGATATGTTTTTAACTTTCAAAGAAGTTTACCAAGAAGACCGAAAGGAATTTTGGGATGGAATTTTGGGTGGTGTTGTAATACTTGGGTATTTCCTATTGACAATGTTCGTTTTAATTCCTATATTTGGTTAAAGTGTAATACACTTGATTTGTAGTTCATAGATTAGTTTTATTTGGTTAAGAACCCTCACAGAAATGTGGGGGTTTTTTATTTGCTAAAAAAATTCGTCGCCGGGTGCGTCTCGAGTGAGATTTAGTTTGGCGGGTGTATGACAGATGCCAACCAATTTCTGAGATGGGACGGTGAATTCTGGGGTCAGAAAAAAAAATAAAGATTTATTTGGATTATAATAAAAAGTGTATTACATTTGTATCAAATTAAAAAACATCCATATGTCACAAGAAAATCGTACACAGCAAGTTCTCGACCAAGTCGGCCTGAATTGGACCGTAAGAGAAGAAAGTATCGCTACAGAAAGTGGTATCATTGTTCCTAAGAGTAAAGCAATCATCCGTGAGGACACCAACACTGTTTTGTCTGTACATGGTGATGGTTACTTTCCTTATCAGAATCATCAGATGGTTGATTTACTAGACAAGGTATCTCAACAGGTTGGTTTACCAATTCACAAAGGTGGTTACTTTGGTGGAGGTGAGAAAGTATACCTTCAATTGAAATCAAATGATTTGAAATTGGGCAATGACAGAGTTGAGGGTTATATAACTGGTGTGAATTCCTTCGATGGGTCAACTAGTTTGGCATTCGGTCCAAGTAATATTACAATCAGTTGTCAGAATTCATTCTTCGCCGCGTTCCGTAACTTGAATGCAAAAATTCGTCACACCAAAAACATGGAGATGAGAATCGATGATATCTGTCGTGGTTTGGAGGGAGTACTCGAGGAAGAAAAAGAGATGTTCGAAGACATTAAGAAACTTTCTGAAACGAAGATGACCAAGAAACAAGAGGATTGGGTTACACGTACATTGTTCAATATCATGAAAGATGTTGATTTGAATAGTGAAAAAGATGTGTCGACCGTGACTCGTAATCGTCTTTCTCGTTTCTACGTAGACCTTAACGGTGAAATAAAAGAGAAAGGTGATAACCTTTGGGGGTTGTTCAGTGGGGTTACTAAGTACACCACACATTCCTTAAGTAAAGGTGATAACTCTGAAAACAAGATGTTTGGAACCTATGGACAAAGGGAACGTCAAATTTTCAAAGAATTGGTTGAGTTGGTTTAAGATTGGTTAGGTACTCAATTAATAAGAACCCCGCAGAAATGTGGGGTTTTTTATTGCACCAAAACTCCTCGTGAGCTGCGCGCAAACAGTGAAAATTGTTTGGCATTACCTAAAACCAATAAAATCAATACTTTGGGTTTGAGCCAACCAAAATCGAGGGCTGCGCGCAATCAGGAGATGTTACATATCTTCCCAAAATCTAAATGGTTTTTCTTTGTAATCTTCTTTTAATTGTCTTCTTAACTCGTAACAATACCATATTAAAAACAACACGAACTCAACTCCTAATGTATAAAGTATCCCTTCTATCATAATAATAAGTATCCAAGATGGTGATGACACAGCACAGGACAACTTTTGTTTGGCAAAAAAGTATGAAAAAAATAAAAAAAAAGTTTTTTTATACGAAAAATAGATTTATATTTGTACCATAAAACAATTAAAAAATGAAAAACAAGAAAGTAACTCCGAAGAAAAAACACACACTCTTAAAGGGTGAAGGTGTTAACCAGCACACTCTGTATGGTGATTTCGTAATTGATGAAACACAAACAGAGTTCGCAGAGGTTGAAGTAAAAAAGGATAGTGTATTAAGACACGAACAACCAGATGGAAGTTTCTCAAAGGAACACAAACCACTCAAAGTTGAGAAAGGCGATTGGGTTATGGGAAAACAAGTTGAGTACAATCCATTTGAAGGTACAATCACTCAAATTTGGGATTAACTATGGCGAACCCACTAATTCACTCAAAAAGCAGCGTCAAGCGTTGGGGTGGTAAGGTAGAAGATTATTTACCTATCCACGAACTTATTGATAGTCCGAAAGCGACAATGAACAATAATAGTTCTCGGTTACTCACCCACAACACTTGGTTCGCATACACTATCATTCCAAAAATCTTCGGTTACAACATTACCAATAGCGACGGCAAGTCAGTTGATGTTGTTGATATTGCGATGTTACATATCGCAGAAGATTTTAGAATGAAGTTTGTTCCAACCCCACAAGATTACCTTAAACATTTAGAGGTTCAACCCTGGATGTGTAATGGGGTAAAAGATTTAGACAACCCCGAAGCGTACGAAGTAGTTAAACAATTAAACCAAAAAATCCACGAATATGCAAACTAATGAAGCAATCGCACTCTGGAAAGAGTTAGGTATTACAAGCGCAACTATGGAATTTAGTTGTGGTGGTGATAGTATGAATGATTATCACTTTAATTTTTACAATTCCGAAAACAAAGAAGTTGAGAGTGGTGAACTTGATAGTTTCTTTGATGATGAAGTTTTCCGTAGGGTAGAGTTTTATGTGAACTCTGACGGACACTACATTGGTGAATTTGGAAGTGTTGAGATTACACTTGATGAGGACAACGAAGAACCCGATTTCTCGTATTACAAATCCGCACAGGCGGAATGGTCAGAGAGTTTTACGGAAGAAGTTGGAATAGAACTCACAGAAAAAGAAGTTGAGTTTGTCAGAACCAAAGTTCGCAATTTGGTTGGCAGTCAAGACGGAAGTTCAATTAACTATAAAGGTGATTGTATTCTTAATAATGAGGAAGAACAAATTTCCGACACCATTTTGGAAAAGATTACTGATGTTGTTGAGAACCACGAATTTGAAAACGCAGACGGCGAACAAGAGGATTGGTTTCAATTCAACACAGAAGAAGTGGATAGTGATGTATTACCTAAAATTGTAGATAACACATTATTCGTTTCACTAACAAGACAATTTTTGGTATTGAGTGATAGTGATATGTAAACAATTAAAAAGTAAAAGAAATGAAAATCATAATTGAAAACACTCGTTTTGACTACAACATTGGTTGTCGTCTATTAAAAACAAAGTATCGTAATACACCCTTTAATGGTTTGGAAGATATATGGGAAGATATTGTTCCTATTACTTTCAAAGAGATTGCAACCGAAATTCAAAACATTGAACAGAGGCGTATCGCCGTAGGTTGTTTGGGTTTGGAAAACATTTACAAAGAAGTGAACCCCACACTTATTAAGTCCGAAACAATTTCAAAAGAAACATTTTGGGTTGGTGAGAATGGTGAACTTATTGAAAAAAAGTTTAAGGACACCTATGAACTATACCAAGTAAATGGAAATGATTGGGGTGAAGGTGCGGAATTTGGTTGGCGTAAACCAGAGAATGTTCACTTTGTAAAATGTAAAGACACCTCAACTGATAGAGAGTATTTTATTTGGGTGGACGCACAAAGTGTTTATCGTACTAACAACAAAGACAAATGGTTGAGTAGTAGTGAGGACTTTGGTAGTAAGATTACTCCTATCCAAGCAATTGCGTGGACAATTCAAACAGACATTAAAGAAGGTGGAATTGAGAAAATTGTTCGGCAAGGTGATTGTGTTCTTATTAAGAAGAAAAAAAAGTGTGAAAGTGGTTCGGTTAGACACTTGACCGAAAAAGAATACCGAAAACTATTGGTCGCAGAGAGTTAGTTGTTTCATTTTTATTGGTTAAAACCCTCACTCAAAAGGTGGGGGTTTTTTATTGCTCCAAAGTTGCTGCTGGTTGCGCTGCTGGTTGCGCTGCTGTTCGTGATTTTGTTTGGCATTCTGTAAACCCAATAAAATCAATACTTTCTGTGTGCCAACCAAAATCGAACCTGGTTGCGCTGGTTGCAGCTTCTGGTTTTTCTAGCCATTGCTTCTAGGTTTAACTAGTTTCCTGCTGCAGGGACCTGAAATCCAATAACTTGTTTGGCAAGAAAAATAAAAAAATATTTGGATTATATTAATTACTGATTTATATTTGTATTATAAAACGATAAGACAATGATAAAATCAATTAATGAAAAACAAGGGGGTATCGAGATTGACCTCACAGGACCTGATGGGAACGCATTCGTTCTTATTGGTCTCGCCTCAAAATGGGCGAAACAACTCGGTTTGGACTCCAAGAAAATTCAAGAGGAGATGATGAGTGGGGATTATGAGAATTTGATTGGCGTGATTGAAAAGTATTTTGGTGACTATGTAACTCTTTATCGTTAATCATATGACACACAAAATTCAAATCCTATCCCCTGATGGGTTCACACTCGAAAGGGATGTACCCTACTACAAGTCGCACAAAGCGGCCGCCAAGGCGTTCGAAGAATGGAAGAAAAGATACGAAACTCAAGGGTATTATTCTTCCGTAAAATATGGTCGTATACCATTAGTAGACCTTGAGGATTATTGTCAATTAAATTATTTGTAACATGAAAAAGTTCAGTCAAGTTTGTGTTTGGCCCGCAACTATCATCGGTAAGTCCAACATTAAAGATTTCGAAAAGTGGGCGAAAGAAGAATTCAGTGTTCGTGTAAAGTATTGTGAAGAAGTGGAAACATTACCTACACCTGGTGAACCAGATACTGGTGGAAGAAATGATGTTTTTTTCAGAGTCCACGAAAACGATATCCCAAAGTTTGCCGTACCTCGTTTACGAATTGGTATTCGTTGGTGGGAGGATGTATTACTTAATGGCGATGGTGTTCTCTATCCTGAAGATGTTTTGGAAAGATACCCTAAAACTTGGTAACTATGGAAAAGTTTAATTTCTACCTTGACCAAAAGGTAACAACTTGGATGAGAACGAATTTCTCAGTGGAAGGTGAAAGGTTGAATATTGATTGGCAAGAATAACTTGTAAAATTAAATAATCTTTATACCTTTGTAAAAAATCATTCGTATGACAAATCAAGAATTAACTACCCATTGGGTAAACCAAAGTGAGAAAGTCCTAAAAGGACGAGTTATTAAATCAGTTCGTTATCTTACCGATGAGGAAATGGAACTTATGGGTTGGTACAAGAGACCTATTTGTTTTGAGTTGGACAATGGAACACTATGTATTCCTTCTATGGACGATGAGGGAAATGATGGTGGAAGTTTGTTCTACCAAGAAAAAGGTAAAGAACTTGATGTATTACCTGTAATCTAAAAAACACTTGACATTATGAAATAAGATGTTTATGTTTTATTCAGATTACATTTCATAGTTGTAATTTTGTGTTTGGTTTGACACACTAAAGGGGTTCTTTGGAATCCCTTTTTTTATTTATAAACCACTGAAAATCAATAAATTAAATCGTCCAGTCGGTCCGCTGGGCGAATTTGTTTGGCAAAATAAACACTAGTATTTTTGATAATATCATAAAAATCTTCGGTATGTTTGTCATACATAAAGTCAAAAAAATGTTTGTGGAAAACTTTTTTTAAAAAAAATGAAATAAAATTTGGAAAAAAAGAAAAACCATTATACCTTTGTACCCAACATTAATTCATAAACTTAAATTAGAAACGAAATGACAAAAAATGTTCAAGTAAAATTTACCCAAAATTTGGGTATGTTCAAACTTCACAATGTAAATCGTGAGGTAGACACTCCACGCGTCAAGCGTATTACAGATTCAATGAAGAAAGACGGGTTGAAACTCGTTCCAATCATTGTTAATTCGCAGTACGTGGTTGTAGACGGACAACACCGACTAACCGCAGCAAAAGAAGCCGGAAAAGGTATCTACTTTATTGTAGACAACTCAATTCCTAACACCACGAAAGGTATCTTTGATGCCGCACGTAAGTTCAATCAAAACATGAAAGAGTGGGGTAAGAAAGATTACATTCATGGTTTCTCTGAACAAGGAAACAAATCCTACAAAACATTGGAGGAATTTTCAAAAGAGTTTCCAATGTTCTCCCTTACCGAAAGAATTATGTTACTTCAAAATTCGGGTACTCGTCATTGTGATAAACAAGATTTTGCAGACGGAAAATTTATTGTAGGGGATATGACCACCGCTAAAGAGTGGGCGAATAACCTACTTCAATTAAAACCCTACTTTGAAAAAGGTTACAACAAATCAGTATTTGTTCGTACCATTCTTACAATTATGGAGAAAAAAACCGATTTTAAATTTCAGGAGTTTCTTCACAAGGTAAAACTTCGTCCAAGTTCAATCTTTATGTGTGGCGATAAAAAGTCATACGCGGAGATGATTGAGGATATCTATAACTACAAACGTAAAACAGGGGATAAGTTAAATCTTCGTTTCTAACTTTTAGTTTAGGGGTTAGTAATTGGGGTGACTGAAAAGTTACCCCTTTTTTACGCTCAAAATTTCACAAGATGTTTTGTCCTGAAGACGACTCCAAATTTTGTTTGGCTTAGTTTTCAACACTTAAATGTTCATATTCCAATAAAAAATACACTATTTGTTCAGTGTTTTGTAAAAAAAGTTGAACAAATTAAAAATATTTGTTGGAAATAGAAAATATTCTTATTATTTTTGTACTGTAATTCAAAAAATTGATTATGATAAAAAAACCAAGAAAGACTACGGCTAATTCATTGAAGAAGTCTTTGCACGAAATTCGTGAATGCCTAAATGAGAGTTTACCAAATTTTGAGAAAAAAGAAATGGTAGGTATTAAGTTTTCTCGAGTTGGTACTCGTTACCACATTGAAAACGCACCAGTTCCTCCTACCGATAAAATTGGTGTACAGCTTGAACGTTCTTTTAATGACTTTATGCGTAAGCTGAAAGTAAATTATGGTGGAATGAAACTTGAAGGTTCAATGGTGTTTGGAACCAAAGACGATTTGTTTTTGGTTGGATACAACAACTATGAGCGTAAAGGTAAAAACCTCACCAAAAAAGGACACTCGATAGAAGGGGTTCTGTGATTTAGTATATTGATTTAATGTTCGGTTCGAAAAGCCCTCACAGAAATGTGGGGGTTTTTTATGCTCGGATGTGTGCAACAGAGCTGCACAGTTACATCTCGGGATTTTGTTTGGCGTGTGCCAACCAATATTGCACTGGGAAGACTGGGTACCCCTGAAGAAAAAAATAAAAATAAATTTGGAATATAAAAAAATTTGTTTTATATTTGTATTGTTAAACCAATGGAGTATAGAAATGGAGTATAGAAATAAAACCCAAGCAAGAAAGGAGACTGGTATCAATTATTTAGGTTCAGTCAACCTCACATCAAAACACGCTAAAGCGTACAAGTATGATGAATTAACCTACAGTCTTTATCTAGCACCCGCGGACTTAAGTGGTTACGAAGTTTGTCCGATGAGGAATGAAGAATGTACTGCACTATGTTTAAACGAATCTGGTATGAATCGAATGAACATGAGAGATGACATGATTACTCAGAGTAGAATTAAAAAAACAAAATTGTTTTTTGAACACCGTCAGTATTTTATGCAATGGATGGTTGCAGAAATTGAGGCAGCAAAAAAGAAAGCTGAAAAACAGGGTTATCACTTTAGTGTTCGTTTAAATAACACTTCAGACATTTCGCCCGAATCTTTTCATATGGTTGTAGATGGTAAAAGAAAAAACATTTTGCAATTGTTTCCTGATATTATGTTTTACGACTATAGCAAAGTAGGTAAACGAATGGAGTTAGTTAAGAAGTATAAGAACTACGACTTAACATTTTCATTTAGTGGTACAAACTTTTCAGATTGTATTAGTATGTTGAACAATGGTATACGAGTTGCCGTTGTTTTCAAAAAAGAAATACCCAAAAAGTTTTGGGGTAGAAAAGTTATCGATGGTGACTTATATGATATGAGATATCGAGATGAGAACGACATTATTGTGGGATTAAAATATAAAGTCACACGAAAACGACCTCAAAAAGATAGCAAGTTTATAGTAGACCCCTCACAATGAGGGGTTTTTTATTGCTAAAACATTTGCTGCGCTTTTGCGCCGGTCTTCAGGATTTTGTTTGGCGTAACTCAAAGTGTTGATTTTATTACATTTACAGAATGCCAACCAAAATCACATCTGGTTTGCGCGGCTATTGCTACCAGTTTTTCTGGCTATTTTGCTGGTGACCCCGGTTAATCCAAAAATTGTTTGGCAAAAAAAATATAAAAAAAATTTGATTATATTAAAAATAGATGTATATTTGTATCATAAAACAACATAGTTATGGGACAGTATTATAAACCAATCATTTTAGGTATCACCCCAAAAGAGGGTGAACACGAAACAGTTAAAGCGTGGATGTATTCACACGAGTACGACAACGGACTCAAACTGATGGAGCATTCCTATCAAGGGAACAACTTCGTTTCAACTTTTGAAAAACAATTAACCCGTAGAGGTGAACATTACAAAAGTCGTGTAGTGTGGGCGGGTGATTACGCAGAAGAAGAACCAGGAGTAAAAGTCATTTCGGAAGGGAAGGAGTACGACGCAAATTTGTATTCACTTTGTAATGATGAAAACCAAATCAAACCAAAGGTTTCATCAACTGACGAATACCCCTACATTGTAAACCACAGCAAAAAAATGTTCGTGGACAAAAACAAAGTTCCCGAAATTCAAGGATGGGATGGTGCAAAAATTCACCCTTTACCACTATTAACTAGTGAGGGTAACGGACAAGGTGGTGGAGATTTTAGAGGTGATGATGAAAATGAGATTATTGGTTCGTGGTCGAGAGATGTCATCTCAATAGAAAAAGATAGTCCACTTGTTACCAACGGCACAATGGATTACGCCGAATTGATTTTTGATTTGAAAGAATAAAAAGGTCCCCCGTCACAGGGGGATTTTTGTTTGGCAAAAAACATTTGGAATATAAAAGAATTAATATTATATTTGTATCATAAACCAATCAAGATGAGTAAGAGTATTAAAGTTAGGTTCAATCTCGGTAGAGGTAAGAACTACCTGAAATGGAAAGTACAACACCCAGACGGTAGTGTATTGTATTACAGTCCAACCGATAATCAATTAGTGATGACGGGTTGCACATTTAAGAACCACAGGAAAACCGCACAAAAGATTTTTGATGGTGGTAATAAAGTAGTGTGCGCGTGGATACTTTGTAAGGACATTAAGATTTACACAGGTCAACCATACAAGGATGAAAGTCGTAGGGTTCGATACAATCCACGAGTTCAACCTAACTGGTTATTTGATGGTCACATCATGGATAATGATGGGGTACCACAATTACATACCATCGATTACGGAGTGTACATCACAACAGGTGAAGGTGAAATTTAGTTTGGCCACAAAATAAAACAACATGGACTTAATTAAAGCACAACAACTCGCAGATAAGTTAATTCGTAAACACAAGTTAGATGTTAATGGATGGACATTTGTGTATGACAACGCAAAACTTAGGTTTGGGTGTTGTAAATACAGACCTAAACAAATTACACTATCCAAAGTATTGACATTACTTAATGATGAAAGTCATGTAAAGAATACTATTCTACATGAAATTGCACACGCACTTTGTCCTGGTCAAAAACATAACCATGTATGGAGAGCGAAGGCAATTGAAATAGGTTGTGACGGACATCGTTGTTATAGTAGTAAAGTAGTTGAAACATCCGAAACAAAATATGTTGCAACATGTGTTGGTTGTGGTAAAGTATCCAAAGCGCATCGTTTAAGAAGAAGGTCTTATTCGTGTAGTAATTGTTCAGGTGGTAGTTACAACCCTAAATACAAATTGGAGTTCAGGTTGAACCCCAGATTCACGGGGGGGATTTAGGTTGGCAACAAAGTTCAAAATAAATTTGGTATAAAAGAAAAATTGTTATATCTTTGTATTACAATTAAATCAAAAAAGTATGGGATACACAACCGATTTCGAAGGTGGATTTGAATTCAGTCGTCCACTCACTAGTGATGAAAAAAATTACATCACCAAGTTCAACAACACTCGTAGAATGAAACGAAATGTTGAGAAACTCTATGAGTTATTTAAGGGTGAACACGGAAACCCTTTTCTACCAAAAGAAGAAACCTACGGAAACGATGGTGAATACTTTGTTGGTGGTAATGGGTTCGCGGGTCAAGACAAGGATGATAGTATTGTTGATTACAACACACCTCCAGGTCAACTTGATTTTCTAACAACTAACTACAACGAAAGGTGGACACAAAATGATTTGAGAACGCGAGAGGGTAAATGTCAACCTGGTTTATGGTGTCAATGGACTACGGATGAAAATGGAATTCATCTAATGTGGGATGGTGGTGAGAAGTTTTACAACTACGTTGAGTGGTTGAAGTATCTTATCAATCATTTCTTTGAGAAGTGGGGTGTGAAATTAAATGGTGAGGTTTATTGGAAAGGCGAGGATGGTGAGGACATGGGTAAGATTGTTGTAAAGGACAACTGGGTCACAGTAAAATACGCGAGGATTACTTATGATTGATTGGTTTAAGGGGAGAACCCCACAGAAATGTGGGGTTTTTTATTAAAAACCTCGTACACATAGGATGGACATTGATTTAGGTTGGCAACAAAGTTGAAAATAAATTTGGTATAAAAGAAAAATCATTATATCTTTGTATTATGAAAAAAGAAAAAGTAATCCACTCGGTATCATCTCACTTGAGAGATAAGTCATATGAGATGAGAATTATTCAAAATGAGAATAATGTCAAATTGAAAATGACCTACGAAGCGTACAACGCACAAGAAAGGTTCACAGGTGAACAATTCATCAATGGTAAATGGGAACACACATTTGGAATGTTGGATTTGGGTGTTCTACCTGATAAATCAATCTACGTGTGTAGTGAAGGAAAAAGAGAGGATAAGGCGGAAA
>Ga0194116_10002526_pt1 | contig 23453 bp, 23 predicted proteins | sample TA2MahsurfametaG_4_FD_148617 | JGI IMG/M metagenome (GOLD analysis project Ga0194116, IMG submission 148617) | Freshwater microbial communities from Lake Tanganyika, Tanzania - TA2015008 Mahale S9 surface | ecosystem: Environmental > Aquatic > Freshwater > Lake | place: Tanzania: Lake...
GTATATAAAAGCAAAAACCCTAGAACATTGATACATCCTAGGGTTTTCTAATTCCTACAGCCATATAGGACTTGTCTTTAACGAAGCGTTTTGCGGTCTGGACGGGTTGTCCATTTCAGTGTTTTCAAGGGTTTCAGAAGTTTGATTAAAATAGACTATAAGTGACACAAAATGAAATAGTTACAAAAATATTTTGTAAAATTACAAATGTTGAAAACAACTTAAATGGACATAATCCGTCCCCCAATCCGTCCCCCCTTTTTCGTATCTTTGTAGAAAGATATGAACAATGATAAACTACTATTTGAAGAATAAAAATGCAGTCAGTCAGACCCTCATTTTTATGACTGTATTTTATGACAATATCAGAGTTAAATTGTCTACAGGTTGTTCGGTAGATCCGAAACTATGGCTTGAGAAAAAGCAACGTGTAAAAGTAACAATTGAAAATCAAGATGCAAACATTATCAATGATAAATTAGACCAATATGAAGTGGTCATGGATTCCTTGATGAAAAAATACCGTGACGAAGACTTTTATCCGAGCCCAGAGGTGATCAAAGCCGACCTCATGAAACTCAATAAGGTGCCGACCAAAAGCAAGAAGGCTAAAACCTTCTGGGACCACTTCGAAGATTTCATTACCGACAAGCGCAAGATTAACCCCGACGTGCGCCATTACAATAATGGCCTACGCAAACACTTGCGCAAAACCGAAGAAATCATTGGCAGGCCCTTAACTTTTTCGCTCATCAATGCCCAAAGCAGCAGGTTCAACGAAGAATGGACCAACTACCTTTCTTTTACAGCCATCAATTCTCAAGGAGATAGCGGCCTCATGCCCAATAGCATTGGCAAGGAAAACAAAAACCTCAAAGCCTTTTTCAATTGGTGCTTTGATAAGAATATCACCAGCCGCTTCAGCCTGAAAGAATACCCAACCATTATGGAAGATGTCGACAACATTTACCTCACGGAGGCTGACCTCGATGCCATAGAAGGCAAGGTAATCGAAGACCCTAAATATGCTGTTGTCCGAGATTTGTTTTTGGTAGGGTGTGAAACAGGCTTGCGCTACTCTGACTACGTGCGCATCCAGCCCCACGACTTCATGCGAGAAGAGTTGCATATTGTCCCGAAGAAAACCAAAAAGCTAGGGGTGAAGAAAGTCATTATTCCGCTGAGCGACCGCTTCAAACGCATCTTAAATAAGTATGACGGCGTATTGCCCAACCTAGACAAGAACCACATCACCAACTTCAACAAAATGATCCGTGAAATCTGCGAATCATTAAACATGAGAGACGAAATCAAGTTCTACCGAGAAATCGCCGGCCAAACCGTCAAAGTCACCAAATACAAATTCGAAGAGGTATCCTCACACACCTGCCGCCGCACCTTTTGCACCCTCAAATTCCTCAAGGGAATGCCCGCCCAGGCCATCATGAAGTTCACCGGCCACACCTCAGAGCGCAACTTCCTCAAATACCTCAAACTCGACGCCGAACTCACCGCACAGAAGTATAAGGGTTATTTTTAAGGATAACATCAGCACAGCGCGCAAGCACCTAACCGGTAACCGGCGCTGTTATTTTTTAAAATATTTCTGAAAAATTATTTTAAATATTTTAATCATCATATATTTATATCCATGACAGATCGAAAAACAAATATATTTTTAAAAATTGGAAGCCTAATTCCTAGTTTCAATGGTTACTCTGATAGGGCTGACAGACGAATTAGTGAAAAAATCTTTCGTGACCAAAATTCAAAACTTTTGGAGAAAAGCGAAAGTAATGTAATCGATCATCAGAAGAAATTAATTGCTACTGGTAGAATTGAGGATTCAAAAATGTGGGAAACAGTTCGTAAAGCAATTAACACATCAATTCCCAAATTTAAACATGCTCCATATGGTGAATCATCATTTTTTTCAAAAGAACAAATTAAAGAGGATGAGTTAGAAGAAATATTTGGTTTCGATGAAGAAATTGTCGATAGGATACAACTGATTTTTAAAACTGCCGAAAACGATCTTAATGAAGCATTAAGCGCACAATTAATTCTTAATAACCTTAAAGAAATTGACAATCTTTTATTGAATCGATCCAATTTCATAAGTAGATATAAATAACTATGGAAGTAATAGAATATTTAGACAACGCAGGAAATGTCTTAGTAAAACGACTTCCAGAAAATGGGCAGCTTGAAATAAAATGGGGATCTCAACTAACTGTAAGAGAGAGCCAGGACGCAGTTTTTTTTCGTGATGGACAAGCGTTAGATGTTTTTGGCCCTGGTCGTCATGTTCTTAAAACCCAAAATATACCCGTTATTGGTAAGTGGGTTACTTCGTTTGGATATGGCCCGGACTCACCATTTAGAGCAGAAGTACTCTTTGTTGGAAAACAATTATTTCCAAATTTAAAATGGGGAACTCGTGAACCAATCTTGTTTAGAGATACTGAATTGAATGCTGTTCGATTGCGATCTTTTGGAAGTTATTCAATTCAGGTAAGCGATACAATGCTTTTTGTAAATAAGGTTGTCGGCACCCGTGGATTATTCTCTACAGAGAGCATTCAAGATTATCTAAAAGGCATAATCATTTCCAAATTAAACACTGTTCTTGCAAACGAATTAAAATCTGTATTTGACATCTCAAAAAGTATTGAGAACCTAAATCTAATACTTAGAACAGACCTTGACACAGATTTTACAGGTTTAGGTTTAAAGATACATGACTTCTATATTCAAAGCGTTTCAGTACCTGAGGAGGTGCAAAAGCTGATTGATACGAGAAGTGGGATGGGTGCATTAGGTAATCTTGATCAGTATATGAAATTTCAAGTTGCGAATGCTATTGGAGACGCCGCAAATAATGATGGTGGAACAGGAAATGCTTTTAATACAGGAGCCGGTCTAGCATTGGGAATGCTTCTGCCCCAGATGATGAATCAATCAGTAAATAAGTCCAGTTCAAGCTCAATAGATTCCATGGAGAAAATTAAAAAACTAAAGGAACTGTTGGAGTTAGGGGCTATTACGCAAGCAGAATTTGATGAAAAGAAAGCCATTTTATTAAAGGAAATATAAACAACAGATCAATGCGTGAATTTTTAGTATGTGATATGTGCACTGCAACTGTTTCAACGGATTCAGCTCTTTGTGATTTTTGTGGAAACGACTTTAAAAATATCGGCTCTTCTGGCGAGATATTGCGACTAAAAGATGAAATAGAAAAGAAAATTTACACATCGGACTTTCCCGAATTACTTCAAAAGATTAATAAGACCAAATATAAAGATCACCCAATTATTATATACAGAAAGGCAAAAGCTCTTTTATTGGAATACATGACTAACGATGGAATAATTGATTCTGAAGAATTCATTGAGGTCATTAATATGATCAACAATATCGCTAATATATCAGAAGATTATTGGACTGAATTTGTGCTTTATCTGACAGTGTTGTTCCCGACTTCACACACCAAATTATTAATTTGTGATTTTAAGAATATTCTTGCCTTTTTGAAATCCATCAATCGCGATTTAGATCAAGTAATTTACAGTAGAATGATTCAGCAAATTATTATTTCGTCCGTTGGTGACACATTTTTAAAAGAATACAATTATTACCTAGACGAAAGAAATTTCATTAATAACAAAGACTTCATAAGTAAAAAACAGCATTTAAAGGAAAGATATGAGTCCTTGACAAAAGACATATTAAATCAAATTAACAAGTAATCACTAGCTCAAAACAAAAAAACATGGAAAAAAAGTTCATTACAGTAAACTTCGACAAGTTTAATCAAACAACAACAACTAGGTCAATTCCTATGTCTCAATTTAGACATACTACAGTAACTTTGGTTGATCACGATAAAGGAATTGGTTCATTTTCGGCAGGCTTGCGGCACGTTAAAAAACCCGATTTAGAAGTTACTGCAATTGATGTTCATTATGATCATAAGGATTGGGTGTTTTTAAGAAATGGTAAACTCTCTTTTGTTATTGATAATGAAAATGTCAATATTGATGCAATTGATGCGGGTACGGATGTTGTTACTGGAGGTGGAGTTAGAGAAAATGCTGCCTATTCAATTTCACAATCTCTATTGGATAAAATAGGAAGTTCGCAACAATTTGCAATGCGAATTAGTGGAGGTCAAGGTTTTGTTGATATAGATGATAAGCATGCTCTGCTTTTCAAAACTATGTGCAAACAATTTTACAATAATGTTTTTGACTCAACAAAATTCTCTGAATCACTACAGACATCCGTACTTCCAAAAGATCAAAAAGGCTTTGGAGGGTGTTTCATTGCAACTGCCGCTATGGGTGATTATGATCATCCCGTTGTAATAGACTTAAGAATGTTTCGTGACAATTGGCTATTAAAAAGAGAATGGGGGGTAAAGTTTACGAATTGGTATTACACACATGGACCTAAAGCAGCAAACATTATTGACAAATCAACCCTTTTAAAGAAAATCACATTTGTTACCATTGTTAAGCCACTCCAAGTTATTACCAAAAAGTTAAGATAATTGAGCAAATTACACAATGAAATTACTAAGGCTGTATCAACCAAAAAGTTGGTACAGCCATTTTCGGTTAATGATGTAAATAATCAATGTTTTAATCTGTTATCAAATAGTCCATCTTTTTTAAGCAAACATGTTAAAGGCAACCCTGGAGGTTATACAGAATATTTCGTCAGAGTGTCAAAAGGTAAATACAAACTTATATGATCAAAACACTTACAGGTATAGCAATTGGCATTGTCTTCTCAGGTCTACTGATATATTCTATTAGCGAAAGCTATAGTTTAATGCAAGTTTTTACAGGCTTTATTTTATTCATATTCCCTGCTGTTTTTTTATCAAGTTTTAAATCACGATCAGGCTCATTCTTGTTAACATTTATTGTGATTTTATTTTCCTACCTCTGTTTTAAGTATCATTTTGTTGATACCTGGCCTGGTGTGTTAATGGCTCTGATACTCGGATTTCCGCTATACTTTTTGAAAGTTAAGGAAAAGAAAAAACTCTAACAACAACTAAGTAATAACACCAAATTTCTCGAATTAAAGTAGATAGAAAATTTAGAATCTCAGAAACATTTTTTCTTATTTAACATTTCACAGAAAAAAATTATTTAAATTGGAACCTTTATTTAATTAAAAGATTTTTAAATGCAAATAAAATGTACATCATGCGGGGCAACGCAAGAGCTGACAAATGACCAAAATTGTGATTATTGCGGAAGCATTATCGAACTAGATAAAGGTCGTGAAAACTATCAATCGTTTTCTTCGGGTGAAGTTGGTAATCTAATGATGATGGCTGAAACGGCTATCGAGGCAACTAATTGGGAGGAAGCACTTCAGTTTTTCAACAAAGTTCTTGAAAAAGACATATCAAATTCAGATGCTTGGCTTGGCAAAGGAATTGCAATTGTATATACTTCAAAAATAGGAGATATTAAAACAAAAGAAGCAATTGCATATTGGAAGAATGCAATTAAACATGCTTCTAATCCCGATGCTATGAGCAAAAGGGTTGCTAAGGAAATTAATAATGTCGTTAATAAGTTTTACCCAACTATAGAGAATCATTACATCGAGTTTAAAGATGTAAATAATGCCTACATGGAATTGGTTTCAAGATTTTTAACATTGGAGTCGGCACAAGAATATGCTGTGCAACTTGCCCCATCAAATATTGATTATGCAAAAACAGGTTATCATCTTTGTAAGCGTGTAATTGATATCCCCAAAAAGTATGCAAATGCAGATAATTTAAGTGCTTTAGCAGGAGCTGTTGTAGGAGGATTCAAACAAAATAAGTACACTCAAAGAGATGCAATAGATAAAGGAATTAAAGCCAGAGCTACTAAAGATTTAATTAACAAAGCTGCACAATCTGTTTACTTTTTAGAGGATAAATACATTAATATTATAAAATCAATTTCGCCTAATGAGAACATTGTCAGTTCAAGAGAGGTATTTGCAAACTCTAAAGAAGGTAAAGAATTTGAAATTAAACAAGTAATTGAAAAGGAAGGGGCAATAGCGGGGCTAAAATATCGATGGAATAAATTATCAAAACCAAAGAAAATCATTTTGATAATTATTTTCATATTATATATGTTAGCTGTAGCTGTTGGTTCAAACTAAAAAACCTATTTGATTGTAACGGATTATTTCAGGTCAAAAAAAATACCCCGAAGGGTATTTTTTTTGCTTTAGAATTTCTACATAAAATTTTTTCTAAAAAGTATGCAAGAAGTTAACTCCTTTTTTATGGGTCTAATATTATCTTTTAAAGATTTTGTAAATCTGTTTTTACAATAGTTAAAACTCTCCAAATAATCCCTTCCCAAACTTTACTTTTAATGCTGATAATCACCGAATGACTGATGCCATAGAATCATGGCTAACTAAAAATAAGGAATTCGAAAAAGTTGTTGTTTCACCCAAGGTCGTTGTTGTTCAAAACCTAAATCCAAACTTAATATTTGAAGATCAATAAAATATTAATCTACTTTTACAAGTAGATATTTAAATTCTGAGTTGATTGGTTTCTCCTTATTAGATCCTTGTTGAATCTTGGAGTAATCGTCCCACTTGATTGTATAATCTCTTTTAAGCGTGAGATCAAGAAACAAATCTCCTTTACAGGTCCAGTGCTTTTTTGTTTTATCCTTTTTATCAACCCATTGATTTTCGATATTGACATATTTATCCTGCATATTTGGTGGGTATTTCCATCCAGGATCAAAACCAAATATTGATTTTCCATGCAAGGAGAAATTGTGGGCTAAGCTTTTTGATTTTGGTTTGTTCCAATAATCTTTGTCGTTTGTAATCAGCAAGCAATATCCCAGGCGAGCATTATTTGTAGGATCTTCAATAAATTTTTCTACTCGTAATATGTCCTTTCTAAAATTAAAACGACCTAAATCAGAAGCACCTTGATTTGCCAGGTCAAAATACTCATTCTCGATCTCAAAAGGAGAAGCCAAATTCCTTGCTTTCTCATTACTGATTGCCAATGTTTTATATTTGATTTCAATAGGAATTTGAAACGAGTCAATCATGACAACAATGTCTATAGGTGCTCGATGTATTTCTATTTCTGTTGAACTACTTTTAGTAGAGAATTCTAGTTGAGTCGGTTTCTCTAATCGTATCTCACAAGCTGGAAAATATTTTTTTATGATGTAACCTAATTCAAACTTTAGGTCATCCTCAGAATGAAATAATTTCCTTTTCTTTTTTAGTTCGTATATAATTTTTTCAATATCCATTTCGGGAGCCATTTTGGAAATTATTTATTTTTCGTTCGGTTGCTAATAAAAGTAATTTAAAATATTGTCTGAATGCGAATTGTTGAAATTCAATATATCTACTAAAAGTTCTTCAATGCTCTTATCCCGGTAAATTAAATTTTGATTTCGAGGATGAAAATTGAATATTGTCCCGAAGAAAACCAAGAAGCTAGGGGTAAAGAAAGTCATCATTCTGCTCAGCGAGCGCTTCAAACGCATCTTAAATAAGTATGACGGCGTATTGCCCAACCTCGACAAGAACCACATCACCAACTTCAACAAAATGATCCGTGAAATCTGCGAATCATTAAACATGAGAGACGAGATCAAGTTCTACCGAGAAATCGCTGGCCAAACCGTCAAAGTCACCAAATACAAATTCGAAGAGGTGTCCTCACATACCTGCCGCCGCACTTTCTGCACCCTTAAATTCCTCAAGGGAATGCCCGCCCAAGCCATCATGAAATTCACCGGCCACACCTCAGAGCGCAACTTCCTCAAATACCTCAAACTCGACGCTGAACTCACCGCACAGAAGTATAAGGGTTATTTTTAAAGATAACATCACTACAGCGCGCAAGCACCTTACCGGTAACCGGGAATGTTATTTTTCAAAATAACAATTCCAACTAAAAGCTAGCTTAAGTTAGGTTTTGCGTTGATTCGTTGTATGAACGTACAACAAAAAGCAAAAAAATAAATTCACGTGTATTTCTACAATTTCTAACTTAAGTTAACTTCAAGTTGACTTAAGCTGACTTTGAGTTGAATTTAAGTTGGGTTTAAGTTGGTTTGTTTTGGGGTGGGGGGAATTGGGCTTCAATCAGCCGTGAAATGAGGAAGAAGTTTAGGAATTAAGCGTTGCTCTATTTTTGAATATCAATAAGTTTATTTATTTTTCGGATTAAACAACTTCCTTGAATAACCAGAATGAAAAATAATTCAGCATATTTCTTTGTCTTCATGTTTTGGGTGTTTTCTGTAAATGCTCAATCCAAAAAAGAACAAATCAAAAATTTAAATTACCAGATTGATAGTTTGAATCAAGTCCTATTAAAGGAACAGAAGATCAATACAAATTCTACATTCGAGATATCTCAATTAAATACTGAACTAACCAGACTAAATGCGTCCATTTCTTCTTTGAATGCTGATGTAAGTAAATTGACATCTTCACTTAAATCAAACCAAGAAGAGTTATCCAAATTACAAGCTCAATTAAAAGTCAAATCAGATAGCCTTTTGTTGGTTCAAAAAGAGTTGAATATACTCAAACCCCCTCCGATTCAAATAAATAACACTCCGGCGGTGGTAAGCCAACAAATCGGACCGTATAAAACCGTTCAAATTGGCACTCAAGTTTGGATGGCAAAAAATTTGGATGTTTCAACCTTCAGAAATGGAGACCTAATTCCTGAAGCGAAAACAGAAGAAGAATGGATGTAGGGTAGTGGTGTTTCATGGGCTTTATATTATCAAAACCCATTAAACAAAAAAGGTTACGCATGCGTAACCTTTATCTTAACTAATTTATACCGTGGCTTAAACCTCGCGCACAGGTCTTACTGCATATTTTCTCCCATTCTAATTCATCTGAATCATATTGATCCCAGGAAGCACTTCATCGCTGTTGAAAAGTTGAGCCATTTCACCTGAAATTTCACCAGTATATACTTGTAACTCTTTTACAAAGACTTTTATTATTAGTGTTGGCATAATAATAGTTTTTTCACTTATTCTCCATTTTCACTGACATAGCACAAATGTTTCCACCTGCTGCAGATGAATATCCTAAATCCGTTTTACCTATTTTTACTCCTCTTAAGGACTCAATATTGACGTCCATTGTTGTTCCGGCTGCAGTTTTTACATTAATGCTGCCATCCTCATTCTTTGGGAGTATTTGGTCTAGTTGCTCATCCGATAGCTTAACGTTAATTGATCCATCTGGATTAGTCGGAACAGAACGGTAATTTGAATTTATGTCATAACCGTTGCTATTATCAGCAAAAGCTGGTGAAATAGAACGAATCATAAAACCGAAAGAGGTCATCAAGAGTGAGGTACCTATCATGAGTTTGTACCAATTTTCTTTAATAAAGGTTTTCATTTATAATTTAAATTTAGTTTGTAATTGAAATAAATGTACACAGAATTTGGATAAGCATAGGGGATTTTTCCGCTGAAATTATATGATAATATGATTTAAAAATTCAATAATGGTTTCAATTTTAAGTTCAGTCATTACCTTGGTATTTTTTGGTTTGCGATTACACATAGTTTTGATGGGATTCCGAATGAGTGGGTGGAGAAGTTGGCTAGGGTAAATGATATCGAAGAATTAGCAAATAAGTTGGCAGACGGTTTCTAAGTTATTTTTAGCTTTAGAGGAATATTACGTTGAAATATGTCCAGATTCCTAGATCACAAGTCACTTTCTCGAGAAATAATTCAACTTTTCGAAGAGGCCGATGAATCGATAACAATTGTTTCACCTTTTATTAAATTACATCCCGACATAAAAAAGGTGCTTCAGGGAAAAAAACATGACCCTGATTTTAGAATTGAAATACTCTATGGAAAGAATGAATCGAACCATTCAAAAAGTCTGAGTGATGAAGACCTAGCATTTTTTAAAGAATTCCAAAATGTAGGAATTTATTACCAAGAAAATTTGCACGCAAAATACTATGCCAACGAATTTAAAAGTATTATCACCTCTCTTAATCTGCATGAATATTCGATCAATAATAATATCGAAGTAGGGATTTTACTAGAAAGGAAACTATTAGGATTTGGCGGGGATAGTTCAATGGATAGCGAGGCCTTTAACTATTTTGACAGGATAATTGAGAAAAGTGAGTCTATTTTCATTAAGGAAGTCAAGAAGAAGAAAATATTGCTGGGCTTGTTCGAAAAAAATATAGGAACTAAAGTTATCGAGGATAATAGAAAAACCAAACCGCATAAGAAAGCAGCCGAAGAAGTTATTGTCACTAAAATGGGATTTTGTATCCGAACAGGGAAAGAAATTCCTTTTAACCCTAAGTTGCCGTTTTCAACAGAAGCATATAAAAGTTGGGCTATTTATAAAAATGAGGATTATCCTGAGAAATATTGTCATTTTTCTGGGGAACCATCAAACGGTGAGACAACTATGGCAAAGCCAATTTTGAAGAAGAATTGGAGTAAATCAAAGGCTTAGGCTGAATTTAACTCTTACTCCCTCCCCAAAATTCCACCTACAATTCCTTTATGCATAAACCAAACCATCTTTGTATGGAATTGCAACAAGGTAAATGCTTTCGTATTTGTCCTTCAATTTTATAAATCTCTTTTTCTGCATCAAGTCATCGAGTTCTTCATCGACGAATTTGGTTGGGGTGTAAAGGAAGCGCCGCACCCTGAATTCAGCGGAATCTACTTGATAGATTTCCCCACCAAAACATTCATAGACCAATTATGTATTATTCTGAGAATATAGTAACTTTATATTATGACTTTTAGGGTTTTAATATTCATCAGTTTACTGGCAAATTCTGCATTAATCGCTCAAGATTTGTTAAGTGTCAAAATTGGCGCTCAGGTATGGACTGTGAAAAATTATGATGTTGATTCATTTTCAAATGGTGAAAAAATAAAACAGATTAATTCTAAGGAGGATTGGTTCAAGGCAGGCTATAGAGGTGAACCAGCATGGTGTTATTATAATTTTGATGAGCAGTATGCTAACCTGGGCAAATTATATAATTACTTTGCTATATGTGATGCACGTAATTTAGCACCTGATGGTTGGCGTATACCTAAATTCGAGGATTATTTTCAACTTATTAATTATATTGAACCTCTTTGTACAAAAGAATATTTTTCAAGGAGTGGGAGTCTTGCCGGAGGTTCATTAAAGTCAAAAAATGGTTTGTGGAAGGATAGTGCTTGTCCTCAAATTGAATCTAATTTTTCAGCAATTGCTGCCGGCGGATACTCTCCATCAATTGATTATCCCGAATATGATTGGGACCCAATCGGTGAAAAAGCAATGTTTTGGTGTTTTACAGAATGGGAGAAAATGTCAGAATACATTGACGCAGAACATTTAAAACGTTTTCAACAGGATTTAACTTCAGGTGAATTCAATGATAAAGCAATCGTTTTTCGCCTAAGAAATTATGATTGTAAAATTGATGCGGATGATGATCCAAAAATTAATGGGTATTACCTCCGTTTAATTAAGGAGAATTAGTAAAAAATAAATGCAAAAAAATCTTTCATTAATAAACACAACACTATTTTGAAAACAGGTATAATTCTGACTAGCATTTTGCTTACTCTTCTAAGTTGCACGAGAGAAACTCAATCCTACAAACTTAATCTCAACGAAAACACATATCTTCTTGATGGAGAGCCTTACACGGGGTTGGTTATTGATAAAAAGAAATCAACAGGTAGGATTAGCCGATCATTTGAGTGTATTGATGGAAAGATTGAAGGCCAATATCTTCAATATTACGACAACGGCAAAGTTTATCTTAATCAACGGTATCTGCATGGTAAATTAAATGGGATGTCAAAGCAATTTAATTCAAATGGATCGCCTAGATATTATCACACATACAAAAACGGTAAAGAGGAAGGTAAACAAATTATTTTTGATCATTACAATGCTAATTCTGATCAAAAATACTGGGGAAATATTTATAAGGTTTACACTTTAAAAAACGGAATTCTTGATGGCTATTTCCATGACAAAAGTGGTTACTCCCCAGACCCAAAAGGTTATTACAAAAATGGTATGATGGAGGGGTTATGGATTTACTATGGTCATCCCGAATTTAACCCAATTGAAGCAATTGGTAGATTCAAGAACGGTGATGGGTCCAATTTAGGAGAATCAGGCATCCCACGAAATGGAAGAATTGGTAAATGGTATTTTTATTATCCAGGTGGCAAAAAAGCTATTCAAGTTTGGAATAAAAATTCAGAATGGTACATCAGCCGCGGTTTTAATGAATTTGGAGATTTGGTATATCATGCCAAATTGAATTCAATTACTGAAGAGGCCATCGTATACTTAGATAAACGATAATTTATTTGAATTTTTCAATAATTATTGAATGCTATTTTCCGATTTTCACAACTTGCAATCCACCCTCTCCAATAAAGCCAAAGGAGATGCATTTGAACAATTGGTGTATGCGTATTTCAAGTTAGATCCAAAGTATGCGTTCTATGATGATGTTTGGTTGTTTTCGAAAGTTCCGAATGTCGTTTTGGAAGAGTTAGGTTTGCCTAGTCAGGACATTGGAATAGATTTAATTGCGAAAACGGGTGATGAATACCATGTAATACAATGTAAGTTTCACCAAGACAATACGCAGTCAGTTACTTTTAAAGAAGTATCAACTTTTATATCATTACTAGAGTCGAATTCAAAAATCACCAAGGGATACATTTGCTCAACGGCAGATATTACCTCAAGGGTTTTCAATAAACTGAACACCAAGCCAATTTACTTGCTTTTGAATGATACATGGCAAGGGTTGGACGAGGTTTTCTTTGATCGTTATAATCAGTTTTTGCAAGGCAAACGCCCTGAAAAGTTAGTTCCCTATAAACCAAGAGAACACCAAGTTAAAGCATTGAAAAATGCCAAAGACTATTTTGTAAAAGACAAACAATCTAGAGGGAAACTGATTTTTCCTTGTGGAGCTGGTAAAAGTTTAACGGGTTATTGGATAACCAATGAATTAAAATCAAAACGTACAATTATTGCCGTTCCGAGTTTGTCTTTGGTGAAGCAAACTTTAGATGTTTATTTACGAGAGATTGTTGCACGGGGCAAAAAAGCCAAATGGCTTTGCATCTGTTCCGATGAAGGAATTGGAAAAGATGATGACATTGTATACTACACCGAAAACATTGGTGTTCCATGCCAGACCGATTCAGAATACATTAAAAATTGGTTAGAAGAAAATCATGAGAAAGAGATATACATTTTTACAACTTACCAAAGTGGTAGAATCATTGCTGAGGTTTCAAAAGAATTAGACCTCACATTTGACCTTGGTATTTTTGATGAGGCGCATAAAACTGTTGGCTCCGACAAAAAACTGTTCAGTCATTTATTGTTTGAGGAGAACATCTCGATTACCAAGAGAATTTTCATGACGGCAACAGAACGCTTTTACAAGGGTTCTAAGGATGATATTATTTCCATGGATGACGAAGATATCTATGGGGATACTTTCGCTCACATGAGTTTCAAAGAAGCAATTGAAACAGGTTTACTCACTGATTACAAGGTAATCACTATTGATATCCGAAAAGCAGAAATTGCAGAATTTATCAAAGAGAACAATTTGGTTCAATTGAATGATAAATGGAAGAAAGAAACCGAAGCGAGGTCACTTGCATCGATGTTGGCTTTGCGTAAGGCAATGAAGCTGTTTCCAATCAAAAACGCCGTTTCATTTCATTCATCCATCGAAAAAGCCGTTCGTAACAAAGAACTTCAAACATACATTTCTGAATCATACAACTATAAACCCATAGATACATTTACAGTATCTGGAAAACAAGCCACTTCGAAAAGAAATAGCATTGTTCAAGAATTTGCAAAATCTGAACATTCCCTGATAACAAATGCACGCTGTTTGACCGAAGGTGTCGATGTTCCAAACATCGATTGCATTATTTTCTCAGACCCCAGAAAAAGTAAAGTTGATATCGTTCAGGCTTTAGGCCGTGCGCTCCGAAAAAAGGAAGGAAAAGACTGGGGCTATGTAATTTTACCGGTAATTTATGACGATACCACACAAGAAATAGACAACGAAAATTTCCAAGAAATCCTCTCTATTGTCCGAGGCCTCGCATCCAACGACGAGCGTATCGTAGAATATTTCAAAGACAAGGCAGAAACAAAAGCACCCAGAGATGTAAAGGAAAATCAATTTCATCTCGAGGTATTCTCCGATTTTGTCGACGAATCAGAGCTAGCCTCCCAACTCCAAATCAAACTATGGGAAAAACTATCAAGATTTTCTTGGATGCCATTTGAGGAGGCGAGGGAGTATATTCAAAAAATGAATTTTACCTCTCAAAACGAATTTTGGTTTGCACACAAGAAAGGTGAAATAACAAAGTCAATTCCATACTACGCGCACAATATTTATAAATATGATGGCTTTACTACATATGCTGATTTTTTAGGATATTCCGGACTTTTTAGAGAACGGTTAAGTTATTCAGAAGCTAGAATTAAAGTCGCAGAATTAGGGATTAAATCAACTGTACAATGGCGAGAGGCAACCCAAAAAAAACTCATTCCCAATGAAATTCCTTATCGACCAGATGCATACTATCGAAATGATGGATGGATTAATTGGAAACATTGGTTTAATAAAGAGGGACCTAGTGAATTTTATTCATTTATTGAAGCAAGAAATCGTATTCAAAAACTTAATCTTGGTTCTGTAAAAGAGTGGAAAGAATTTATAGATGAAAATTATAACCTTTATCAATTTCCAAAGACACCAGATCAATTCTATAAAAATAAGGGTTGGATAAGTTGGGGTGATTTTTTAGGAACATACTATTTGGCACCAAAACACAGAAATTATTTGTCATTTTTGGAAGCAAAAATTATAGTTCATAAGTTAAAACTAAAATCTCAAAAAGAGTGGTTAGAATTTTGTAAAAATTCTGACTTTCCAACTGATATCCCAAAATCTCCGGCTGTAATATATAAAGGAAAAGGTTGGGTAAATATGTATGATTGGCTTGGAGTTAAAAGCAGATGGGTAATTGATAAAGAGTTTTTGGGGTATGAAGAAGCAATCGATTTTGTAAAAAAGCTTGGTTTAAAAAATTGGAATGATTGGAGATATTATATTAAAGATGAAAATTTTCCTGACTTTCTACCCAAACAACCGAATAAATATTACAAAAACAATGGTTGGGTAAATTGGGGTGAATGGTTAGGTAATGGAAAAGTGGCCACCAAAGAACTTGATTTCTTGCCCTATGAGGAAGCCAGGGAATTCGTTCGTAAACTTGGATTTAAAAATTCAAGTGAATGGAGGAAATACTGTAAAAATAAACCGACAAATATTCCCGCTAATCCAGAGAAAACTTATAAGGGAAAGGGATGGATTAATTTTTCGGATTTTATAGGTACAAACAACATTAGGAATAAGGACAAAAAGATACTTACATTTTTAGAATCTTTGGTTTTTTCAAGATCCCTTGGATTAAAAAATGAAAAAGAATGGCGTGTATGGAAAAGACAACATGAGGTGCCTGAAAATATTCCTCCAAAACCTGAGGTATATTACAAAGAATCAGGATGGATGGGTTATAGCTATTGGTTACAAAACAGTTATAAAATCTCAAATAGTAAGAAGAGTTTTCTCAGTTTTGAAGAAGCTAAAGTCTATGCTAAGCAAAATAACATTCAAACCAGAAAAGAATATAAAAAAAATCAATCAACGGAGGAAAACCAAAATAAATTACCTTCTAACCCGGATAAAACTTACTCAAAACATGGTTGGAAAGGTTGGGCTGATTTTTTGGGTAAAGAAAAATAACATGGCAAAAAAACTAAGCCAATCTGAAGTATCAGAAGTCATCCGTCAAATTCACGGAAATAGATACGATTTATCGAAAGTTAAGTATACCTCCAGCAGAGTAAAACTTGAACTCATTTGCTCAGAACACGGGTCCTTTTTTACCACTATAGATCAAATCAGGCGTGGTCAAGGATGCCCGATTTGTGGTAAGGGAAATGCTGCAAAAAAACGGCGTGTTAGCTTTGAAGAATTTCAGTCCCGGGCAATTGAAATTCATAATAATAGATACGCCTATGATGCGAGTTCGTACAGCAAGATATCTGAAAAAGTAAGTATCGAGTGTCCTGACCACGGTTGGTTTACTCAGCACGCCTCTACTCATTTAGAGCAAAAGCAAGGTTGTCCGGATTGTGGGCGAATCCGCCAAGCTCAAAAAAGGCAATTAGGAATTGAAGTATTTCTGGAAAGGGCTCGTAAAGTGCATGGCTTTCAATATGATTATAGCAAGGTAAATTATTCTAACCAGACAAAGAAGGTTACTATCATTTGTGCCATACATGGTGAATTCATTCAAGAACCTCAGAATCATTTGAATGGTAGTGGTTGTCCTCAATGTGCGAATATCAACCAGCACCTCAAGCAGCGTAAAGAAATTGAGCAATTTGTCATTGATAGTATCCAAATTCATGGCGATAAATATGACTATGGCCAGGTAGATTATAAAGGCGGAAAAAAATTAGTAAAAATTATCTGCCCTTCACATGGTGAGTTCTTACAAACACCAAACAACCACCAACGAGGAAACGGTTGTCCAAATTGCAATACTTCAAAAGGAGAAGAACAAATTAAACGCTTTTTGGAATCCCAAAACATCCCTTATATACAACAACACACCTTCCCTAATCTCAAAGACCGCAGACGCCTCAAGTGCGACTTCTACCTCCCAGATCAAAACCTCGTAATCGAATATCACGGCAGGCAGCATTACGAGGTAGTTCAAAGTTTCGGCGGCGCTGAAGCCCTAGCCGAAAACAAACGCCGAGACAAAATTAAAAAAGACTACCTTCAACAAAACAACATTGGCTTTCTTGAAATTTCATATAAGGAAGATGTTGTTCAGCGACTTATTAATATCTTGTTACAAAATAGATTTTTCTTTTTAAATCTGTGAATTAAACTTGTTTTGGAAATTTTTAACGAATTAAAGATAAATCTTAACTTGGTCTAAAAAAGTTACATGACACAAAGATTCTTTACGCTAATTGCATTTTGCACATTGAACATATTTGTTTTTGCACAAAACTTTGATCAAAATCAAACAACATTTGGCTACGAAATAAAAACCAAAGGCAATCAAATAATCTATGCTGAATTGGTACTTTATAAAACACCAAGTGACTTGATTTTTACAATAGATGGACAAGATGGCTATTTCAAAATCCCTTTAGATTCAATTGAGAAAGCGGAGAAATATGGTGAGGAAGTTCAATCGACTGAATTCGTATCATTTTTGAGCAAGTTTGTCAGAAAATCACAAACGGGTTTAACTTTACAAATTATTGGTGGTTTGGGTTCGATAATCTTACCCCTTGCAGATGTACCGTTAGCTGTTTTAGCTGTACCCCCTGTTGTTACCGTAACTGGATTTATTATCTGGGTGAGTTCTTACAAATCGCTCAAGCAATATACAATAATTCAGCAGGCGGTTGATTATAAATAATTTTTGTCTTACTATGCGTACTATTTTAGTGTTATTTTGCTTACTGTCTTTCTTTGACGTCTATGCTCAATCATTTTCAGATCGCCGTGTTTTTTCAACTGCAGGTAGGGATTTAAAAAACTTATCTTTAGGTGTACCTGCAGCACAAAATCGCAAGATAACTTTTACAATGGGCGAGCCTATCATTGGCTTCTTTTCTTTATCCGGTATAAGATTAACAACAGGTTTTATTCAACCAGATGGCATTTTCCCAATTGGACCTCCATCTCCGGTTCAAATTACGCCAAATGACCCTTTTCAAATTACGCCAAATCCGGCAGCTAATTTTACTTTCATTAAAGCACCCGAACAATGGGAAGGAAAAGTAATTGTTCAACTCATGGATAGCCATGGTAAATTGGTAAAATCACAAACCATGGAGTCTTTGGTCATGGAATTTACGTTTGATCATTTTATAGCCCCGGGCAATTATTTTTTGAATTTTTATAAAGAAGATGGCAGCTTTTTACAACAAAGCAAACTCATCAAAATGAATAAGCAATAATATGAAATTACGTATCCTTCTTTTCACTTTTCTCACCTCACTTATTGCTTATTCTCAGGCTCCTGAGGGCATCAACTATCAAATGGTAGTGCGCAATTTCAGCAATCAATTGGTGACCAATAGTAATTTGGCGATTCAAGTTCAAATCCGCCAGACATCTGCTTCAGGCCCGCTGGTTTATCAAGAGCGTCATGTTGTGACTACTAATGTTCAAGGCATAGTCAATTTGGTTATAGGTAACGGAACAGTCCAAACAGGAACTTTTGCCACGATTTCTTGGGGTAATGGGCCATATTTTGCGGTCTTTGGCGTTGACTTCTCGGGTGGCACAACATATCAGAACTATGGTTCACAGCAACTAATGAGTGTGCCTTATGCTTTGTATGCGAAATCATCAGGTGCTATATTAAATCAGTGGCAGTATGGAACAGGTGTACCGGCAGCTAATTCAGGAGTAGCAGGAAATTACTATTATGATACCTCAAATGGCAACATTTATTACAAGCAAAACGGAACCACTTGGCTATTGGCAGGAAATATCATGGGCCCAGCCGGAGCAACTGGCCCGCAAGGCCCACAAGGCCCTGCAGGTGTAACTGGGACAACAGGCCCACAAGGCCCTGCAGGTGTAACTGGGGCAACAGGTCCACAAGGTCCAACGGGATTAAATGGAATCAATGGTACCAACGGTAGTAACGGCACCAATGGTTTTAATACCTTGGTTGCAACAACGACAGTTGCCGCTGGAGCTCAATGCGCAACTGGTGGAGTAAAACTAGAATATGGTTTGGATCTAAATAGCAATGGCATTCTTGATGCCGCTGAAATAACTAGTTCATTAACAAAATACGTTTGTAACGGAGCGGTAGGAGCGACTGGTGCCAATGGTCTACAAGGCCCAATTGGATTGACAGGAGCAACTGGTCCGGCCGGACCAACGGGAGCAACAGGTCCGCAGGGTCCAGCAGGCGCCACAGGACCAATTGGATTGACGGGGGCAACGGGGGCTAACGGAGCAATAGGCCCTCAAGGCCCAGCGGGAAATAATGGATCAAATGGTCTTAATGCACTAATAAAAACAACTACTGAACCAGCAGGGTCAAATTGCGCTAATGGCGGAACCAAAATAGAAACTGGCCTAGATGCCAATTCAAATGGTGTATTAGAGATAAATGAGGTGAATCTCAGTCAAACCCAATATGTCTGCAATGGTCAGTCTTCAAGTTCTAATTCTCAAATTGCAATTGGAATTGGTGATTATTACGATGGAGGGTTAGTAGGTTACATTTTGAGACCGGGCGATATTGGCTATGATCAAAATATTGTTCATGGTTTAATCGTCGCATTAAATGCTATTGTTCCGATGGAATTTGGATGTAATGGAATTTTAACTAACTCCAATGCAACGGCACTTGGACAAGGTCAGAATAATACTAATTTAATTCTTTCGGCATGCAGCTCCACTCTAAGTGCCGCCTATTATTGTAATAATTTAGTTTACAATGGTAAAAGTGATTGGTTTCTCCCTTCGCAACAAGAATTAATTAAAATATGTCAGTTTGGGGCTGCAAATACGGCATTTAATTTCGGCTCAACGCAGTATGTCTCATCTACAGAAACAAGTTCAAATTCAATTTTTATTGTCACTGGAAGCAATTCAAATTCTTCGAGTGGAAATAAACAAACACAGGCAAGTGTAATGCCTGTACGAAGTTTTTAATCAAGTACTAAAGAAAAACCGACCTAATCAGTCGGTTTTTCTCGTTTTTGTAAGTCGGCCTTGATGATTTTCATTTGCCGGTTTTGACTCGAAATATAGATTGCTCCACCAACGATGACAACCCCTAGGGCAATCATCAATATGAGTTTATCGTTCTTCAATTTGCCATTTTCTGCTTGAAGGTTGCCGAAGTCAGAGCCGTGACCTAGCACGTCGAAAGTGCCGATTTCTGGGTATTTATTCATCGCTTGCTTTTTGTAGATAGACATAATTAGCATCCTTTGGGTCATTGATGATCATGACGTCGTGTAGGGTAGGCTGCTGCTTACCATTGTAAGGTGTGTAATGGGTAAGTATACCCAAATCTGCTCCTGCACCTCTAAGAAACTCCCTTGATCTGTGAATCCTGGTTCTATTACCCATCATCTTTCGATAGATTTCGAGTGTTTTCCTTTGCTTTGCTTCCAACTTATTCAATGCTCTGTATTTGGCATTTTGAACGATGTTGTTGTTTTCCTTTTGGTGGGAAGGATACACATATTTTTTAACACTATTTCTTGTTTTGAAGATTTCTCCACACCCACATTTGCATTCAAGTGTAATTGGTTCTGAATAACTCATGGCTAAAGATTTAAAGATTCCTAAATTGTTGCGGATTGCGTTGTCTGCGCTTGATGCATTCCACAATTTGCTCTTTGTAGAAGTACACCCGTGAGGCGATTTTAACCTCTGGAGGAAGGATTTTAAACCTTCGCCACTTGTCAATGGTGGTTGTTGTAACCCCGAAGACATCAGCCACCTCTAAGCGGCTGTATAGCGCTGATGGGTCAGCTTTCGAATTTTCCTGTGTCATTACAGGCTTTAACTTTTCATCGAGTACGTCTGCGATGAGGCTCCGTAGATCGGAGGTGGTCAGAGTGACCAGTAGATTTTGATTATTCATGGTTATTTCATTTTAGACTACGAAATAAATACATGAATTTCCCAAGCGCAATTTACATGACGGTCATTTTACGGTAATTTGACGGTGGGTTTGTAGATAATGCGAATACCATCACTCGGGGTTTCTCGTCCTGCAAGGAGTTGTGAACAATAGGATGGAGATACTGCTTTGGCTTTGCCGCTTTGATCAAAAAGAAAATTGGTGCAGATCCATTCGTTGATATGCTTTTTATTTGAAGTAATATTTAGATCGTCACCATCCTTTATTTGCTTGATGACATCACATAAAACATTTGCTTTTAACTTTAGAGTGATTTTTTCTGGGTCTTTTAAAAAGTACCCTTCCATTATTGTCATCAAAAGAGCACGTTGTTCTTGACTTTCAAGAAAATCTACAAATGTAGTTTTCAAATATTCTTTAATCTCAGGTTTAAAAAAAAGTGATTTTAATTTTGTTCCATCCATTTGCAGCATCGGTGAAATATCTTCTGCAGTTTGTTTTTCCCCTTTATAATTATTTGAAATAATCCATCTTTCTACAGCATGGTCCTGTTTAGTATGAGGAAATGGCATGAATGCCATGAATTTAATTACTTGGAATTCGACTGTCTTATTAAAATTGCTTACTTCACCATAATTACCCTGGGCATAAGACTGAAGTTGCATTACGATAGACTTATGATCTTGTATTGTTAATGCGTATCCAAGCCATTTATAAAATGTAGGATGGGTAGTTTTCAACTCATACTGCTTTAGATCAGGTGCATAGAGGAGGTTTTTTTTGATTTTAATCTTGGAGCAATAGAATTTGAATTCACTTTCCAACAACTCAAGTATTTCTTTGCCTTTACCTCCGTTTTTTATTATTTCTTGTTCTATGCGTTGGTGCAAGTCATTGTAAACTTGCTTTACATTGATAACGTATATATCTTTTTCGTAGATATAATCCTTTTTTCCCGTAATCAAGCCTTTTTTCATTTTAACTAAGTTACAATCAAATCTTAAGTTTGGAACTCAAAGATTGAAATAATCAAGGCAAAGAACTAATTGACTTCGTCACCATCGTTTGTAAAGGCTAAAAAGAAAAGGGCGACCATAAAAGCCACCCTTTCATAAATAAGTTTCGGATTTATATTATTGCTTAATAATCCTCTGTTGAATATTTCTATTCTTTATTTGGATTAAGTAGACCCCATTCGAGAACATTTCTAATTCGAATTTTTCTTTGTTCGAGTGGAATGTTCCTGATCTTAATAATCTTCCGGAAAAATCAGTTATCAAGTATTCTTCACCAATTAATCCTTTTGTGATTTCAATTGTGAAATCAGCGGTAGTAGGATTTGGGTAAACTGAAATGAACTCATTTGACATCTCAACAATATTATTGATGTCATTCGTTGCGATATTGGATTTAGATGAACCGTAATTTGTAGACTTTGTTGGAGTGCAATTATTAGGATTTACAATTTCAATTTGATAGTACACTGCACCTGTAGGAGGGGCTAGATCTGTATACGAATTTAAATTACTTTGGATGGTGGTTAGTAGGGTCATGTTACTTGACGATGTTCCTCTGTAGATATTATAACTACCAAAGTTAATACCTTCATAATGACTCCAAATGAGATTCCAAGCACCCCCAACTCCTTGATTGATAGTTAAATGAATTGTCTTATGGAAATCACTCAAAGGAGTTTCAACACCACAAGTGTCTAGTGCTGTGATTTTATATCTATATGATTGTACAGCAGGATTAGAAACTGGGTCTATCCAAACAGAAAGACTATCATAAGCCCTTGATCCAACTTGTGTGTAGATATTAGATACATTGGATTCTTTGTATATGTAGAAAGAGTCAATTGCTGTTGTTATCGGTTCTTCCCATACTACACGAATATTGTTCGTGAGTGAATCTACACCTACGACACAAATGTTTTGAGTTGGTAAAAAAGATGCATTAATGGTATATGGATTTGAAGTTGAAGTACATCCATTAGAGCCCGTTCCTTGAACTGTATAATTTCCTGATGTACTAACTGTGATGGTTTGAGAGGTGGCTCCATTGGACCACAAATAACTGCTATATCCTGAAGATGCAGATAAGGTTACCGAACCACCGATACACGGTTGTATTGTGCCTGAAGAAGTAATTGTTGGTTGGGTAATTGATTGAAAGTTCACTGATACACTCGTAGAAGCCACTGGACATCCATTTACGGAGATAATAACAGAATATGATCCTGATTGAGTTACTATTAATGTATCGTTATTATTTCCAGGAATGTAGACACCATTTTTTCTCCATTGATACGTAAAACTTGGGTCAGAATTACAAGTTAAGATAACTGGTTGCCCTGCACAAGAATTAATAGGGCCTGTTTGATTAATTGTGGCAGTATGAGTACAACTCACACCACCTGTTGTAAAAATGTAATCAGTGTATGTTGTTTCATCGGTACAACCTGTTGTTGTATTTGTCGCTTCAAGAGTGACAGTGAATAATCCATTTGTTAAATATTCATGGAAGACTGTAGGATTGTTAGATGTTGTACTTGTTCCATCACCCCAATACCATGTAAAGTTATAATTCCCAATATTTGCTGTTGTATTTGAGAACTGAACA
>Ga0194116_10002530_pt1 | contig 23438 bp, 29 predicted proteins | sample TA2MahsurfametaG_4_FD_148617 | JGI IMG/M metagenome (GOLD analysis project Ga0194116, IMG submission 148617) | Freshwater microbial communities from Lake Tanganyika, Tanzania - TA2015008 Mahale S9 surface | ecosystem: Environmental > Aquatic > Freshwater > Lake | place: Tanzania: Lake...
AGCTGACCGATGCAGAGTTTGTGCATTTCGCGGCGTATTACGAGGTCAAAGGCAGACGTGAAAAAGAAGCCATGGATAAAGCGCGGTCTCGTAGGTAGACTGCCGCTATAGGGAGGCGCCATCGTGGCTGTTGCTGTTGTTGATATTCAGGTAAACAGCCAAGCCGCTGTTAGCCGGATTCGTGATGTCAATAATGCTTCAAAACAAGCGCAGCAAAGCATCAATCAATTAAAAAATGCAACACAGCAGCTAAGCAATGCTTTTGATGGATTAGTTGCTGGCGCTGCAGCTTTTAACGCTCAGCGCATTGCGTCATCATTTATTACTGCCGCTAATGCCGCCGATGCGGCTCAGCGTCGCATTAAACTTGTCAGCCAAGGCTTTGATGATTACCGTTCTGTTTTGCAAGTAGCCGAAGGAGCGGCTACTCGTTTTGGCCTTTCGCAAACGCAAGCAGCAAATGCCATTGCTGATATTTACACACGTTTGCGTCCTGCTGGTTTTCAGTTAAATGAAATCAACGCAATCTATGAAGGATTCAATACTGCTGTAAAACTAAGCGGCACCAGCGCAGAAGCTGCGTCAAGTGCATTCCTGCAGTTATCGCAAGGCTTGGGCAGCGGCACCCTGCAGGGCGACGAACTGCGGTCAGTGCTGGAACAGATGCCAGCGATCGCGCAGGCAATTGCCAAGGAAATGGATATCAATGTTGGAAGCATTAAAGAGTTTGGTTCGCAGGGCAAAATCACTTCTGATGTCATTGTCCGGGCTCTTGATCGCGTGCGGACTGAAGGCGCTGGCAAGTTAGCAGAAGCTCTTGATACGCCACAGCAGCGTATTGTTAATCTTCAAAATGCTTTTGAAGAATTTCAAATCACGGTTGGCAGCACTGTCGCTCCGATAGTCATTGCAAGTATTAAAGGAATCACTGAGGCGCTTAAAGAAGCAAATGATTTTGTTGTAGATCTAAAAGTTGGTTTTGATGTACTCGCCAATGCCGCTGGCGGCCTGGGCGGTCTGGAAGGTGCGCTTGCGGGTGTAAATGAAAAATTGGGTCAAATTGGCGCCAATAAGGGGTTAGCAACATTGATTGATTTTCTGCTTTTAGGCGGCCCATCAACATTGGGCGCATTTAGTCAAATTGGCGCTCGTCGCCGCGGACGCCAAGGTTATGCGGAGCCTATTGGACCAGAAATGCCAGTGCGACTATCAATGCAAGGTCGCAAATTTGGCGACGGTGGTGCCGCAAAAGCTGGCCGCGGTGGCAAGTCAGACGCCGAACGCGCAGCCGATGCAGCAGCAAAAGAAGCAGAGCGCGTGGCAGAAATTATCCGACTGCGTACGGCTGAGGGGCAAATTATCCAGTTGAAGTCTGAACTGCAGAACAGAATTTCTGTCGCAGAGCAGGCTGGTGATAAGCAACTTGCCGCACGACTGCAAAGCCAACAGCGTGAATTGGATATTCAATTCAAATACGCGCAGGAACTTGCAAAAGAAACCAACACTAGAGCACAGCAGGCAATTATTTATCAGGCACAAAATGAACTGGTCGCAAATCAAAGAGATTTGCAACGTGAATTAAGTGAAATCGCAAATCAAAGCGCCAAAAATCAAATTGCCGCATTAGAGGCATTGATTGGCAAAACCATAGAGCTGACGGAACAACAAAAACAACAAAAAGAATTGGCCAATAGCATCGCTAACACTGTCGGTCAAGGCATGACATCGGCTTTTGATGCGCTCATTCAAGGCAGTGAAGATTTTGGCGCCAGTTTGCGGCGCATTGCGTCTGGTGTATTGATTGATATTGCCAAGCAGTTGCTGCAGGTGTTCGTCATCCAAAAAGCAATCAATGCCATCAGCGGTTTATTTGGTGGTGGTGGTGGTGGCATCCCCACAAGCTATGCAGGTGTTCAAGTCAATCCACTGACTATCGCAGGACTTCCATCGTTCCGCGCCAATGGCGGCAGCGTTACTGCTGGGCGGTCATATATCGTTGGCGAACGTGGTCCTGAGCTGTTCATGCCAGGCCGCAGCGGTGGCATTGCACCAGCCGGCAGCTTTGGCGGCAGTCCTAACATTACAATCAACGTTGATGCTGCTGGCACTCAAGTGCAAGGTGATCAAGGCCAAGCTCGTGCTCTTGGCACTGCTGTGAGCGCTGCTGTGCAGGCTGAAATCGTCAGACAGCAGCGCCCTGGCGGTCTTCTTTCTGGTACACGCTAATGGCAACCTTTCCAGCAATCACACCTGCTTACGGCGCCACTAAAAGCAGCGCACCAGTATTGCGCCGCGTGCAATTTGGTGATGGTTATGAACAACGTTTAAAGTTTGGTCTTAACCAAAATCCTAAAGAATGGTCTTTGACTTGGAACAATATCACAGAAGCCGATTCCGATACAATTGAAACTTTTTTGAACGCTCGCGCTGATAATGGCGAATCATTTGATTGGACACCACCCGATGAAGCAACGGCCTACAAGTGGGTTTGCGAAACTTGGCAAAAGGTTATTCCATATAGCGGACGCGCCAACATTACCGCCACCTTCCGTCAAGTATTTGAACCCTGATGGCTTACGCAGCTTGGACGGCCAGCACTGCTTACGCCGTTGGTGATGTTGTACGGGCAACGTCCGTACAGGCCAGCGGTCTTGTCTTTCGCTGCACCGACGCTGGCACCAGCGATAGCACGCAGCCAGCATGGCCAACCGACATTGGTAGCGCCATCGTTGATAACACGGTCACTTGGACAGCCATCAGCAGCGTTTATGAAGAGCTGTCGGTCTTGGCACCTAATGCCGTGATCGAACTGTTCCAGCTCACGTTGGACGCCACGCTGCACGGCACCAGTGACACCTATTACTTTCATGCTGGCACCAATGCCAACGTGACCGGCAATATCGTCTGGAACGGCAACCAATACACCAGATTGCCAATTCAAGCTGAGGGATTTGACTACTCCAACGGTGGCACGCTGCCAAGGCCAACCCTATCTGTTGCAAACCTTGGCGGTGAAATCAGCGCCTTACTGTTGCTGGCCAATGCGGTTACACCTGGCAACGATTTGGGTGGTGCCAAGGTAACGCGCATCCGCACGTTGAAGAAGTTTCTTGACGGTGAGGCTACGGCTGACGTACACGCCAAATTCCCTGATGAGATCTGGTATGTAGATCGTAAATCCGCTGAAAACCGCGATGTGGTGCAATGGGAGCTTGCCAGCAAGTTGGATCTTGCGGGGATGATGATCCCCAAGCGGCAAATTGTCGCCAACATTTGCCAGTGGCAATATCGCAGCAGCGAGTGCGGCTATGTAGGCACGGGGTATTACAACGCTCAAGACCAAGTAGTTGGCACCTTGGCAGAAGATGTCTGCGGCAAGCGTTTGGATAGCTGCAAGTTACGTTTTGCGCCGATCACAAGAACAGGCTCTGTGACTGACGGCAATAATCAGTTGACCTTGACCTCAGCCATTTCGATTGAAACTGGAGCGCAGATTAGCGGCCATGGTGTCCCAACAAGCACAACAGTTAGCGCAGTCTCTGGTGACGGCAGAACCGTAACGATGAGCAATAACGCCAACGCAAGCACAACTGCAACGCTGACTGGCACGATTCAACCAAATGGGACAAGCCTTGTTGTTTCTAGCTCTTCAGCACTAGCAACCGGTATGAGGGTAAGCGGATCGCAAATTAGAAGCGGCACAACGATCACGGCAATCGCAGGAACAACGCTGACCTTGAGTCAGGCCGCGACAGTAACGTACACCCTTCAGGCCACAAGAACTGGGCAAGTACTTGGAGTAACTCTCCCAAGATATGGCAGAGCTGGCAGTTTTCAGCTTGTGTTTCCCAGCGGAACAACAGGCATATCGGTCGGTCAAATTGTTAGAGGTCCCGGCCTACCAAATAACTATTCAACCACAGTTACTAGGATATACAACATATATACGCTACTTGGCCCAAAAGTTATCGTAGAAACAAGCTACACTTTTACTTCAGAGAGTGCATCAGGTAGTTATACCTTTTATAGCGTCGATGCTTATTCCTCTGCTTCGTATACATTTACCGGCAATAACAGGTATGTTTTCCGCGATCCAGCGTACACGCTACCGTTTGGTTCATTTCCAGGCGCGGGTTTGACCACATGAAGTTGACCGACGCTTTGCAGGCTGAAATCTTGGCGCACGCCCAAGCCGAAGATCCGCATGAGTGTTGCGGTCTGATCCATGTCATAAAAGGCAGGCGGCGCTACTACCCGTGCAAAAACATTGCCGCTACGCCAGACGAGCATTTTGTGCTGGATCCTTGCGACTACGCCGCTGCCGAGGACAAAGGCGAAATTGTGGCCGTAGTGCACAGCCATCCTGTCGCCCGCCCCGAACCATCACCTGCCGACCGTATTGCCTGCAACAGCACCGGCCTGCCATGGGTAATCGTCAACCCTAAAACCGAGCAATGGGGCGGCTGCGAGCCTGCTGATTTTGAGCTGCCCTACGTCGGGCGTGAGTTCGTGTTCGGTATTGTGGACTGCTACTCGTTGGTCCGCGACTGGTATCAACGCGAGTGGAGCTTGAAGCTGGACGATTTTGAACGGCGCGATGGATTTTGGGAACGCGGCGAAAATCTGTACGTCAATGAGTATAAATCCCAAGGTTTCCGCCAAGTGCCATTTGAAGAGCTGCAATACGGCGATGCAATCCTGATGCAGCTTGGTGCGGATCTGCCCAATCACGCCGCGATCTACCTTGGCGATCAGCAGATCTTGCATCACGTTCAAGGCCGACTATCTAGCCGAGACGTGTTCGGCGGCTACTATGTAAAGAGCACTGCCATGGTCCTACGGCATGAAAGTCGTTAAGGTCTACGGCGCTCTCCGCAAAAAACTGGGTCAGTGCCGCTTCGAGTTTGACGTTGACACGCCGCTGCAGGCGCTGAAGGCGTTGTGCATCAATTTCCCCGGCCTGGAGAAGTGGCTGATGGACAGTGAAGCGGGCGGCGTAAATTTTCGCGTTACCGTTGGCCGCGACAAGGTAACTAACGACTACGGCGATCCTTTGGTGCTGCCTTGGTCCGAGCGCGACGTGTTCAGCATTACGCCCGTGATCGTTGGTGCTGGTAATGCAACTAGTTCCATTTTGCTAGGCATTGGAATTATTGCCCTATCGATCATTACAGGCGGTATTGCATCGGCAGGTGTGACCTTGGGCGGCTTCATGGGGATTGGAACAGTTGGCACTGCGTTTGTCGGCTTGGGCGCAACTCTTGTTATCGGAGGCATTGCCCAAATGATTTCGCCGCAGCCAACAATGAACGGATTGACAGAAAATGTACGTTTAGAGAGCTTCAGTTTCAGCGGTATCGTCAACACCTCAAAGCAAGGTTTGCCGGTCCCGATTGCCTATGGCCGAGTGTTCGTTGGTTCTGCTGTTATCAGTTCTGGTCTTGATACAGCACAAGAAACATGAGTAATACCAGTAAACGGCTAATTCAAGGCGCTGGTGGCTTTGGCGGCAAAGGCGGCGGTGGCAATGCTCGCACGCCAACTGAAGCTGCTGATTCCTTGCAATCAGTTCAATATGGCCGAATCCTTGACCTGCTAAGCGAAGGTCCGATTCAAGGCTTAGATGATGGCCTTAAAAGCGTCTATTTGGATGGCACGCCGGTTCAAAACAGTTCAGGCGGTAATAATTTCACTGGCTATACGACAGCCTTCAGAACAGGTACGCAAGCGCAATCGCATATTTCAGGTCTTGGTGGCATTGAATCAGAGCAAGCCGTAAACGCTGAAGTCACAAAAGATACATCTGTAACACGCACAATCAGTGATTCCGACGTGGATCGCGTCCGCGTTACCATCCAAATACCATCACTGCAAGTCATTGAAAACGATGGCGATATTGTCGGCAACTCGGTTCAAATCAGAATCCAAGTTCAATACGACGGTGGTGGTTTTACAACAGTCAGAAACGACACGATTACAGGCAAAACATCAAACCCATATTTGCGCGATTATGAGTTTGACTTGACGGGAAACTTTCCCGTTGATGTGCGCGTATTACGCATTTCAGACGACGACACAAGTGCAAGAAGAAGCAGCGTTACCAACTGGTTCAGCTACACCGAAATCATCCAAGAAAAGCTGCGCTACCCCAATAGTGCATTGGCTTTTCTGCGTTTTGATAGTCGCCAGTTCAACGCTATTCCGCAACGCAAATATCTAATCCGTGGCATCAAGGTACACATCCCATCCAATGCCACTGTCAACACAACCACCTATCCCGGTCGCGTTACTTACAGCGGTGTCTGGGATGGAACGTTTAGTGCTGCGACATGGTGCGCCGATCCAGCTTGGTGTCTATGGGATTTGCTGACGAACGATCGCTATGGCGTCGGGCTTCCTGTCTCAAGCCTCGACAAGTATGACTTTTACGCAATCAGTCAGTATTGCAACCAGCTAGTCAGCAACGGTTTTGGCGGCCAAGAGCCACGGTTCCAATGCCACCTGCTGCTAAATAGCCGTGACGAGATTTACAACATTATTCAGGAGATGGTGTCGCTATTTCGCGGCATCGCGTACTACGGTGCCGGTTCAATGGTGGTGCTGCAGGATAAACCCAGTGATGCTATGTATCTGTTGGGTCCCAGCAACGTCATTGATGGCAACTTCAGCTATAGCGGCAGTTCACAAAAGACACGTCATACTACTGCCACTGTTGCGTACCAAAGCTACGACACGCTGGGCGAGGTCGAGTTTGAGTACGTTGAAGATCAAGATGCAGTCGCCAAGTTTGGCGTCATCAACAAAGAAATCAAAGCCATGGGCTGTTACAGCCGTGGTCAAGCTCATCGCCTTGGCAAGTGGCTTTTGCTGTCTGAACAAAACCTGACTGAGACTGTTTCTTTCGCCGTCAGCATTGAATCTGGCATCGTGCTGCGCCCTGGCATGGTGATCGACATTGCCGATCCGGTCAAATCTGGTTCGCGCCGGTCTGGCCGCATCAGTGCTGCCACGACAACAGCAATCACGATTGATGCCACCACAGGCTTACCTACCACAACAGCAAACGCACCAACGATCAGTGTGCTACTCCCGACTGGCTTGGTTGAAACCCGCACCGTCAGCAGCATTGCGGGCAACGTTTTTACGGTTGGCACTGCCTTTAGCGAAGCACCAAATCCACAAAGTGTTTTCCTAATCGAAACCAACGACATCCAATCCAACAAGTTCCGCGTCATATCGGTTTCTGAAGGCGAGGGGGGTGTCTTCGGCGTTACAGCACTCAGCTACAACGACAGCATTTATGCCGCGATCGAAAGCGATACTGAACTGCAATTTGCCGACATCAGCAATCTATCGGCTATACCGGCTCCGCCAACAAATATCACTGGCTCTGAATACCTGTATCAAGCAGGTCAAAGTGTTTTTACCGCCTTTGATGTGAGTTGGACAAGTCCACAAAATCTGGTCAGCGGTTTTAGGTTGCAATATCGACTGAATAGCAACAACTGGACGCAAGTTGATACAACATCGCCGTCATATAACATCCTCCAGCTTAATGCTGGAACACTTCAAATTCAAGTACAAAGTGTTAATTCATTGGGTTCCTTAAGCACAATCGCTTCAGCCTCTTTTAATCTGATCGGCAAAACGGCAGTTCCGGGGGATGTGCAGAATCTGACCATTGAAACAATCAACGCCAACAGCGCCCGCTTGCGCTGGGATCAAACCGTTGATCTTGATGTTCGTGTTGGTGGTCGCGTTCACATTCGCCATACCAACCTGACCGATGGCAGTGGCACTTGGAGCAACAGCATTGACCTGATTCCAGCGATTGCTGGTTCCAGTACTGAAGCGATTGTGCCCTTGGTCGAAGGCGAAATTCTTGTCAAGTTTGAGGATGATGGCGGACGGCAAAGCACCAACGAGACAAGCGTCATTGTTGATTTTCCTGATGCACAGGGATCAATGCTTGTTGAATCACGCCGCGAAGATGCCGATACTCCTCCGTACCAAGGCACAAAGAACGCCACTTTCTACAGCGATGAGTTCGACGCACTGGTGTTGGACGGTCAGGATTTGTTCGATGACATCGTTGATGTTGACCTGCTTGATGTCTTCGATTATCTAGGTGAGGTTGTCGCGTTCGGCGATTATTTCTTTGCCAATACGCTTGATCTTGAGCAGGTCTATTCGCTGGATCTAAGTCGTTTCTTCGTCACCGCTGGATTTTTCCCCAGTGATCTGATCGACAGCCGCGATGGCTTGGTAGACAGTTGGTCGGACTGGGACGGCGGCGTGATTGATCGCGTCAATGCCACCATGCTGCTGCGTCGCACAGACGATGATCCCGCTGGCACACCAACCTGGTCAAGCTGGCAGCAATTTGTCAACGGCACCTTCAGCGGTCGCGCCTTTGAGTTCAAAACAGAACTGGTCAGTGGCGATCCAGCGCAGAACATTTTGATTGACCAGCTTGGGTATGAGGCCACCTTCCAACGCCGTACGGAGCAGTCGGCGGGGGTTGTTACCAGTGGCGCTGGAACGTACTCCGTCACCTTTGCCAATCGTTTCTTTACGGGCACATCAGTGCTGGGCGGCGTCAACAGCAACTTGCCTAGTATCGGCATCGTGGCGCAGAACATGGCTACAGGCGACTACTTCAACGTCACCAACGTGACCGGCACCGGCTTTGATGTGACCTTCAGGAATAGTGCTGGCACGGCGGTCAGTCGGAATTTCCTGTGGACTGCGGTTGGATTTGGCCGAGGCGCTTAAAGTAGAAGCAAAATGGCCTTGTTATGGCACAACACGATTACGTCATTGCCAACGGCACTGGTGCTGCTGTCCGCTCTGACTTGAACAATGCGCTGGCGGCCATCGTCAGCCTGAACAGCGGCGCTACCGAACCGACCACAACGTATGCCTATCAGCTCTGGGCGGATACCAGCGCTGGAGTGCTGAAGCTGAGGGATGGAGCCAATGCGGCATGGATCACACTGCGGGAGCTGGATGGCACGCTGACGATTGAGGATGGGACTGACGGCGCGCCGGGACTGGCTTTTGCGGATGACCTGAATACTGGCATCTATAGCCCTGGCGCCGACCAAGTAGCGGTAGCAACTAATGGCACTGAGCGCGTCGAGTTTGGCACCAGCGAAGTGGTGTTCAACGATGCTGGGAACAACTACGACTTCCGCATCGAGGGTGACACTAACTCATCGCTGTTCTTTGTTGATGCCTCGACGGATCGCGTAGGGATTGGCACTACGAGCCCTGGGCAAGCTTTACATGTCGTAGGCAAAGGTCGCTTTCAAGAAGCTGCATCAAGTGGAGCCATTGCTTTTATCGGAGGAGATGCAACAGCGGCATACATTGATACCGGAACATTTGGCGCTGCCGAACCTCTTGCGTTCCGAATTCAAACCAGCGAAAAAGCCCGCATCGACTCCAGCGGACGCCTGTTAGTTGGCACGTCTAGTGCGCGTGCTGTAGGCGGACAAACGGCGCAGTCTTTGCTAGAAGGAACAAACACACCTACCTCGTCTTTGGCGGCTGTTTGCAATGCCAATTCCACGTCTGGTCCGCTTTTGCTTTTAGGCAAATCCAGAGGCGCTAACACAGGCGGAACTACTGCAGTTATAGAAGGTGATCGTCTTGGAGCCATCTTCTTTACAGGAGCAAATGGCACAGATTTAAGCAACATTGGAGCACTTATTGATTGCGTTGTTGATGCACAGCCATTTACTTCTGGAGACACCACTGATCTTCCGTCAAGATTAGTGTTCAGCACTACCGCCGACGGGGCGAGTACTCCGACGGAGCGGGTGAAGATTTCGTCAACAGGTATTACATATATCGGCAATCTTACTATTACCACTTCAAGTCAACAAACCACCTCTCCTCACTTAATTGTATATACCAACAGTAGCACAAACTTGCTAGCCGCTGGCGGCTATGAAGCAAATACAACCTCAACAAGCACACGTCACCATATTTCATTTACCAACCCAAACGGTGTTGTTGGCTCTATTTCAACAAGTGCTTCAGCTACGGCCTTCAACACGTCTTCTGACTACCGCCTCAAGGAAAACGTCACTCCAGTCACTGACGGCATCACCCGCCTACAGCAACTGAAGCCAAGTCGCTTCAACTTCATTGCCGACCCAAGCAAAACCGTTGACGGTTTCATCGCCCACGAAGTTCAAACCATCGTCCCCGAAGCCATCACTGGCGAGAAGGATGAAGTGGACGAAGAGGGCAATCCTGTGTACCAAGGCATCGACCAGAGTAAGATTGTGCCGCTGCTGACTGCTGCACTGCAGGAAGCCATCAGTGAAATCGAATCACTGAAGGCTCGATTAGATGCCGCAAACCTTTAAGTCCCATTCACTTCGATGCCTGACACCGAAACACAATTCCTCTCCTTCATTGATCACTGCATCGAGGACGATCCTTCGCTGGTCGTCCCAGCGGATGAAGATCAACTGGAGCGGCTTGCCAATGTTCTTGGTATTGCCCATCAAGGAATTGAGCAATACTCAGAAGCCCTTGACCAGCTCTCTTAGTCTTTGACGCTACTGCACGTCCGCATTAAACTCCTACAAACCTGAATCTGTCATGGCTACCGAATACACCTGGGCGATTGCCAACCTGGAGCGCAACACCGCCGACGGCATGGTGCCCTTTGCGGACCTTACGCCCGAGATCGTCACCGGCTGGGTCAAATCCCACTTCGGCAACGAGAAGGTGGCCGAGATCGAGGTCGCCCTGCAAGCTCAGCTTGACGAGCAACGTGCCCCCACCAAAGCTGCTGGTGTGCCTTGGGCTGCGTAGATCCAGCCACTTCTATGTCTGAGCTTCCCTTTATCTACGTCTGCAGCCACGCCGGCAAGATCGGCAATTTTCGCTGGGTCAACTCGGGGCGCGACTACTGGGGACGCTGCGGTTACGTTGATCCTTGCCCGAACGAAGACAAGAAAGGAAGCCTGCCGCTGCCATAACCGGCGATACAGTAGTAAAACGCTTTTAATTTCCTACAAATGGCGGTTCGCAGTAAAACCGGCACCGCTCGCATCGAGCACCAGCCAGGACCACCTAAAACCACCAGCCAAGGACAAGGCCAGCACAGCCGTCCTAGGCGTCGCGGTAAGAAGCCTCTGCGCGGGCAAGGACGTTAAACTCAGAGCATGATCGAGCTGGTCGCTGCTGTTGCTGGGGCATCCATCAGCGTGGCTGCGATGGGCGCAATGGGATTCAGCAAGCGCAATGATGAAGCGCGTGATGCAGTGATCAGGCTTACCGCTGCAGTGGAACACATCGCCACACAGCTAGAGGTGTTACATATTGACATCAAAGAAGATCGACGTGAAACATTCCAGCGGATCAGTGGCGTTGAGCAGCGCGTGGCTACGCTGGAAGCACGGCCTTCTCGCTGACAATGGACTTCCTTTCTCATCCTGCTTTTTGGATCATCGTCGCTGCTGCTAGCGAACTGATCGCCATGTCGCCGCTAAAGAGCAACGGCATCGTTCAGCTTGTGTTTCAAGTGCTCAACCTGTTGAAAGCAAAAAAGCGCTGATCCGCTTCGGCAAACCCGGCTGGGAGCGCAAGTTAGAGCAAGCCATCCGGCAATGGTGGTTTGAGCAGACCTTGCCTGCCAAGCTGGATGAGGCCGAAGCTGACTGGCACGCAGCACAACCAAAAGAGCCAGAGCCGATAATCGTCGAGCACCCAATCGACGATGAGCTGCAGACTGGCGACAGCCGCCTGCTCGGTGGCGCAATGTCCATCCATGCACCGTGGAAACGTGGCGAAAACACCAGTCAGACTTGAATCGCTGTTTCGTTACTGGCGTGGGTTGCCGCACCAGGCCGCGGCCATCGTCGAGCTTGAAGCAGCATTGTTCAAGGCAGCACCGGATCTTTTGAACCGCGATCAGCCGTGGTTCAGCACATGGTCACAGGATGGCAAGCAAACTGACCTGACAGCAGCGCTCAAGCTGATCCAAGACTTCGAGGGTTGCCACCTTGAGGCATACCTTTGTCCGGCCAATGTACGGACAATCGGCTGGGGCACCACCCGCTACAGCGATGGGCGACCAGTCAAGCAAGGCGACAAGATCAATCGCGTTGAGGCTGATATGCTCCTGCGGCAGGAGGTCGATCGCATTGCTGAGAAGCTGCGCACCACCGTGCCGCATTGGCAGCAGATGGAAGATCACCAGAAGTGTGCACTGGTGTCGTTTGCCTACAACCTAGGCTCGGGTTTCTACGGGTTGGTGCCCGACTTCGAGACGATTAGCGCCAAGCTGCGCGACCGCAAATGGTCTGAGGTGCCCGCTGCACTGCTGCTGTACCGCAACCCTGGCAGCAGCTTTGAGGCTGGTCTAAAGCGCCGCCGTGAAGCAGAAGGCAGGCTATGGAGTGGCAGCAAGGCAGCACCACAGATTCAGCAGCAACCGGCCAAGCTGACGCCTAATAGTCCGTTTGCATCACGCATCACGCCACATATCCGCATCGGTGAGTTTGCGCTTGATCAAGAAGCAAGGCGCTTTGATCACCAGCACCAGGTCGATACGGCAGCAGAGCTGGCAGCATTCTTAGAGCGGGCACGCGCAGCATTTGGCAGCAAGCCGGTGGTCATCACCAGTGGCTATCGGCCACCTGCGATCAATGCAGCGGTCGGCGGCGCTAAGCAGTCAGAGCACCTGTACTCGCGTGCTGGCGAGGGTGCTGTTGATTTTTACATCGTTGGCGCTGACATGATGGCGGTGCAGAAATGGTGCGACAAAGAGTGGCCGTACTCGCTGGGCTATGCTGCGCCGCAATTTATACACCTGGGCAGGCGTGCTGATAAGTCAAGACGCAGGTGGGATTACCGCTAGACTGTTGTCGCAGCCGCTACACAACGGCATGGCGATCACCACTACAAGGTTGACGCCAGAGCTGTTAGAGGTACGCATACCATACAACAGCTTCAAGGATTCCACAACCTTTTTGCTGGCATCCGACATCCATTTGGATAATCCCAAATGTGACCGCAAGCTATTTTTGCAGCATCTTGATGAGTGCCGAGCCGTAAATGGCAAGGCGCTTTTTTTTGGTGATGTGATGTGCCTGATGCAGGGCAAGAAAGACAGGCGTGGCAGCAAAGGTGACATTAGGCCTGAGCATCTAGGCGGCAACTACTTTGATCTTGTATTCCGCGAGTCAGCAGATCTGCTTAAGCCATACGGCGACATGATCCTCATGATGGGCGACGGCAACCATGAAACCGCTGTCCTCAACAATCAAGAAATCGACCCGCTAGAGAACGTGGTCAGGCTTATGCGCAATGATGGCGCCGTCACCGAGCACATGGGCTATCAAGGCTTCGTGCGGTTCGTATTTGAATGCAGCGCTGGCGGTGGCGTCAGGCGTTGCGTGCTGTTCTTTCACCATGGCGCTTGGGGTGGCATCGTTACCAAAGGCACCATGGGCGGCGGTCGCTATTCGCAAATAGCGCCTGACGCAGACATCGTGCTTAATGGTCACAACCATGAGCGCACCATGGTCGCACATCCTTGCTACCGGATCAACGACAATGGCAAGGCATGGATTGAACAGCGCTGGCACCTGCAAACTGGCACTTACAAACAGGAGTTTGGCGCTACTGGTGGCTGGGCGATTGAACGGATCGTGATGCCCAAAAGCCTTGGCGGGATATGGCTGACGTTGCAACCACGAAAGCGTGGCGGCGTTGACATTACCTGCAGACCAACCGTATGAGGCAGTACGTCCTTGAGATCGAGTACACCATCGTGGTCGAATCAGAAGAAGATGACCCTGAAGCAGTATCTGACAACTTTGTGGCACGGCTTACTGAGTTAGCGCCATCAAACGATCACATCCTGGGCTTAGCGGTCCAGGTGTTACCGATACCAGAACTGCGTGGACCATCAGATTGAAGGCTCTAACCTCATCCCGAAACGCAATGCAAAACACCAGTTCAGACAACAAATCTTTGAGGCATGGAGCCGTGAGTGCGCGTACTGCGGCGCAAAGGCTAACACGTTAGATCACGTCAAGCCACGGCATAAGGGTGGCGCCACAGTTGCTAGCAATCTTGTACCGGCGTGTCAGATTTGCAACCTTAAAAAGGGCAGCGAAGACTGGCGCGACTGGTTTAGCCGTCAAGATTCGTGGACAGCATGTCGCGTGCTAAGGATTCAGGATTGGACGCTTGATTAAGCATTTGGTGGTAAAAAATTAATGCTTGCCATGCCTGCCTGTGCTCGATGCACATACCATTCAGGCACACGCGATAGATATGCCCCACCTTGTGAATCGTTGGTTTCGACGTGTCCAAGGGGGGTATCGTCCAAAGGGTTACTCATTAGCATACGCAGCCGCTGCAGGCCACGCTTCTCTAGGTTCTGTAATCGTGTCTTGCTAATGCCCATACGCTGTTCCAGTTCAGACCAACTCACAGGCCTAGCAAGGCTTCTGGCTTTAAGTATCTGCTTGGTTCGACCGTCTAGTTTTGCTTCAAATATCTCCATCATGTCGCGTATTTCTTGCCGCGTTTCAACTAAATCATCCTCGTATTTAGGATCAGCGATGTTATCGCAAATGGATGTGGTTTCTGTTTCAGCTACCTTTTGATCAAGACTGGTGACGCGATAGGTTTGTTTCATCAGATATGACAACTGTTCTGTTTCAATCCCCATTGCTGCTGCCGTTTCAGCCATGCTTGGTTGGCGCCCTAGTTTATGGCTAAGGTCTTGCACCGTGCGGCCTAGCTTGTACAGCGTCTCATGCAGGCTGGTTGGCAGCCGGATCATGTCATCGCTTTGGATCAATGCACGGGTGATGCCCTGGCGGATCCACCAGTAGGCATAGGTCGAGAACTTGTAGCCCCGTGATGGATCAAACAACTCAACCGCACGCGCCAAGCCGATATTACCCTCTTGGATCAGATCCATCAGCTCAAGGCTTTTGTTGCTGCGTTTGTCGTACTTACGCGCTACATGCACCACAAGCTGCAGATTGGACTGGATAAACCGCTGCCGTGCGCGTTCACCGCTGCGCACTTCACGCTGTTCTGCAACGGTCAGTTTCCTTTCTAGATTCTTTAATTGTTGCCATTTAGCTACACGCCTGCCTAGCTGTATCTCTTGTTGCGGTGTCAACAACGGATATTTGGCAATACTGTTGAGATAGTCTTTTACGCTGTCAGCCATGATGAATCCGCTGGTTCACACGATGGAAGCACAATTCCATGGCGCTGCCAACGCTAACATGCTGCGCCAGCTTCATGCGGCAAAAGACTGGAACGCATTGCTCGAATATGGCCTGTTACTGGCTGAATCAGAAGCCAGCCAGCGGTCAACGATTAAATGGTTGGTCGCGGAAGCCATGAGATCATGCAGCATCCAGGACTGGCACATCCAAGCGGCTAATGAACTGCTTGCTGGCCGTGACTAACTTGTCGCCGTTGTAGCTGCCGGTGACGGCATAGCTGATGGCTGGTCGTTGGCTCATGCGCCAAAAGACCATCTGACCAATTTTGAGGCCAGGGTAAATCGGCAGCGGCTGAAGCTGGCGTGCATTTTTTAGCTCCAGCGTCAACGTGCTACCGTGCCAACCGGGATCGGCGTAACCAGCATGGAGATTCTCATAGCCCTCGCGTGCACGACTGGATTTCAAGAAAAACAAGCCTGCGATGTCTTCAGGCATATTGAATGTCTCCATTGTCTGCGCAAGGATGAACTGCCCCGGCACCAATTCATACGGGTGCTCGATGGTGTAATCCTTGATGCTGAGCGGGATCATCTGATGCCCTTGAACAGACTCCAGCATGATTAAATTACCCACCCGCAGATCGATGCTTGCTGGGTTAATCAGGTCTGCGTCATAATCCTGCACCATCGAGTGCTGGCGAATCAGGTCTTGGATTTCGTGGTCGGAAAGAATCACTGGCCTGATAGGGAGTAACGGTTTGCTCGGGTGGTTGTGCGGTGTACCATCGATGGCCGCAGCCGTTGCATTTACGCCGGCGATAAATCAAGCCTGCATCGTCTTGCTTTGTGTAGACGACATAGGTTTTTTGGCACGCGCATTCAGGGCATCGGATTTGAATAGCAGGCATTGATCTTCAAGGTCTTTTGCCATTACTGCAGCAGAACGCAACATGACACTGAGCTTGACGGGCTCCATCTCGCGCGCCATCGCATAACGGATGGCTTGCCGGAAACCCATACTAATGTTGCCGCTGCCTAGCTTGCGTGCCGCTTCAATTTCTTCACGAGTCATGCGGATGTTGACCGTAAAATTGCGGCCTTTACCCTTAGGCTGACGGTCGCTCGGCATCCTGCATTAGCTCCATCAGCTCAAGCACATGCGCAGCAAAAGCTGCATGGGTCATTACTGCATGAGTGCCAGGGGGGCGCCCATAGGACGCCTCCCACCACTCCTTAAATGCAACTTCAAGGGTGGCCTGGTTCATTAGAACGCAGGCTCCGCTTCAGTTGCCTTGGCACGCGGCAGGTACTCAAAGCGCGTAACGCTTAGTACATGCTTAGACCGTGGCTTGTTGGTTTCCTTATCGGTCCACTCCTGACGGCGGACGCCGCCGGTAACCATGATGCTGTCGCCTTTTTTCAGGTTGTCAGCAATCATTTCACCGCCTTTACCCCAGACTTCTACATCAATGGCATTGTTGATGTAATTGCCTTCTTTGTCTTTGCCTTCACTGATGCCACCGTAAAAAGTACAGCAGCTTGAACCAGTATCGAAGAATTTAATTTGTGGCTCGCTGATAATACGAACCACGCCGGACGCATACAGACTCATGGTTTGATTGGTGTAATCGAATGTGTTTGTTCAAAGGCAAGTACACCAGCTAGGGGATACCTAACCCGTGACTCGCCCAGCGGCAATCCTAACCTGCCAACCGTGTAGTAGCTAGGACCTTGCTTGCGTAAACGTTGAGATTTTATGGAGCTTGGTTGAAGCCCCCAACGTTCCGCAAGTTGCTCAGTCGTCAGATACGGTTCCGTCAATTTCAGTCTCCTTTTCAAGCATGAGTTGCAGCAGCTCATCATGCTGCTTTTGTGTAATCTCACCAGCCTCTAGCCGTGCTGCCATACGCGGTTGCAAGTCTTCGAGATCCTGCAGCGTCTTGGCTTTAGCAATAGCGGCTTTGCCAGTAGCAAAGATTTTGGTGCTGTCGGTTTTGGTGGTAGTGGCTGGCAGCTTGACTGGTTCGGCTGGCGTGACCGTGACAGTCTCCGCTTGATCCATCTCATCGGTGCTGTAGACACCAGACATGTCAGCAGGGAATGCTTTGCGGAGTGCGAGGGCTTCAGAGCATTTGGCGATCATCGTGGCAGGCATCTTGGACCAGAGACCTTGGCCAGCGTTGTAATCGGCAAATCGTGCGACACCAACAAACGGATGCTGCGATCCTTTGCGATGCACAATGGTCTTGGCTGCGGCAGGTGGCTTGCTGGAGAGCCAAACATCTTTCCAGTCGCCTTCATCGCCGCACCAGTACGTTTCGCTGCCGTCTAGCTGCCCAGTGCGCTCGGCAATGGCACGCAAGCCGTCAATGCCAGCCTGAATGGTCATCTTGCCGCTACGCTTAATGGCGTAGATCTGTTTGCTGAATGGATCAAGACCAGTGCGCTGGCAGGCATAGGCAAACAGCCTTAGCTCGTCATTGCTGCAGCCTGGTGCAATGGTGCTGCTGATGAGCTGGACCTGATCAGGGGTCCAAGTTGTGATAGATACGGAGGTTGACATCAGAATTGAATTGGTGTGGTTGAGATTTTGGTTGCCCAGCTAGGCAGGCTGAGCGTTTGCACGGATGTGTCGCCGTAGCCAGGCCACAGGTCAGCAGCCTTGCAGGTGGCAAACACATCCATGGCATTTTCGCGCATGGTCCGCCCTAGTGCCATAGCGGCATGGTCCAGCTCGTACACCGCAACGGCGTACGGTGCAGTTTTTTCGACTGCAATGAATACAAACCGGCCAGCACCGTGCAAGCCGGTCATGTAATGCGCTGCTTGGATGTGGTAGTTGAACTTGACGACGCTGCTGGCAAATGCAGCAGGGCTGGCATCCGTGCAGGTCTTCAGATCAACGATGGTGCTGCCTTGATACCAGTCCGGGCGGCATTTACACCGCAAACCAGTTTGCAGGTCATCCCACCAAAAGGACTGCTCAGCCTTGCCATGGGCAAGCAATGCGGCAGCAGCAGGATGATTGCGGACACTGGCGGTTATGCCAAGGGCAAGAGCCATATCCGCTTCGCTGACAGGTTCAAGCCCTTCGGCAGCGATGCGTTCAGCTTGTTCCTTGCCTGCCTTGGTGCGCCTATCAGGCGCGACGGCATAACGCTGCAGCAGCTCATCAGGCTCTAGCACTGCCGTATGCACCAGCGTGCCGAGCTGCATTGCTGCGGTCGGTTCAACTGGTTTGCGGTCAGGGTTGATATACCGCGCCCAGCAGTGATATGGGCTGCGGGTGATCTCTTTGAGGTGGCTAGCGCTTACGGCTGGGTCGGCGTGATACTGCTCATTGGTGGTCATGCTGCCACCCCTTCGCGCATGGTGCGATGCAACCGGCTGGCGGGGCCATAGGTAGCGGCAAACTCAGGGAATGCCGTCAGCAGTCGTTGTTTGTTGCCGGGGTCAGCAGCAAGGCCAGCATGGGCCAATGCCTTATAGAAACTGCCTGCATACTTGCTGGCGGTCACAAAGGTCCAATAGATGTCGGAGTCGTTCATAGAATGAATGTGGGTGAGATTGATGGGCGGCTGGTGTGGCCGCCTTTTTTCATGCCGGATTGGGTGCGGCTCCGGCTGGCCGCGTGGGGACTAGTAGATCAGCTCGATGTCGGGGCTATAACCTTGCTTGAGCGCGCTTGCGTATTGTTTGCGGGCGGAAGGCTTGAGGGAGGTGCGGCGCTGACCGTCGTAGCTGGCCTCAAAGGTGCGGCCATCAGCTTGCAGGAACAGAGTCTTGCCAACAATGCTGACAGCTTCTTGCTGGTCAGTTGTTTCAAAGATCAGCACGCTCTGGGTGGTGGTACCCTCGGCGCTGATCTCAGGCTGACAAGCCAGCACGGCGCGGGTCACGTTGTAAGAACCATAGGAGCTGCGAAAAGTGGTGACGGTCATGGGTGGGATCTGTCTGGTACTCCGTCATCCTACACCATGCTCAGCCGTGGTCAACCCTGTGCAGTCACACTCTGCAACAATGACTGGGCATCCTCGACCGACCGTGCCACGCCAGCAATGCCACCAGCGGCCTGGACTGCATCGAGCCACTGCTGCTGCTCAGGCTTGAGCCTGCCGGTTGAGGTCTTGACCTCGATGCTGGTGAACACCGCCACCGTGCTGCCCACCATGTTCTCGGTCACGGTGACGCGCTTCCAGCCGATCAGGTCAGCGCTGCCTTTGCAGAGCCCGAAAGAAACCGGCCTGCCATGCTGGTCACGCAGCGTGCCGGTGTTGTTCCGGAACAGGCGTGTGTTGCCGGTGCTGCAGGCGATGCGGATCTGTTGCTGGATCTGCTGCTCGCTAGCGTCCCCTGAGCGACCGGGCATACATAACGTGTTTTGCCCACGCTACGGCATTTTTATATCCCCTGCTCTGACCAAGCTGGATCAGCTCTTGCAGGCTTTGAGCACTGCCCTGCTCGCGGCGTTTTTCGCGGGCGGTGGTTTTGACCTCCTGCAACTCCCCATCAACCTGCTTCAGCTCCCTGGCCTCCTGTGGTGCAAACACATGCCCGCAGTCGCGGCATACCTGCGCAGCGCTCATGCTGGTGCTGTAGCAAACCGGGCATACCTTGACGCTTGGTGCCTGATCACGATCACGCTTTTTAAGGCCGTCAAGGGTCCAGTCGCGTTGCTCTAAGTGGTGGCCAAGTCGGAGCGTATTACCAACATGATCCAGTACCACAGCCACCTTGCTGCCAGATGGCCGCAGGCATCGACCGATCATCTGCAAATGCAATGCCTCGGACTGTGTAGGCCTGAGCAAAATGCAGCCACCGACGCTGGGCACATCCACGCCCTCGCCAATCAGTGCGCAACTGGTCAGTACCTTGAGCCTGCCGGTGCCGAGCGCCTGCAGCAGGTCGCTGCGCTGCTCGCCCGACATGGTACCATCAATGCTGCCCGCCGCAATGCCATGGCTGGTGAATAATGCCGCCACAGCCTCGGCATGTGCCACGCTGCAGCAGAAGGCGATCGCCGTCTGGCCGTCAAGGTGCCGGCGGTAATGACCAACGATGTCACCCATGATGGTGCCGACGCGCTGCTCAGCCTCTTTGGTGTCATAGTCGCCCATTTTCTTGCGCAGGCCTTTGGCATCGAAGCCTGGTGGTGCCAGCACCTTGGACTGAGCCAGGAAGCCGTTATCGGTTAACCACTGCGCTGATGGTCCCTGCACCATGGTCTGATACCACTCGTTAAGGCCGCGGCCATCAGTGCGGCATGGGGTGGCCGTGACGCCTAATAGATGCGCTCGCTGGAAGTGCTCGATCACCTTGCGCCATGTGCCGGCATTGGTGTGGTGCGCCTCATCCACGATGAGTAGCTGGAAGAACTCCGGCGGTATTAGGTGCAGCCTGCGGGCTAGCGTCTGCACTGAAGCAATCTGCACCGCATGGCTTAGGTCCATGCTGCGGTTAGCACGAATGCAACCATGCGGCATCGGCATGGTGCGGCTGGCTTGGTCAAGCAGCTCCTGCCGGTGGACCAGCACGCAGACGCGGTTGCCCTTTTTGGCGGCCTGCTGGGCGATATGGGTGAAGCAAATTGTCTTGCCGCCGCCGGTGCTGAGCACCGCTAGGACGCGCTTATGGCCTAGCTGATACTGCAGGCGGATGTCGGTGATGAGCTGCTGCTGGTAGGGTCTTAATTGCATGGCTCAAAACTCATCAAGGTTGATCAACGTTGACTGGTCAGGTTCTCGCGTCTGCTCTACAGCAATCTTCATATTCTTAATGGCTTGCTTGTAGTAGGACTTTTTTAGCTCAATGCCAATGCCACGGCGGCCCAGTGCCACGGCGCCATAAACCTCGCTGCCAACACCCATAAATGGGGTCAGCACTGTTTCACCAGGATTCGATCGCAGGCACACGGCACGGTCAATCACATCAAGCTGCAATGGGTGGACGTGTTTTTCATCGTCGGGATCCTTGCCATCACGAAACGGCAGGACGCGCCCCATGGTGATGTCGTCCCATATCGACGAGGCATATCGCCGCCAGATCCAATGGCTAAAACGATTCTCAGTTTGCTTGCCTTTCCAGTTACGGTACTTGTGCAGTTCTTGCGGAATCGGACACTCTCCCGCGTAGTGATCAAGGCCGGTAGGGTTGGCGATCGGGATGGGATTCGTGCCGCTGCGGCGGAAGATCAGCAGGTAGTCGGCGGAGGCAACACCTGCATAAGCAGCATCATCAACAATCGTTTTATGCGCTAGATTTTTTACCATAGTTCGGTTGCGAACCCATAAAGGCTCTTTCCAAATCGTGTGTCGTGCCGCATAATGCCAGCCATGTTGTTGATGCAGCTCAATGATCTTGCCGGGCAAGTCCAGCAGCGCATCCTGTCCGCTGTTGCCAGTTGGAATGTCTGTGCAATGCACGGCGGTCAGGCGGCCTGGCAAAGTCAAGCGGTGCAGATCTTTGACCACATAGCCGTAATGAATCATGAACTGGTCGTAGTCTTTGCAGTTGCTAATGTCACGTTCGTTTGAACTGTAGACATACAAGCCAGCAAATGGCGGTGAATAGATAGAAAAGTGAATGGATTCTGACGGCAACCCCTGCATCACCTCAATGCAGTCACCGTTGTAAATCGCATAGCGGTCAGTGATCACAGCCATGATGGAAGCTCGATAGGACTGGTGTTGTACTCTTTGCGCTGGATGTCCAGCGAGTGATTCATTTCAGCAACAAGGTTGCTAAACATTTGTTCAGCCTGCTGCCGCTTGCGATGCAGGTTTTCCATAATGCGCCGCTCGCCTTCGGTAAGAACAATGTCTACCGTTACAGGCTTGTCTTGGCCAAATCGCCAGCAGCGCCGCACTGACTGGTAATACTGCTCAAAACTGTGCGATGGAAAATAGGTGATATGGCTGCACCGTTGAAAGTTCAGCCCCCATGCCCCGATCTTGGGCTTGGTGATCAACACCCGTGATTGACCTTCGGCAAAGTCAATCAACCGCTGTTCTTTCAGATCATCGCGGTCTGACCCAGATACTTGAACTGCATCGGGAATCAGCTGCTCCAGTAGATTGCCTTCTTCGTTCAGGTGGCACCACACCAGCGCACTCTCGCCAGTGCTGGTCACCATCGCTGCAACCTGCTCGCATCGTTCTTGCACAGTGCGCTTCTTCTCCGCCCGCTGTTCCCGTAGGTCAGTAGCTGGCATGGCAAACAGCATCCCCTCGGGCACTGTGTTGGTTTCGATCAAATGATCAATCTCATTCAGTGGCGGCAGGATAAATCGGCCATCTTCAAACCCAAGGTCTGACGGCTGACGGCAAGCCCTAGCCCAGCTCGTCACCCAACGCCAAAAGGGTTGTTGAGCGTGACCCTTAAAGCGCCATTTGGGGGCCTCGCCGTACATCCTCCGGCTAGTTAGGTTGCTCTGGTCGTTCTTGAAGAACCGCGCCAGCATGTCCATGTGGCCCATATATCCCAAAGCCTCTGAGCTGGTGCCCAGCTCAATGAAGTCATTAGGCGCAGCTGTGGCAGTAGCCAGCAATCGGTAAGGCACCTTGCGCATAAAATCCGTGATCTCGTTGCGGCGAGCACCATCAAATGATTTCAGGATGCTGGACTCGTCGCACACCACACCGGCAAAGTCTGCAGAATTGAAGTGTTCCAATCGCTCGTAGTTGGTGATCACGATGCGGCCCGGAACAGTGCCATTACTGCTGCGGTAACACTCAATGCCGAACTTCTCACCCTCGCGGATGGTTTGAGCTGCAACCGCCAGTGGCGTCAAGATCAGCACCGGCTTGTTGGCGTGCCGCGTCACGTTTTCAGCCCAAGTGAGCTGCATGGCGGTTTTACCCAGTCCGCAATCAGCAAAGATTGCAGCGCGACCCTTGCGGATCGCCCATGTCACCAGCGACTGTTGAAAGTCAAACAACTGGGGTGGCATCCAAATCGGCTCAAAGCCATGGGCGGCGCCTTCGTGGGTTTTCTGGTCTAGGAAGTCTTGGTAGGTCATGGCATATGGCAGGCCTTGCAACCGTAGCACCCGCTGCTACGCTGTGCAAGCATCCCGCCAGAATCCGTGCGCCTTGCCCATCCAACCCATATACGCCTTAGCCCAGACCTGCTGCAGCGCCTTGACTCTTGGCGTGGTGATCGCATGAATCGTGCTACCGCCATCCGGCTGCTGTTGGAGCAAGCGCTTCGGCTGCAACTT
>Ga0194116_10002531_pt1 | contig 23415 bp, 18 predicted proteins | sample TA2MahsurfametaG_4_FD_148617 | JGI IMG/M metagenome (GOLD analysis project Ga0194116, IMG submission 148617) | Freshwater microbial communities from Lake Tanganyika, Tanzania - TA2015008 Mahale S9 surface | ecosystem: Environmental > Aquatic > Freshwater > Lake | place: Tanzania: Lake...
AAGTGAGCCTGCGGGGTTGGTACATCAACGATTTTGGCTACCAAATATACGAAGGTACGGCCGAGCGTCCGGCCCAAGCCGCCCCGCCTCGGGGTCGATACTGGTTTCCCTACAGCCATAACACCACCATCATGAAGGCCGGAAACCGGACCGATTCGGACCGGGCTCCGGCTTTTGACGACCCCTCTTTTAGTTCCCGTTCCCAGGTCAACGTCCTGAGCGATGCGTACGTCACCCAGGACTTCTTTGCCGACAATTATATCCGGGATCAGCAGCCCAACACCTACCTGGATGCGATGTATCAGGATCCCAATTTCACAGTGACGGCGAATGCCCGGACTCAGATCAACAACCTTTTCCAGACCCAGCAGCAAAAACCCTCGGCCAAAATCGAGTTTAAACGACAGTTCATCCCGGGGACTTACGACAAGGAGGAATTTTTGCGGAATCCCGACGGCCATCCGGGCCTGGCTTACGAGGGAGAGTCGAGCGTCGGTTATCTGGCAACCCAATGGAATCAGGTGGCCAACCAGACCGACTACACCGCCATTCGCTACGATACCTACCATCAGCTTCTCTACCCACGTCAATACTTTGGCTGGCTGAATTTTACCCCCCGCGCCGGGGTGCGCGGCACCGTTTACACTCGGAGTAACCTTGCTCCGGGGAGCGCCGTGCAAAATACCGCGAGCGGTTCCGGGTACAACATTGGCAACAATGCCACCTTGGCCGACACCTCCCTGTTTCGTTATGTGTTCAATCTCGGTACGGACTTGTCCTACAAGACCTACGCGACGTGGAACGAGGTTAAAAATAAGGCTTGGGCGATCGACGGTCTCCGGCATGTCTTTGAGCCTTTCGTCAACTTCACCTATGTGCCCCGGCCCAATGTTCGGCCCACGGAATTCGCCGGCTTTGACAATCGCGTGAACTCCCCCCTGGCCCAGCCGCTGAATCCAACGCTTTACAATTCCATTGATTCCATTGATCAATTGCTTGTGGTCCGACCGGGAGTGATGAATCGAATCCAAACCAAGCGGGACGGGGCGCCCTACGAATTGGCCAACTGGAAGTTATACGGCGATTACCAGCCGATCCGGCCAACCTTACCAGGTTTAAACACCGCCTCCGTTCAGATTCCCGAAACGGTGAACTCGGACTTTCCCCAAATCTACAACGAGCTGAATGTGATGCCGGTGCCGTGGTGGACAGCCACGGTCGGCGCCTCGACTGCGGTCAGCGGAAACGGCTTTAACTCCCTTAACTTGGGAAGCCGTTGGCAGATCATTCCTGCTTTGGAGCTGAATTTGGGATATTCGTTTCTTGAGTCCTTTGCCTATGTCGATGCCCTCAACAATCAAGTTCTCACCAATACTCAAACCCAAGTCTTCAACGGCAGTGCCAGCTATCGGCTGAACGAAAGTTGGTTCTGCAATGCCGGGGTGACCTACTCAATGAATCCGGGCCTTCTGCAGCAGGTGAACTTCGGCATTTACCGTGATATTGGAGCCTGGATTTTGGGGGCAGCCGTGGCCAACCGGCAAAACCAGGGCTCCCCATCGGAATTTGTTGCCTTGGCCACCCTGACGCTCAAGGCGTTTCCTGAACTGCCGCTTGGCTTCAATCAGGCGCCCACCAGCAGCGGGGTTTCCTTCGCCGGCCAGCAGCAGGGTTACTAGGCGGGAATTTCCGGACCGGGCACCTATCTGAAAGCCAACGTCACGGTCGTGCTCGGCCTGCAATGGGGGGACGAGGGAAAAGGGAAAATCCTTGATGTGATGGCCGGGGAGGCGGACTGGGTCTTTCGCGCCCAAGGCGGCAACAACGCCGGCCACACCGTCGAGATCGGCCGAAAGAAATACGTCCTCCATTTGGTCCCCTCCGGCATTTTGCGATCCGGTGTCTCCTGCCTGATCGCGGGTGGGACGGTGGTGGACCCAGCTGGTCTGGTTTCCGAAATTCAAGGCCTGCATGAGCGGGGGATCCGAACCAAAGGTCGTCTCTACCTCTCCTCCCAAGCCCATTTGGTGCTCCCTCAACACCGGGCCATCGACCGGAGCTCGGAAAAAAAACGCGGCAAAGAAAGAATCGGCACCACCGGACGGGGGATCGGGCCCGCCTACGCCGACAAGGCGGCCCGGGTGGGTTTGAGGGCCGGAGAGTTGGCGCTTTCCCCGGCGGAGCTGTCGCGCCGGATCCGGGAACGGCTCCGGATTCACAACCAAGCGGCTCGTCCGCAGGGCTGGGAGGCCGTTGCCCCCACCGCCACCCTTCGCCAAATCGAACAAGCCGCCAAAGTTTTGCGACCTTACCTTTGTGACGGCGTAGCCCTGGCCCACCACGCGGTGGAGACCGGAAAAAAAATCCTGATCGAAGGAGCGCAAGGCACTTTCCTGGATGTGGATCACGGCACGTATCCCTATGTGACCAGCTCTCACTGCACGGCGGGGGGAGCCTGCACAGGAACCGGAGTTCCCCCGACGGCCGTCCGGCGCGTGGTCGGCGTTCTTAAGGCGTACACGACCCGGGTGGGTAGCGGTCCCTTCGTGACCGAGGACGGCACGCTAGGGCACCTGTTGCACGGGATGGGCCGGGAATTTGGATCCACCACGGGCCGGGCAAGGCGTTGCGGCTGGTTTGACGCGGTGCTGGTTCGCCGGGCGGTGCGGCTCAACGGCGTGACGGAGCTGGCCATGACCAATCTGGACGGGCTCGACGGCCTTGAAAAAATCCCGGTCTGCACGGGCTATCGCCTCAAGGGAAAAGTTCTCCGCGAACCGCCGGTCGAAGTCTCGGACTGGGAACGGTGCCGGCCGGTGTATCGCGTCTTTCCTGGTTGGTGTGAGCCGACCACGGAGGCGAGGCGTTGGCGCGATCTTCCGCCCAAGGCTCGGGCTTATCTCGCCGCTCTTTCGAAAATGGTGGGGGCTCCGCTGGGAATTCTTTCCGTGGGGGCCGGGCGCGAACAGACTTTCCGTCATGGCTAAAGCCGAGACCGTGGCAGGCAAAGTTCCCCGGCACGTCGCTATCATTATGGATGGCAACGGCCGCTGGGCCCACCAGCACAACCTTCCCCGGTTGGGCGGCCACGAGGCCGGCCGGAAATCGGTGAAAAAAGTGGTGCAAGCCGCCATCGCCCACGGTGTCCGCTACCTCACCCTTTATGCTTTTTCGGTGGAAAACTGGCAGCGTCCCCGCGACGAGGTTCAGGGTTTGATGGGCCTTCTTCGTCTGGTTTTGCGGGAGGAGTTGGCGGAAATGGGCAAGGAAGGGGTCAGGCTCCGGGCGATCGGCCGGCTGCAAGATCTGCCCGAAGCGGTGCGGGAGGAGTTGGCGTCCGCCATCGAAAAAACCAAGGCCAACACCAAGCTGGATCTCATTTTGGCCCTGAGCTACGGCTCCCGCGTGGAGATCACCGAGGCGGCCAAGGCCCTTGCCCGGGAGGCAAAATCCGGCCGACTCGATGCCGAAACAATCGGGGAAGAAACCCTCGCGCAACATCTGTATACCCGGGATCTCCCCGATCCGGACCTGTTGATCCGCACCAGCGGGGAGATGCGGATCAGCAACTTCATGCTGTGGCAAATCTCCTACGCCGAGATTCACGTGACCCCGGTCCTCTGGCCGGATTTCGGAAAGGAAGCGTTTGCGGCGGCCCTGGCCGACTACGCCCGGCGGGATCGCCGGTTCGGAGCGATCTGATGCTCGGCTGGCGCCTGCTTTCCTCACTGCTGCTCTGGGGGCTGGTGATTGCCCTGGTGGCCCTGCGCTACACCCACGGGGTTTTTCTGTTGATCGCCATCGTCGGCTTGGCTGCTCAAAGGGAATTTTATCTTTCCCAGCAGGCTGCCGGCCGGGTCGTGTTCCGAAAAACCGGCCTGTTGGCCGGAGCCTTGCTCTACGCCGCCACCTACTTTTCGGTGGTTTCGCCCCATGGGCGTTTGCCGGAAACCTTTTCCGGTGAGGCGATCCTCGTCCTCCTGGTCATTTTGGGAGCGCTGACCCGGCGGGTGTTTGACGTGAAAAATGAGGGAGCGGCCGTGGCTGTGGCGCTGACCCTTTTCGGCTTCTTTTATGTTCCTTATCTCCTGAACTACGCCACCAAAATTTTGTTCGTCGCCCCCGACGGGGCCGGCATCCCCCTGCTCGCGTATGCGGTTGCCATCACCAAATTCACCGATGTCGGTGCTTATGTGGCGGGCAGCCTTTTGGGGCGGCACAAGCTCAGTCCGCTGATCAGCCCCAAAAAAACCTGGGAAGGATTGGTGGGGGGCATTTTGGCAGCCCTGCTGACCAGCGTAGGCCTGGTCCAGCTTTTTCCCGAAGCCCTCGCCCCCGTGGGCGGGGTACAGGCCTGGGGGTTGGGACTGCTGCTGGCGGGAGTGAGCGTGCTGGGCGATTTGGGCGAGTCCGTGGTGAAACGGGATGCCCGCATGCAGGATTCCGGCAGATTCCTCCCGGGAATCGGCGGAGCGTTGGATCTGGTTGACAGCCTCCTGTTCAGCCTGCCGGTGTTTTATGGATATCTGATCCTGATGGGGAGGGTATGAAGCGCGTCATTCTGCTTGGGTCGAGTGGTTCGATCGGGGAAAGCACCTGCAAAGTGGCTCGCGCCCTTCCCGAGAAGATGAAGCTAGTCGGTCTGGGGGTGGCCAAAAGTACGGCCCGTCTGCTGGAGCAGGCGAAGGAGTTTGGGGTCTCCGCCTTGGCGGTTGCCGATCCCAAGGCGGCGGAAAAGGTGCGCCTCCATCTGCCGAAGGGGACCCGGCTTTTTGAAGGTTCCGCAGGCCTGGCGCGGATGGTGGAGGAGACGGAAGCGGACATGGTGTTGGTGGCCATTGTCGGCACGGCGGGTTTGGCCCCGGCCTTGGCCGCACTCCGCACCGGCAAGGATCTGGCGGTGGCCAGCAAGGAGATCCTCGTTCTGGCAGGTTCCGCCGTGATGGGGGAGGCCAAGAAGAAAAAACGCCAAGTTTTGCCGGTCGACAGCGAACACAATGCCATTTTCCAATGTTTGCAGGGCGCCAATGGCAAGGAGGTCCGCAAAATCATCCTGACCGCTTCCGGCGGACCGTTCCGGCAGATGCCCGCCAAGGAGATGGCCAAGGTGACCGTGGCCCAGGCCCTCCAGCATCCCACCTGGTCGATGGGCAAAAAAATCACCATCGATTCCGCCACGATGTTTAACAAGGGACTGGAAATGATCGAGGCCCATTGGCTCTTCGGGTTGCCGATGGCCCAAGTGGATGTGGTGGTTCATCCGCAAAGCATCGTCCATTCGATGGTGGAGTTTGTGGACGGCTCGGTGCTGGCCCAACTCAGCGTCACCGACATGTGTTTTCCCATCCAGTATGCGATTACCTATCCGGAGCGCCGACCCAGCGGCCTCCCCCCCCTCGACCTGCCCAAGCTCGGCACCCTCACCTTTGAAAAGCCGGACGCAAAGCGGTTCCCCGCCTTGCGGCTGGCTCGGGAGGCGGGGGAGGCGGGGGGAACCCTGCCCGGGGTGTTCAATGCGGCCAACGAAGTGGCGGTGGAGGCTTTTCTCGACGAAAAAATTCCTTTCCCGAAGATCTGGGAAGTTGTGGAACGCGTGATGTCCTCCCACCAAAACATCCCCGAACCGGACCTCGCGGCCATCATTGCGGCCGATGGTTGGGCGCGGGCCGAGGCCCGAAAAAGGCTGGGAGCCGCCAAGTGATTGCCGTGCTGCCGCCCCCCTGGGGGGATGTGGTGACCGTGGTCGGCACGGTGGTGGTGGCCATGGTTCTCTTTGGACTGACCGTGGCCGCCCATGAGTTCGGTCATTTCTGGGCCGCGCGGCGAATGGGGCTGGTGGTGGAGCGTTTTGCGATCGGCTTCGGGCCGAAAATTTACGGCAAGGTGATTGACGGGGTGGAATGGCAAATCAATCTGCTTCCCCTGGGCGGTTTTGTGCAGCTTCCGCAAATGAGCCCGGCCGAGGGGTTAGAGGGCAAGCCGGGGGAAGAGCACAAGGACCTGCCTCCAGCCTCGCCCGGGGCCAAAATCATCACGGCGTTCGCCGGTCCGTTAGCCAGCTTGGCTCTGGGGGTGGTTTGTGCGGTCGGTGTCTGGATCTTGGGTGTTCCCACCAACCTGACCTATCGCACGACGACGATCGGTTGGGTGGAGCCCGGCTCCCCGGCCGCCCAAGCCGGTATCCTGCCGGGAGATAAGATCCTAGCGATCGACGGACAGCGCCCCGAGCGCTGGGCCGGCCGCCCCGGTGCGGTGGTGGAAAGCATTCTGCTGGGTATCGATCACGAGATCCTGCTGGAGCTGGATCGGGACGGAGCGGAAATTGTCACAGCGCGGGTTCGGCCCGAGCCGGATCCGGAGTTGGAGGGATTGCGCCGGCTGGGTTTTGAAATGTACCCGGCCCAACCGGCGCGGGTGGATCAGGTGATCGAGGGCGGTCCGGCGGCCCGCGCAGGCATTTTACCGGGAGAAAACCTGGTGAGCGTGGATGGCGCCAAGATTTGGAACCCTGCGGCGGTGAAGGCGGCGGTGGAATCCGGTCAAGAGTCGTTGGCGATCGGGGTGGAGGACTCTCAAGGAAATGTCCGCATCGTGAATCTCCGTCCGGAACAGGCTCTCAACCGGAAGGAACGGATGATCGGGGTGGTCTGGAGACCCAGCGACATTCGGATCACCCGGCCTACGCCCCAGGAGCAGGTTAGTTCCGCCGCCGGGCTTGTCTTCCGCACCCTGCGAGCCCTGGTGGCCCCGGCTTCGAATGTGGGCGTCCAGCACCTGAGCGGCCCGCTGGGGATTTTTGAGCGTTTGGTTTCCCTTCTGCAGACCGACCCGCGCCTGGTGCTGTATTTCAGCGTCATCCTCAATGTGAATCTGGCGGTGCTTAACCTCTTGCCGATCCCGGTGCTCGATGGCGGGCACATCCTCTTTTCCCTGGTTGAGGCGGTGCGGCGCCGCACGTTGCAGGCCAAAACAGTGGAGCGGATTCAAACGGCCTTCGTCATCTTGCTGGCTGGCTTCTTCCTCTTGGTCACCTACCACGATTCCCTTAGGCTGAAACGTCGCATGGACAAACCTGCCGAATCCACGGAGATGCCGGTCTTTCGCCCGGCCCCGGAAAAGAAATGACCGGCCCCGGCCCCCATCCCTATCGCTACGCCCGCCGCCCAACCCGGGAGGTGAACGTGGGGAAGGTCGGCATCGGGGGGCCCAACCCGATCGTCGTGCAGAGCATGATCACTTGCGACACCATGGACACCGCCGCTTCGGTCAAGCAGACCCTTGATCTCGTCAAGGCGGGTTGCCAGATCGTCCGCATTACCGCCCCGACCGTGAAGGACGCGGCCAACCTCAAGCTCATCAAGCAGGAGTTGGTCGCCGCCGGTTGCGAGGTGCCGATCGTGGCGGACATCCATTTCAAGCCCGATGCGGCCATGGAGGCGGCCCAATGGGTCGACAAGGTCCGGATTAATCCCGGCAATTTTGCCGACAAAAAGAAGTTTGCCGTGCGGGAATACACCGACGACCAGTACGCCGAGGAGTTGGCCCGGATCGAAGAAACCTTCACCCCGCTGGTGAAGCTCCTGCAGGAGCGGAAGCTGGCCCTGCGCATCGGCACCAACCACGGATCCCTTTCCGACCGGATTATGAACCGATACGGCGACTCGCCCCACGGCATGGTGGAGAGCGCCCTGGAGTTCGCCCGGATCGCCCGAAAGATGAATTACCACAACTTTCTCTTTTCGATGAAGTCTTCGAATCCAAAGGTGATGATTGAGGCCTACCGTTTGCTGGTCGCCTCCCTCGAAAAGGAGGGTCCGGACTGGAATTACCCGCTTCATTTGGGGGTCACCGAGGCGGGGGATGGCGAGGATGGCCGGATCAAAAGCGCCATCGGGATCGGCTCGCTCCTGCTCGACGGCTTGGGGGACACTATCCGGGTCAGCCTGACGGAGGACAGCATCCACGAAATTCCGGTGGGGCGTGCCTTGGTCAAATATCTCGAGGAAAGGGCCCGGGGCAGTTTTGATGCCGAGACCAAGCTTTCCTACGACCCGTTCAGCTTTTCCAAACGGGCCAGTCAAAAGATCATGGTGAACGGCGTGGCCGTCGGGGGGGAAGAACCGCCCCGGGTTTTCGTGACCGCCAAGGTGGAGGAAGCGCTGCGGCCCCGCTTCGCCCAATTAGGGGATCTGGTCCCGGAATTTGTCCAAGAAAAGACGCCCATTACCGAAGTCGACCCCCGAAACGATGGTGAAATCAAGGCCCTCGAGGCCAGGCAGGAGCCTGTTTTGGTGGCGCTGAAGGACGGTTTAAGTATCAATCCTGTTTCCGCCACCCGCTTGCTGGCCGCGAAGATCCCCGCCCGCCATCCCATTGTCCTGAAGGATACGCTGCAGCCGGCTGATTCGGAGGGGGGGCTCGCGGGCCTGATCCGGGCCTCGGTCCATATCGGGGCGTTGCTGTGCGACGGCATCGGAGATGCGATTTTGGTAAGGGGAGAGCCTGCGCCGGGAGCCTGTTTGCGACTCGGCTTCAACATTCTCCAGGCAGCGGGCAGCCGAATCTTTAAAACGGATTATGTGGCATGTCCCTCCTGCGGCCGGACCTTGTTTGACCTGCAGAGCACCACGGCCAGGATCAAGGCCGCCACGCAGCATCTCAAGGGAGTCAAGATCGCGGTGATGGGCTGCATTGTGAATGGTCCGGGCGAGATGGCGGACGCGGATTTTGGCTACGTGGGCGGCGCCCCGGCCAAGATCAATCTGTACGTGGGTAAGACCCCGGTGAAGTTCAATATCCCGGAGGAGGAGGCGGTGGACCGGTTGAAGGATTTGATTCGTGAACACGGCAAGTGGGTCGATGCCCCGGCGGCGCCCGTCGGGGTTTAAGATTTCAGCATTTGTCGCGAAACATGTCCGTTGTCGTGGCCGTACACGAACAACCGGGTTAGCGCAGGATTTTCAGCAACGCGGCATGAGAGGTGGGGCGGCGGTGGGAAAGATCGTCGAGGAGCGAGCGGGCGGAGCGGCGGGGATCATCGGCGCCCAATTGTTTCAGCACGGCCCGCTCGAAACGCTCGACCAGTGTTCGGTGCGGTTCCTTGGTCTCCAACCAGTCGAGGGCCAGGCGGAGCAAACCATGGAGAGACCCGAGATCAGCATCCGGTTCGGCGGACTGCTCGATGGTTTGGGCGAAATATGTGGCCGCGAGGATCCGCCCGTAGGACTGTCGTAGACCCGGGCGGGTGCGGAGGGCGTGGACCTCCCGAAGATGGTGCAAGGTGGTCCGGCGGGAGGGTGCCCAGTCGATCTCACATTCGTGAAAGAGGTCCAGATGACCCCGCATCGGACTGCCCGGTTTGGCCGCCCCCTTGGCGAGGGTGCGCACCACCCCGTGGCGGCGGGTGAGCCAGACCGCCAACAGGCTGGTTTCCCCCTGGCGGCGGAGGTGGAACAGAATCCCTTCATCCTGAAGCGGTTGGCTCAAGGCTTCAGCCTAGCAGAGGGGGCAAACCGGGAAGATAAGAGGGATGACTCTGCAGGGGGGAAAGTGTAGAAAGCGGAATGGCGACCGCCCGCGAAACAACTGTTGAGAAAGAAGCCAGTCTGACGGGTATTTCCCTGCACGGTGGATCGAAGGTACGGCTGACCGTGAAGCCTTCGGGAGCCGGCACGGGCTACCAGTTTCGCCGGATGGATCTGGCGGATCAGCCCCTGATTCCCGCCTATTTGGACAAGGTGAAACAAGTGGAGCGGGCAACCACGCTGGCCGAGGGGAGCGTCAAGGTCAGCACGGTGGAACATCTCCTTTCGGCGCTGCGTGGTTTGGACATCGACAACGCCCTGATCGAGTTGGACGCCAATGAGCCGCCGATCGGTGACGGCAGTGCCGCGCCCTTTCTGGATCTGCTCCGCCAGGCAGGGCGGAGGGAGCTGGATGCGCCCCGGGCCACCCTGGAAATCCGGGAACCAGTTTGGGTGACCGCACCGGACGGGGGTTATCTGGCTGCCCTGCCGCATGACGGTTTCAAGGTTTCCTGCACCAATGCCAACCACACGGGGCACCACACACAATTTCTCTCCCTCGAAGTGAATGAAAAAAATTATGCCGAGCAGATCGGGCGGGCCCGCACTTTTGTTTTTTACGACGAGGTGGAGCCGCTGCTGAACAAGGGGCTGATCAAGGGTGGCAGCCTGGAAAATGCCATCGTCATCCGCGGGGAGTCGGTGATGAGCAAGGAGCCGTTGCGGTATCCGGATGAGTTTGTCAGGCACAAGATTCTCGACATTGTCGGAGACCTGGCCCTGTTTCCGGTGCGGATCCGCGGCCACATCCTGGCCGCGAAGCCCAGCCACGGATTAAACCTGCAGTTTGCCAAGGCCCTGCTGAAGGCGTGGCGTGCCTACCAGGCCTCCCTGATGCCGGTGGAAAACATCCCGGTGGGGGAGAGGGCCATGGACACCAACGAGGTGATGAAGATTTTGCCCCACCGCTACCCGTTCCTGATGGTGGACCGGGTGCTGCGCTTTGAGGACGACAACAAGGCCGTGGGTCTCAAGCTGGTAACGATCAATGAACCGTATTTTGCGGGCCATTTTCCCGACCATCCGATCATGCCGGGAGTGCTGCAGATCGAGGCGATGGCTCAGTTGGCCAGCATCCTGCTGCTGCGGAACACGGAAAACGCCGGCAAACTGGGTTATTTTATGAGCGTGGACAAGGCGAAGTTCCGCAAACCGGTCATGCCCGGAGACACGCTGATGATCCAGGTGGAGCTGACCAAGTCCCGCGGGAAAATCGGGAAGGCCGCGGGTCAGTGTCTGGTCAACGGCGAGGTGGTCAGCGAGGCGGAACTGATGTTTGCGATCATGGATCGCTGAGAAGCGGGGCGGCGTGGCGGTTCATCCAACAGCGATCGTGCATCCCCAGGCCGGTGTGCCGGCCTCCGTTGAGGTGGGGCCCCATTGCGTGATCGGGGAAGGGGTCGAGTTGGGGGAAGGATGCGTGCTCCGGCATCATGTGAACCTGGAGGGGCCGAGCCGGTTCGGAAAAAAGAATCTTTTCCACCCGTTTTGTTCGATCGGGGGAAGAACCCAGGATCTGAAGTACAGAGGGGAGCCGACGTTTTTGGAGGTAGGGGATGAAAATCATTTCCGGGAGTTTGTCACGGTCAACCGCGGCACCGGCCCCGGGGAAAAAACCATCCTGGGCAGCCGCAACCATTTTCTCGCCTACAGCCACGTGGCCCATAATTGCGTCGTCGGCCACGACTGTATTTTCTCCAACAACGGGACCTTGGCGGGGCATGTGACCGTCGGAGATTTTGCGGTGATCGGAGGCTTGTCCGCCGTGCACCAGTTTTGCCGGATCGGCCGGCATGCGATGCTGGGAGGATGCACCAAGGTGGTGCAGGACGTGCCTCCCTTCATGATTGCAGATGGGAACCCGGCGGTGGTTCGCGGCATCAATTTGACCGGGTTGCAGCGGAAAGGCTTCTCCGAAGAGGCGATCCGCGGACTGAAGGAAGCCCTCAAGGTGCTCCTGAACCCCAAGTACAACCTGGCGCAGGCCCGGGCGTACTTGACGGAAAAGGGGCCCCGAACGGCGGAGGTTGTGGAATTGGTGGAGTTTTTGAAGACGTCCGAACGGGGCGTGGTCTTGCGGTAGTCAGGGAACCGGGGGGGCCACGGGGATCAGACCGGCGGCCTGGGCCCGGCCGAAGAATTCCCGCAAACCGGCGCGCCCGCGGGCGCCGAAATCGAGAGTGAGGCCGTTGACATACATGCCAATGAACTTGTCGGTGTGGGTTTCATCCATGCCCCGGCTGAGAGGCAGGGCATGCCGGACCGCCGCCGGCCGGTGGGCGAGTCCATAGCGGACACTTTCCCGCAAGGTCTCGGTGACAGCCGTGATCACCTCTGACCCCAAGGCACGGCGCACCACGTTTCCGCCCAAAGGCAGAGGAAGTCCGGCGGTGTCCTGCGACCACCATTTCCCCAAATCCTCGCACAGGCTGAACCCCTCCTGCGCGTAGGTCAGTTGGCCCTCGTGAATGATCAGGCCGGCGTCCACCTGACCCGCCAAGATCGCCTCTTGGATTTTGTCGAAGGGAATGACCACGGCGGGGAAATTGCCGTGGGGAAGGCCGAGGTAAAGCTGGAGGGTGAGGTAGGCACTGGTGAGGAGACCAGGCACGGCAATGCGGAGTTTTTTCAACTCCTCCCGGGAATATGGTTTCCTCGCCACCAGGCAAGGGCCGTAGCCGTCGCCGAAACTGGCTCCACAGGGGAGCAGGGCGTATTGATCCGAGAGGGTGGTATAGGCGTGGAAGGATACTGCGGAGACATCCAGTTCACCATTTTGGCAGCGCCGGTTCAGGGTCTCGATGTCCTGCAGGACGTGCTCGAATGCCAGACCGCGCAGATCGACCAGCCCCTTGGCCATGGCGAAGAACATGAAAGCATCGTCAGCGTCCGGAGAGTGGCCGAGAAGGAGTTTCATAAGAAGAACCCGGCTAACTTATCGGCCGCAAGCCACCGCCAACAGGACTTTCCCACCGGTCCTGGTTCAGTGGTAGTCTTCTTTGGTAACCGACGCGGCTGCGCGGGAACCGAGCAACTCCGCCTGTCGGATCACGAGGGGAGTGGATTCGTCGAACCGATAGGCATGGCAATTCGGGCAGAGCAGGGCTTTTTTGAGGACGATGCTGCCGCAACCCTCACAGACCTTGTAATCGGCCGGCTTGGCCAAAATCTTGGCGGCGGCACTGGCCCGTTCTGGAGGGTTCATTCCCATAAGCGCAAGTTACTGACCCCCAACGGTTCCGCAAGAGCTTCAATTAGCCTGAGGAGGCAGGTAGGTTGACCTCATGGCGAAAAAATCAAGCCGGATTTCGGTGTTATGGGAGGGGGTGGATCCGCGCGGCCGTGATGTGCGTTATGCGGCCTACTTCCATCATTTCAACCGCGGAGATTATTATGAAGCCCACGATGTTTTAGAATCGCTCTGGCTGGAGCAGGGCCGGGCGGCAAAGGCCGCCGCCTTCTTCCAGGGTTTGATCCAGCTGGCCGGGGGATTCGTCCATTTGCGGAAGCACCACGAACAACCGACGCACCGGGTGCATGGCCGGAGGCTCGGTCCCGCCTCCCGTTTGCTCAGGTTGGCGGAAAAAAACCTCGGGCCATATGGACCGGAGTACATGGGTTTGGACCTTGAGCCGGTGTTGGGCCTGGCCCGAGCCACCCTCCGGCAGTTGGAGGAGGGAAATTTGGAACATAATCCGTGGAGCCCGCCCTTGAAGCCCGGGCTGGGGCTGCCCCAACCCGGGAAGCAGCCGGACTAGGGGCGGCCGGGCAAACGCTGGTTCAGGGTGGGGGTGTCGGTGTCGGCGTAGACAGGAATCGCTTCGCCGTCGGGCATCCAGTCGTTGCCGGGGCCGCCGCCACGGATCAGGTGGATGGTGAAGGTTCCGTAGCGGAATTTGAGGCGGGCAAGGATGGGGAGGCGGCGCTCGTCGTCGGTCATCCAGAGGTCCAGCCAGCCTTGATGGCGCCGGGAGGCGCCGACGGGTTCGCATCGCAACTGGATCAACCGCCGGGGCGCGCGGTCATCGAGTTCGATCTCCCCGATCTCCGTGCAGGTCATTTTTCCAAAGAGGGGCTCCTTGTTTTCCAGGATGTTCCAAGTGACCGTTTCGTTTTTTTTCCAGGGATAGGCGCGGAGGTGGTAAAGCATGGAACCAAAATCCTCGCAGGGGCCTTCCGGGAGGTCGAAATTCTCCTCGGGTTTGTCGGGGCCTGGCCAAAAGCGACCCAATTTCACGGCGTACTCCGGCACGGTCTTGCGGACCCGGATGTTGCCGCCCTCGCTACGGTCCTGCCGGTACTCAAGGGAACGCCAGGGTTGACCTTGGGTTAGCGAAGTGAACCGGCTGCGGATGGGGTAGAAGGCTTCGATGGGTCCGCGGGAACGAAGATAGAGATCGAATTTCTGGACGCCCTCTTTGCCGGGTTCCGTGGTGGCGGTGAAGGTGCCCTCGGCGGCCTGGACGATCCCCCATTCGATCAGGTAGGTGAGTTTTTCATTTTCCGGCCAAGGGAGGGGTTGGGCGGGGAGATGGGAGGATGCCCAAAAAAGAAAGAGGAGCATTGAGCCCAGGCGGGGAGGGGTTTGACTTTTCGTCATGAAGGGAAGGGAGAACGGGGGAGACCCCCCCACCCTCATTTCGAAGCGGTGTTCCAGACGCCGTTCCAGTCTTTGGGAGGCGGGGTACGGGAGAAATTGGCAATGCGGGTGAGGAATTCCAGGGAGGGGCCGTCGTCCTGCTTGATCTTGAGACATTCGCGGAAGGTAGTCTCGGCCTTTTGCCATTGCTGTACCCGGTAAAGCTGGAGGGCCTCGGCGTAAACATTGTTTAGTTTGGCGGTGGTTGGATCCAAGCCGCCCCGGCGCGATTGCAGTTCAAAGATGCGCACGGGCTCCACCTTGCCGAAGACGGTGATGAGATCGATCTCCCGGGCTTCCACCTCCGCTTCCGCCAGCTGATAACAACCTTCATTGAGAAGGACGCTGGTGCCGTACACTTTGTTCACCCCTTCCAGGCGGGAGGCGATATTCACGGTATCGCCGATGACCGTAAACGACTTGGTGGTCTCAGAGCCGACCGTGCCGATGACGGTGTCGCCCGTGGCCAAGGCCATGCGGGCGTGGAACCTGGGCACGTTCCGACGAAGGCCGGTGATTTCGGAGATCTCCCGACTGATCCGTTCGAAGGATCGAAGAAGATCGAGACAGGCCAGGCAGCCATCCCGGGCGTGGGTTTCGCCCACGGAGAAAGGGCTGGCCCAGAAAGCCATGACGGCGTCGCCGATGAACTTATCGACGATGCCGTGGTGGGTGCGGATGGCCTCGGTGGAGGCGGTGAAGTAGCGGTTGAGGAGGCGGACGAGGTTGGCGGCGGTGAGTTGTTCCCCGATGCCGCTGAAGTTGGAAATGTCCGAGAAGAAAATGGTGACCTGGCGCCGCTCGGCCACCTCCTTGAGCTGACCGGTGGTGGCGTCCACGACGTTGGCGACGATCCGGGGATCGAGAAACTGGCCGAAGGCCTCGCGGAGTTTCTCCTTGGATTTGAGTTGCTCGACCATCTGGTTGAAGGAGGTGGTGAGGTCGCCGATCTCGTCCTTGGAAGTGACGGGGAGGGGATCGGAAAGCTCGCCATCCGCGGTTTTGCGGAAAGCGGCAGTGAGGCGGCGGAAGGCAGCTTGGAGGCGGCCGGTGATGATCAGAAAGACGAGCACCCCGAGAATCCCGGCGACGGCAAAAAGAACCAGATTCGCCCGAATGATATGTTGGATGTTTTGGTTCGTTTCGCGTAGGGAATGGGCGGTTAGTTCGCTAGTTTGGGTTCGGATTCGTTCAAAAATGGAATTCAGGTCCTCATAACTATTCATTTCCTCAAGAGCCTTTTTGGCCTCGGCAATCTTGCCCTCTGCCCCCAGGTCCACGGCCTGCAGGGCGGCCTGCATAAATGCCGAGGTGCCGAGCTCCAAGGTGCGGACGGCGCCGATCAAGCGGGCCATGCCTAGGCGATCTTCCAATTCATTCCGCTCGTCGTTACTTCCGCGTTCGGCCAATTCCACCGAGTCCTTGAAAATCGAAGAGACTACTTCCTTAAGTTCCCGGGCCCGCTGTTGGTCCAAGGTGATTTTTTCTTTGGTTTGGTTCCCGTTCACCACCCGGTGGGCGATGATCTCAAGCTCAAAGGTGTAAATATCGAGCAGGTTCGTCTTTTTGTTAAGGGGCAGGTGGTACTCTTCGATGGCCTGCAGATGCAAGGAGGAGTCCTCAATCAGAATCAGGGTGAAGGCCAAGGCAACGGCAAAGAGGATGAGGAGGGCGACGACGCCCGACATGATTTTGACCCGAAGACTCGTGCCCATCCCGTCAAAGTACAGGAATCTGCATCCTGTTTCGAGGCATGAAATTGTTTGAGAGTGAGGCGAAAGGATCAGGTTGCGGCGGGGCGGACGAGCCAAACACCTTCTTCGCCGCGGGGGTCGAGGAAGCGGGAAAGGCTTCGCAAGCGGGCAGATTGGATCCAAGTCTCCACTTGGGCGGTGGTGGGGCGGCGGGAGGAAAAGACGATCAAGTTCTGCATTGGGGTGATCCATCGGGCCTCGATCCGGGCGAGGCTTTTCTGCCGTGGGTCGGGGTGGACCCCAAAATGCAACCGGCCTTTGGGCAGTTTGGGCCGGTAAGCTTGGATCGCTGCTCCCAGCCAGCGTCGGGTGGGGGGATTGTCGTACTGGGCGAGAACCTTCCTGGCACCGGCGAAGCCGGATCTTCCCGGGGCGAGGTTGGCGCTGAAAAGGAGGAGATCGGCGTGGCTCATTCGATGGGCGATGCGGCGAAGGAGGGGGAGGGGATCAAGGTTGGGAAGTACGCCGAAAAGGGTGAAGAGATGGGAGGTGGAAGGCGGGAGGCGGAGGGCGGGAAGGGGGCGAGCAAGGTCGATTTTAAGGAAACCCCTTTGCTGGGCGGGGAGGCAGTCAGCGGCGCGGCGGGCGAGGGAAAGGTTGGTGTCCGCGGCAAAAACGTAAGCGGGCCGGGGTAGTTTTTTGAGGAGGAAAGCTTCTTTGGTGCCGTCGGCACAGCCGAGCGCGATCAGAGAGTAAGGAGTGCTGAGGTATTTTCGAAGGGGTATGGCTGGCCGTTGATAAAGGCGGCGAACTGCCTTTCGCAGCAGAAAGGGGGAGCAGGCAAGGTGGACTTTTTTCCAGAGTCGCCCCAAGGAGGGGGAAACATACAGAGCAGCCGCGGGGAGTTCGGGACTCGACCGTTGACAAGCAGGTTTCCGATTCACGGACATCCGTGAAGGTACCACGAGAAGGTGAACCGAAACACCATCGCCCAGACCTCTGTTGCCAGAGGGCTAGGCGAGGGGGTCCTCCGAAGCCCGGAGGCGTCAGGCGAGACGGACGAGGCCGCCGCGGTTGACGAGATTCCGGAAGTATTCCGGGAAGTTCTCCTCTTTCAGAAGACGTTTACGCAGTTTGGTGAGGGCGCTGTTTTGAATTTGGCGGATCCGCTCCCGGGTTACTTTGAGCTGTTCGCCAACTTCCTCCAAAGTGCGTTCCTTGCTGTCGCCCAGCCCGAAGCGGAGCCGAAGAATCTCGAGTTCCCGCGGGTTCAGGAAGTTCAGGCAGCGGGAGACGGCGTCGCGGAGGTCCTCCTTGGTATGCTCTTCGACCGGATCGATCGCCTCGGGATCCGCTAAAAGATCCACGAGAGTGCCGTCATCGCCGTCCTGGCCGATGGACACGTCCAGGGAGACGGTGCCGGCGGAGACTTCGCGGAGTTTGGTGATGCGTCCGGTCTCGATCTGCAACTCGTCGGCCAATTCGGTGTCGGTAGGTTCACGGCCAAGCTCGTTGCCGAGAGCGGAGCTAACCCGGCGCAGGCGTTGGATCTTGTCGACGAGGTGGACAGGGAGACGGACGGTTTTGCCTTGGTTGGCGAGGGCCCGACGGATGGACTGCTTGATCCACCAGCAGGCATAGGTGCTGAACTTCACCCCGCGGCTGGGCTTGAAGCGGTCGACGGCCTTCATCAGGCCAAGGTTGCCCTCGGAGATGAGATCAAGGATCGGCAGGCCGCAGTGGTTGTAATCGGCGGCGATTTTCACCACGAGGCGGAGATTCGATTTGATCATCAGTTCCCTAGCTTGGCCTTCGCCCCGGCGGACGCGGCGGGCGAGTTTCACTTCCTCGGAGCGGTTGAGGAGGGGGGTCTCACCGATGCCCTTGAGGTAGGACTGAAGGGCGGCGGGGAGATCTTTCTCCCGGACGACCGGTGCCTTCTCTCTGGTGACTTCCATGTTTGTTTTCATACAGGGTTAGAACGAGGCGATCTCAGAACGTTCGGACTTTTTTTATGGGGAGCAAATTTTGTCAAGGTTAAGATTCTTAAAAACTTATATAAATAATTGATGCACAATGAAATAAATTTTATCTTATAAGCTGAAATTTACCTTAAAAAAGTACGGAAAGAGTCTGCGCGGAACCATATGGCTTAAGCGATCGGCAAAATATCCGTGCTGTTTGGGTGGAAAAATTTACGGATTCGGCGCGGGCGAATCCCCGGGTTGTCTGGAAGAAGCCGTCCAATTGGCCTGCTCCGTCGCACGACCAGGGCCGCTCGTCCCTTTCGATGCCTCAATCGTGTATAATCCTTTTCGTGAAAGTTTCCCAATCCACGGACTGGGTAATCGAGCCCAAGGAGCGGGGAGTTTACCTCCCGCAGGTGGATCTGTGGATGGATCCACAGCGGCCGCAGAAACGGGCCTTGGTTTCCCATGCGCACTTTGATCATCTGGCGGCCCACCAGGAAATTCTGGCAAGTCCGCCCACGGCCCGGCTCCTGAAGGCCCGCACGCCCAAGGGAACCAAGATCCGCGAGATTCCTTTTGGGGCAGCGTTTCCGCTGGGCGGCGGGGCCAGGCTGAAGCTGACGCCGGCTGGCCACATTCTGGGATCGGCGATGGCTTGGGTGGAACGAACGCGGCCGACCCGGACCAGCCTGCTCTATACGGGGGATTTCAAGTTGCGGGAAGGAGGTTCCTCCGAGGTCTGCCGCCCCTTGAAGGCGGATGTGCTGGTGATGGAGACGACCTATGGGCTGCCCCGCTACCGCTTTCCGCCGTCGGCCCAAGTCATGAAAGAGATTTTGGCCTTTTGCCGAGGGGCGGCGGAGGACGGGGAGGTGCCGGTGTTGTTGGGGTACTCTCTGGGGAAAAGTCAGGAGCTACTGGCTGGTTTGCAGAAAGCGGGTCTGCCGATCCTGCTGCATCCCTCCGTGCACCGCATGACGCAGATTTATCGCGAGCTGGGTGTGAAGTTTCCGGAGACGGAGGTTTGGAAGAAAACAGGGCGTAAGCCGGAGAAGGTAGTGGTGATTTTTCCGCCGCAGGCAGCTCACTCCGTCCAGTTGCGGGGAATTATGAACCGGCGGGTGGCGGCGGTGACGGGATGGGCGCTGGCTCCCGGGGCGAATTATCGGCTGGGGTGTGACGTGGCGTTTCCGCTTTCCGACCACGCCGACCATGCGGAGCTGAAGGATTTGGTAAAAAAAGTAAACCCGAAGGAGATCCGGACTTTGCACGGATTTGCGGCGGAGTTTGCGGCGGAACTGCGGGAAGAGGGATGGAATGCCTGGCCGGTGGCGGGGGCCACCCAGCTTTCGCTTGGCTTGGCCTCCCAGGCCGGAAAGAAGGAAAAAAAACCCGTTGGAGATCCCGGCCCGGTCCCCAAGTCGGAGTTTGGATCGTTGGCGGAGACGCTGGAACTGGCTGCGGCCACCTTCCGGACTCAGACCAAGACAGAGAAGTTGGCCGAGTTTTTCCGGACGCTTCCTCCTGCTTCCCTGGAGACCGCGGTGCGACTGCTGGCCGGGCAGGGGGCGACTCTGCAGGCGGGGCTGGCCCTGATCCGCCGGGCGGTGCTGGAGGAGTTGGAGTTGGATCCCCAGGCGTGGAAGGAGGCTTATGCGCGGCACCAGGATTCGGGTCGGACCGTCGGGGAACTGCTGACGGGAAAATCGAAACCGCAGAAGTGGAGTTTGGCAGCCCTCGGTCGGGAACTGGAGAACCTGGCGAAAGAAAGGGGGCCGACGGCCAAGCTGGGGATTTTGAAACAGCTGTTCCGCTCGATGCATCCGCTGGAGGGAACATGGCTGTTCAAGATCATGACCGGCGGGTTGCGGGCGGGGGTGCAGGAGGGGCTGGTCGAGGCGGCCTTGGCGAAAGCGTTTGCGCAACCGGCCGACGAGGTGCGCAGGGCGCACATGCTGACGGGGGACTTGGCGGAGGCGGCGAGGTTGGCGAAAGCAGGAAAGTTGGGTGAAGCCGAGCTGAAGCCCGGGGTGCCGGTAAAAGTGATGTTGGCCAGCCCGGAAAAGAATGCCGCGGCGATTTGCAAGCGTTTAGAAGGCGGGGAAGGGTGGGCGGAGGACAAATATGACGGGGTGCGGGCCCAGATTCACTGGGGCCAGGGGAAGGCCGAGATCTACAGCCGGGATTTAAAGCCGATCGGAGATTTCTTTCCGGAGCTGGTGGAGGCGGCGGGTCGCCTGCCCGGGCAGGGGATTTTGGATGGGGAGGTGTTGGCCTGGGAGAAGGGGCGACCCTTGCCCTTTGCGCGGCTGCAACGCCGGTTGGGAAGAAAAGAGGCGGACTTGTTTTTTCGGCAGGATGTGCCGGTGGCCTTTGTGGCATTTGATCTGCTGGCTCACCGCGGAATCGGATATTTGTCCGAGCCTTGGGGCAAGCGGAGGGAAAAACTGGCCGCCTTGATGGCCAAGACCCCCAAGGAATTCCTGCTCGCGAAAGCCACGCCGGTGAAGGATGAGGAGGGTCTGGAGAAACGATTCACCGAGGCACGCGAGGCGGGCCATGAGGGATTGATCGTGAAGCGGGCGGACAGTCCCTACCAGCCGGGCCAGCGGGGACAAGGGTGGCTGAAGCTGAAAAAGGCCCTGGCCACGCTGGATTGCATCGTCACGGCGGTGGAGTGGGGTCACGGGAAACGAAAGGGTCTGCTGTCCGACTACACGTTTGCGGTGCGGGATGGTCAAGGGGCCCTCAAGGTGATCGGCAAGGCGTATTCGGGACTCACGGACGAGGAGTTGGCGGAATGGACGGAGGTTTTCAAGAACCTGACGATTGAGGTGAAAGGGCGCACGCACCGGGTCCGGCCGGAGCAGGTGGTCGAGGTTGCCTTTGACGCGGTCCAGGCCAGCGACCGGCACGATTCTGGTTTTGCGCTGAGATTCCCGCGGATTGTGAGGATGCGGACAGACAAGCGGGCGGAAGAAGCGGACACGGTGGAGGCCGTGCGAGCCCTCGAGGGAGCCTCCTAATTCCGGGACCGAAACTTGTAGGGAAAGGCTCGAGGGGGGCCGAACTTCTGCTAACATTTCACGATGCGTGGCTTTTCCGTCCTAGCTAGCTGGCTGATCCTGGGGATGGCCGCTGGGGCGGGCCAAGCACCGTCCACGCTTTTTCTCAGCTGGGAGGGCGACCCGAGAACGACGATGACAGCGCAGTGGATGCGCGGGCCGGGATTGGGTCAGCCTCCTTCTTCCGGAAAGAGCGAGACGCTGCAGTGGAGGACGGCGGGCGAGGGAGAGTGGAAGGAGCGGACGGCTGAGGTTCTGGAATTCCCCGATCCCAAGCTTTGGCGCAAGCGGCAGATCGAGTACAGCGCGATGCAGAACAAAAAAGCCCTTTTTCCCCACCCGACCAAGCGCAAGGCCTCGGAGTGGGTCTTTCTGCGGGTGCGTTGGGAGGGCTTGGAGCCAGGACGGACGTACGAGTTCAAGACGGGCGACTCACCGGTGTGGAAGTTTCGGACAGCGCCGGCGCAGCTGGAGCCGGGCATGACGTTTGCGGCGGGGGGCGACAGTGATGTGACCCCGGAGGCGGAGGAGATCCTCAGGACGGCCGCGAGTCGAGATCCGCTGTTTATCCATGTGGGCGGAGATTTGGCCTACAGCGACGGCCAGCATGTGGAACAGGAGATGGAATTTTGGCGTATCTACCATCGCGCCGCACAAACCAAGGAGGGACGGCTGATTCCCCTGGTGGCGGGCATTGGCAACCATGAAGTGCAGGGTGGGTATTGGAAGCCCAACCAGACCTTTGCCCAGATGAGGGAGAAGGCGCCCTTTTACTACGCGCTGTTCGGCGGCCTGTACCGGACGGAAGAACCGGTGGCGTTGGATTTCGGCGACTATCTATCGCTCCTGATGCTGGACACCGGGCATGTGACGCCGATGGAGCGGCAGACGAGTTGGCTGGAGAAGAACCTGGAATCGAGAAAAGGCGTGCCGTGGCTGTTTTCCTCGTGGCATGTGGCGGCGTATCCGTCGGCGCGGGGCTGGGATAGCCAGCCGATGAGCGGGTACGCGCGGGAGAACTGGATTCCGCTGATCGAGAAGTCGCGCACGGCCGGGGTATTCAACCACCACGACCATGATTTGCAGAGGGTGGAGACGGAGGGGAAGGCGGGGAGAAAGATCATGGTGTTTGGGAACGGGGCGATCGGAGCGGGTTTGCGGTGGGCCAATTGCGAGGAGTCGGCCCGGTTGGCCAAGTTCCGGGCGATGGAGCATCACATTTACGTGGTCAGTTTGACGGCTGACAAGGTGGTGGTCACGGCGGTGGGGCGCCAAGGTCAGGAACTTGATCGGACGGAGATCCGGAGGCCGTAACGGTGGAAGGGGTCCGTGAATGTGAACGTGAACGTGAAGGTGGAGAAGAGGCTATGGGCTACAGACTACAGGCTGTTAGGGAGGTGATTAGTCGTTTAGGCGTTAGTGATGGAGGGAGCGTTTCAACGTTTAAGATTCCCTCCATGGCTAACGCCTAAAAGGCTAAACCTCGAAGGCTTTCCTAATTTCTTCCGCTGACAGGGCAGCGAGCTTAATTTTCATCCATGAAGGAGCGAGGTCCGATGCAACGCTGGTTGCCTGTGATTGCTTGGACGGGGGTGATCTACGCGACGATTCCGCTGGCGCGGATGATCCAGAAGTGGGTCAGTGCGCAGTTTGGGGCGGATGCGTTTTCGTGGACGGTGTACGGGGTGGTGGCGATCACCTTCGCAATTGCCTGGCGGTTTTTCTCCAAGCAGGAGATTCCCGGAACGGCCCGGGCGAAGGTGGTTCTGGTGCTGTTGGCGGTGTCTTTTGCCTACGGAACCTGGTTTTTGAGGGCGCGACCGGAAGAGGCGCTGCATTTTGTGCAGTACGGACTGCTTTCGGCTTTGGCTTACCGGGCCTTTGCGGAGGGCGGGGCCAGCCGCGCCACTTATCTCAATGCGTTTCTACTGACGGCGATTCTGGGTTCAGTGGATGAGGTCATTCAGTGGCTTGTGCCGAAACGGTATTTTGATTTTCGGGATATCGGCATCAATGTGATCGCCGGAGGTTTGATCCAGCTGGGGCTGGTGCTGGGGATCGCCCCTCAGGCGACTAAGGTGAAGGCCCCGCTGGCCTCCGCCCGGACGGCCTGGAAGCTGGGAGTGATTTGGATCGTGGTGCTGGGGCTCTGTCTCAACAACACGCTGAGTGTGTGGCGGCCGGTGCTGTTTCCGGGGCCGCATCTGTTTCTCTTTGATGAGGCGATGACGGAGTACGGCCATAAAATCGAGGATCCTGAGATCGGAACATTTTATTCCAGGTTTACGCCTGAGCAGTTGAGGCAAGAGGATGAGAAGCGTGCCCCTGAAGCCGCGCAGATTCTGGCGATCGCGGGGGATAGGAAGGATTACGCATCTTTTCTGGTGCGCTACTCACCGATCACGGATCCGTTCATGCATGAGCTGCGGGTCCATCTGTACCGGCGGGACCGGTATCTGGAGG
>Ga0194116_10002537_pt1 | contig 23373 bp, 16 predicted proteins | sample TA2MahsurfametaG_4_FD_148617 | JGI IMG/M metagenome (GOLD analysis project Ga0194116, IMG submission 148617) | Freshwater microbial communities from Lake Tanganyika, Tanzania - TA2015008 Mahale S9 surface | ecosystem: Environmental > Aquatic > Freshwater > Lake | place: Tanzania: Lake...
GAACGGCCCGCCGGACACGCCGGTCAGATCGACACCTCGGAAAGCGGAAATGGCCCCGGCCGAGCCGTTGCTCGAACCGGTTCCGACGTTTCCAATGAGGAAACTGAAGCTTGCGCCCTCGGACCCGTCAACGACGCGGTAGAGTACTTGGGTGTATAGTCTGGCGTTGCTGGCGTTGCGGATTTCCCGGCTCTGGATGCTCGTCCAACCGGAGGACGTGATGTTGTTGACGTTGCCGTTTTTGGATACGCTGGCAATGAGGAGATCTCCCGCCTGCGCTCCCGTCGGCTTGCTGATCGACAACGCGTTGGAAGTGCTGGTGCTGCCGCCAGCGGTGATGGTCGTCGTAGTGCCGACCTGCGTGATCGGCAGCGGCACTTGGGTCACTGTCACCGAAGTGGACCGCGTGCGCGAGCCAAACGAGTTGGAAGCGGTGATCGTGTAAGTGGTGGTGGCCGATGGCACGAGCGAGACCGAGCTTTGTCCGGTGACGTTGACCGAACCGGGCTGGATCGTGATGGAGTCCGCCCCGGTGGAGGTCCAGCTCAGCGTGACGCTGCCACCGGCATTGACCGATTCCTTATTGGCCCGGAAATTCGCCAGCGTCGGCGCGTTGGGATCGACCGGGGTGAACGTGTAGGAAATCTGCGGCGCGCGGTCGCCCAAGAGCGGATGGTTGAACTCGCTGGTGGCGATCGAGAATCCGGTCGATGCACTGTAAGGACCGACGTCGCCCGGATTGAGCCCCGCCGGGCTCAGGCGCAGGAAGATGAAGTTGTTCGCGCGGTCGCCATTGGCGTAGGCCTGATTGAGGAGGGTGTTGAGTTGGGTTTCCTCGGCCCCGTCGAGCGGAGTCGCGATTCGTCCGGGCGCGGTGGACGGCGTGAGGAAGTTCGTCTTGATGAGTTCCCCGAGCGTCGTGTGGTTGTTGGTGCCGTCGTTGACGTCGGTGGTCAGCGTCGTGCTGTTGGTGCGGGTATTGGGCGCGCGGAGAAAAAGGTTCGCGTTGATCCCGTTCGGCTCGCCTTCGCCGCCGTTGTCGTTGATGTGGAACGAGGCCGAGACATCCGAGAAGGTTCCCTCGCCGAGATCAGGAAGTTGGAACGGCACGACGATGTGGCCGATGCCGTCGCCGTAATATTCGCGGCCGACGAAGATGCCGTTGTTGGTGACTTGCACAGGTCCGGATTGCACGGCCCCACCGGAACCGGTGAGGAATTTGGCATCTGCGGGATGGGCGCGGATGACATCGGCATGCAGGGCTCCGGGAAGCAGGCCGGCGGAGGCAAGCAACCAGGCAAAGCGGTGACGGCTGGAGGTCGGGGGTTTCATGGATTTCTCGGGGGTTGAGTTGGGGATGGGCAGGAACCGTGGAATGTGAAGACCGTGAGCCACGGACTCCAAACTCGATGGAACCATACCATCAAAAAACCGGAGCGGACACAATACAATTTTTTGTATACCAAAAAACACATTCATAAGTCATTGCTTTTCAGTCATTAATACCGACTCATCCGCAGAAATTTCGCATCGCTTTTCGGTAGATTCAAGAACACCACGCGGGGATGCCAATGCCCGACGGGATGTGCAGTCTCCGGCACTGCGAATGTTCACGGGCACTCCAGCCACAAGATGCGCTCCCGCGGGAGCGCGCTGACAGCACCTCTTCACGCTTGAAACGGGGCGCTTGAAGCTTCCCACTCGCGTCTTTTCTCTTTCACGTCCCCATCCGCCACTTTAACCCTTCTGTCTTCGGACCTTCTCTTTTTCCATCACCTCCGCAATTTCACGCGATAGAAGCGCCGCGTGCTGTGTTCGCGCAATGTGTCTTCAAACTCGTGGCTCGTGGAGTCGCCTGCCGCGGTGATGTTTGTCGCCAGTGTCTGCCATGTGCCCAGGTCCGACGAACCTTCGATGTCATAGGCGAATCCGCTTTCACTGTTCCACTCGAGACGAACACGCGCGGGATGTCCGGGCAGACTTGAAGCAGCGGTGCTGCGGAATGCGCGTTCATTCGGCACAACCACATCGGGCACATCGGCTTCTGGATAGGGCACGACCTGGCCTGTGCTGCGGTACGTCAGCGGCTTGGCATTCCAACCCGGCGTGGGTTGCGTGAGCCACGCGTGCAGGCCGGAGGCGAGCTGGTCGGCGATCGCGCCGTGAAGGAGTTGGTTCGAATAAGTGCCGTCGATGAGATTGCGTGTTTCGGAAATGTCGCGGGTGAGATTGTACAACTCCCATGGTCGGGCGAGCGCCTTCATGCCGTCGCTCTCGGGGTTGTTGCCGACATACTGTGTATCGTACGAGTAGATGAGCTTGAACACCTCGCCACCGATCCGGTGGATCACCATGCTGGCGGGCCGGTGGCGGATGTCGAGGTAGCTCGGCAGGTGGTAATAGACCGGTGGACGCTCGCGCGGGTGCGCCTCGGGATCGCGGAGATGTGCGTCGAAGGAAATGCCGTCGAGCACGGTATCGGCAGGCAACGGCACACCGGCGTGACCGAGCAGCGTCGGATAGAAGTCCACCACGTTCACGAGCGTGTCGGTCTGCGCACCCTGCGGAACGGTTCCCGGCCGACTGACGATGAGCGGCACGCGGATGCCGCCCTCGTAGAGCGATCCCTTGCGATGACGCAGCGGCCGGTTGTCGGTATCGCCGCGGTGGCCGCCGTTGTCCGAGGTGAAGACGACGAGCGTGTTGCCGGCGATCGAGTCGGAAGAATTGCCGTCGCCGTTGGGATCGGCGAGGCAGTCGAGAATGCGGCTGATCGATTGGTCGAGCCCTTCGGTGAACGCGGCATACTCGGCATTGGTGTGGCGCGCGCCTGGCGTCAGCCCCCGGTATTTCTGCCGCAAATCGTAGCGTGGCTCGATCGGCGTGTGCACCGCGAAGTAATGCAGCTGGGCGAGAAAGGGTTTGGCCGCGTCCGGGCCCGACACGTGGGAGGAAATCGTGTGAACCACGGCGTCGGTGATCGCCTCGGTGATCGTCTTGTTGTTGCCGTGCAGCGGATTGCCGGAGACGAGATCCGGGTTGTTCGGCACGGCGGCGCGCAAATGCAGCGGATTGGACGGCGGACCTTTGAGCACGGTGTCGAGGTACGACTGCGTGAAGTTGCCCGACCACGGTTCGAGTCCGATCTGGGCGCTGTTGGTGAACTTGCCGCCGGACGCGTAGTTTCTCGATGCGCCGGCCGCGACGGCGAAGGCCTGCTGGTAGCCCTGGCCGAGCGGATCGCCGACGTGGCTCTTGCCGAAATACAACGTGCGGTAGCCCGCGGACTGGAGCACCTCGGCATAGGTGAGCGTGCCCATCGGCACATAGATGTTTTGAGATGGCGCGATCAAAGCCGGCGTGCCGTCGCCGCGGTTGAGTCCACTGACGTTGTAGACACCGTTGCCAGAGCGCGCCGGATATTGGCCGGAAATGAGTGCCGCGCGGGTCGGCTGGCAGTTCTGCTGGACATAGCAGTGGGTGAAGGAAAGTCCCTGCGCGGCGAGACGCGCGAGGCCCGGCGTCTGGTAGTAATCGGAGCCATGGTTCGTGCCATTAATGATGTTCGGTCCGCTGCCCTCCGCACGCAGACCGGTCCAACCGAAGTCATCGGCGAGGATGAAGACAATGTTCGGCCCCGAGGCGGCCACCGGCGGCGGATCCGGCGAAGGGACGAAATCGTCCGCCTCGAGCCGCACCTCGTCCCAGAAGCTCTGGTTGTGACTGAAGTTTGTTTGACCAGTCGAACCATCCATGCCGGTGCTGGTGTTGAGCCGGGTCCCGGCGGAAGCGATGAACACGCCGACATCACCACCGGCCGCGACATCGGCCGCAGTGACCAGATATTCCATGCTCATGTCGCCCATCGTGCCTGCTTTGAATCCGGAAGGCGGCTGGTCAACCGGCTCGCTCCGCGCGACGATGCCGCCGAGCCAATCAGCATTCAGCGAGGCCGATCCGGGTGCGGCCGCACGCACGACCAATCCCCTGCTGAGGCCGAAGAATGATTCGTCGGCCCAATACGGCATGCCGGAGGGCTGGTTCACCGCGCGGTCGCCCGCCGCCAGTGTGAGCCGCAGCACCGAACCCGGAGCGAGGTCCGACCACTTCAGCTCCGTGAGCTGGGCCACCACACCTCCTGAGCGCAGGCAGAGCACTTGGCGGCCTGCGGCGGGGACGATGCTGATGAACCCCGTGGATGTGTGTTGCGTGGTGTTGGCGTTGTCTCCGGCTACCAGCGTCCATCCTGGCACGCTCGTAGTGAAGCCCTGACCAAACTCACCGCTCGACGAGGCATTCACCGGCTGCTCGAAGCCTGCGTTGACCAAGGGCACCGGAGCCGCAGCCGCATGCAGACAGGAACAAAGCCAGAACATCCGCCCGAGCGTGACCATGGGGGATGATGAAGGGATTTCACGCATCAAGACTGGAAGATTCTGTCATCAAAGCACAGCTGTGACAAGGCACGGTTGGGTCATCGCGTGCATTCCCGGCCGCACTCCCCTCACCCGTCCTGCGACATCACGTGGGCGGCGGCTTTTTCCACCGACTCGCCCGAATCGACGCGCTTGGAAAACGCACGGAACCGATCCAGCTCGCGGCGGACCACGGGCAGCAGGATGAACACACCGATCAGGTTCGGAAAACACATGCCGAGCAATGCCGCGTCGGAGAAGTCGATCACGTTGCCCGGTGCCATCGCCGCGCCGACGACCACAATCAGGCAGAACAGCAGCTTGTAGCAGACATCGGCCGCAGTCGATTTGCCGAACAGGAATTTCCAAGCCTGCAGCCCGTAGTAGGACCAAGTGATGAGCGTCGAGAGGGCGAACAGGATCACCGCCATCGACAACACGTAGGTGAACCAGGGAATCACCGTGGCGAACGACTCGGAGGTCATCGTGATGCCGTCCTTGCCCGTGTTGAGATAGTCGCCGGTGCAGATCACCACCAGCGCGGTCATCGTGCAGATCACCACCGTGTCGAGGAACGGCTCGAGCAGCGCGACGACCCCTTCGCTCGCCGGGAAACGCGTCTTGGCCGCGGCATGCGCGATCGGCGCGGAGCCGACGCCCGCCTCGTTGGAAAACGCCGCGCGCTGGATGCCGATGAGCATCACCCCCAGCACGCCACCCACCACCGCATCCTTGCTGAACGCGCTATCAATGATCAGCTGGAAGGTCGGCAGGATGCGATCGGCGTGATTGAAGAACACGATCAGGCAGGCGATCACATAAGTGATCGTCATGATCGGCACGAGCTTGCTGGTGACGGTGGCGATGCGCGTGATGCCGCCGATGATGACCAGTCCGACGATGCCGGCGACGATCGCGCCAATCATCCAGCGGTTCTGGTCGATGAAGCTGCCAGCACCGCCGGTGACGTTGACGATCTGTGACGCGGCCTGGTTGATCTGGAACATGTTGCCACCGCCGAAGGATCCGCCTACGCAGAGGATCGCGAACACCACAGCGAGCGTGTGACCGAGTGGACCAAGCCCGCGTTCGGCAAGCCCTCGCGTGAGATAGAGCATCGCGCCGCCATGCACCTTGCCGTCGCGGCCGATCTGGCGGTACTTCACCCCGAGCGTGCACTCGGCGAACTTACTGACCATGCCACACAGCCCGAGCATGATCATCCAAAAGGCCGCGCCGGGCCCGCCTTTGCTGATGGCGATGGCGACGCCGGCGATGTTGCCGAGTCCAACGGTACCGGAGACCGCCGACGCGAGCGCATGGAAATGAGTGATCTCGCCCGGGTCGTCCTTCGTTGAATATCGGCCGCACACGGTCCGCAGCGCGAGGCGGAACGAAGTGAAGTTCACAAAGCGGAAATAAATCGTCAAAAACACCGCCGCGCCACCGAGCCAGAGAAGGATGAAGGGCACTTTCCACAACGGCTTGCCCTCCGCGTCTTTTTCCGGACTCGTGTACACGGGAAAAAAAACGATGCGGTTGACCATATCGGTGGCCGGCTTGCACAGGCGGTCGATCTTCTGGTCGATCGATTCGACCTGCTCCGCCGCTGGTGGCGCGGCGGATTCGGCGCGCGCGGCCTGCGGTGGCAGCAACCAACAGGCGATGAGCAGGGAAACCAGTGCCAGCGGACGAATGGGATTTCGCAGCATGGCCGGAGCTTGCGGAGCCGGGCTGGCCGCCGCAAGTCCCAATCCAATGCTGGGGTTTCCACTTGCGCGGACCTGCCGCAGCGATATGGATGGGGTTCATCGATGCGACACTGGATTTCATGAATGCCATGGATGCTGGCTTTCAGCATCATCGCCGGGCTTCATGCCCGTTTGTTGGCTGCCGACCCGTGCGGCGCGCATCCCACGGTCGAGCCAGCCGAATGCGGGCAAGATCATCCATGCGACAGCGGGCATTCGCATGACACGCCATCCGACGATGGAGATCGGCAGCCGCACCCGTCCGGCCATCATCACGAAGGCTGCTTCCATGCGATGCCGTTGATGACGGATCCTCCGGTATCGCATTCTGCGCGCTGCTGGCCAATCTCCCACTACAAGCCGCGCCGACCACGGTGGTCACGCTCTCGAACGTGCGTGACTTCGTCCGGCAAAACCACCCCCGGAATCACCTCGGCACAGCTGCCGTCAGGTGATCGGCCAACTCGGCGGCCAGCGATGGTGGGCGAACCGTGTCCGCGACTACTTCAATTCATCACCTCTCAAGCTCAAGGTCGATACAGGCTCGTCCCTCAAAACCTGCATCACCGCCATCTTCGACGAGGCAAAGAAACGCCAAAGCGAGAACCGTGGCTCAACCGTTCTCAGAGCAGTGATGCAACACCTCGTTGGTGCCAAGCTGGAGGTTCTCTATCCTCATCAAACCATCGAACATAGCGGCTACACCGTCGTCGATTCACCCACCGGGCGTTCCAGGGACTTCCAGATCGGTGATTGCGTCATTCACGTGACCACCGCACCGGGAGCAGCCGTCATCCGGAAATGCTCCGACAACTTGGATCAAGGACTCCGTCCGCTCATTGTTTCAACCCAAGCGGGTGCTGCACTGGCCGAAACCCTGGCCGAAGAGCTAGAGCATTTAGCTCAAATCTGTAGCCGGTGGTTGGGGTTGGGGGCGACCACTTGAAACTTTTCACTTTTCATCACGCCGCCTTGCGGAGCAGTCCGACGAGCACGCCTTGGATGACGAGTTCCCTGGCGGGGATGAGGTCCGGGAAGTCGGCGTTTTCCGCGCGAAGGAAGACGCGGTCTTTTTCGACGATGTAGCGTTTGAGAGTCGTTTCGCCGTCGATGAGGGCGGCGACGATGTCGCCGTGGCGGGGCTCGCGCATTTCGAGGATCACGGTGTCGCCGTTGCAGATGTGGGCGTCGATCATCGAATCGCCGCGCACCTTGAGGGCGAAGCTCTTGGCGCGGGTTGAGATACCCAGTGCCGCGGCATCCACCGTGATGCTGCCCTCGCGGGAAGACGGCGCGTCCTGAGCCATGCCGGCAGCGATGCTCCCGTAGAGCGGGATGTCGGCGATCTCGCCGCGGTCGAGCGCTTCAGGAAAGACCACCGCCCGCGCCTTGCCGGGCAAGCGCTGGATGACCCCCTTGCGTTCCAGCGCGCGGAGGTGGCTCATGGCCGCCGTCTGGCTGGCGAACTTGAAGAAGTGCTGGATCTCGCGGGTGGAGGGCATGATGCCGGTCCTGCGCTGGGCGGTGCGGAGGTAATCCAGGATGTCCTGCTGGCGTTGGGTGAGTTCTGCGGGCATGGCTTTGAACAGCGTTCTTCCGAACAATACACCGCCCGCGACCCACCGCAAGGAAAAAAGGAAAAAATCCGCCTACTCGTGGCGCAGGGCGTCGATCGGATCGAGCCGCGCCGCCCGCCGTGCCGGCATGTAGCCAAAGAGAATGCCGATGGCCGCGGAAAAGAGGAAGGCGAGCACGTTGATGCCCGGGGTGAAGAGAAAAGGCGCGCCGATCGCCTCGGCGAGCGGTCCGCAGATCAGCCAGGCCAGCAGGATGCCGGCGAGGCCGCCGATGCACGAGAGCGTGACCGCCTCGACAAGAAACTGGAGCAGGACGTCGCGGGCGCGCGCGCCGATGGCCATGCGGATGCCGATCTCGCGCGTGCGTTCGGTGACGGACACGAGCATGATGTTCATGATGCCGATGCCGCCGACGAGCAGGCTGACGCCGGCGACGGCGGCGAGCAGCGAGGTCATCACACGAGTGCTCGAGCTCACCACTTCGGCGAGTTCCTGTGAATCGAAGACGTTGAAGTCGTTGTCCTCGTTGCGCGCGAGGTTTCGTCGTTCGCGCAGCAGCGCGGCGATGTCGGCGACGATTTTGGACGTGGGATAACCATCGATCGCAGAGACGCGCACCTGGCTGATCCCCCGCCCTTCCTTCGACCCGGTGAGACGGCGAAGGACCGAGGTGTGGGGCATGATGATGTTGTCGTCGAGATCTTCGCCACGTCCGCCAAGTCCCTTGGCGACGGTGACGCCGATCACCTCGATCGAGGTGCTGCCGACGCGCAGGCGGGTACCGACCGGATCGACATCTGCGCCGTAGAGTTCCTTGCGCACGGTTTCGCCGATGACGCCGACGGCCGCGACGTTCGAGACCTCCTCCTCGGTGAAGAATCGTCCCAACGCGAGTTCCCAATTCGCCATGCGGAAGTAATCCGCATTGCTGCCCTGGATGCTGAAGCTGCGGCTCTTTTCCTGAAAGACCGCGGTCGCGCTGGAGTTGATCATCGGCGCGACGGCCTCGATACCCGGGATTTGCAGCTCGATCGCATCGAGATCGGCCGCGGTGAACAACGTGCCCGAGCCCCACCAATCCTGGCCGGGCCGCACGATGAGCATGTTGCTGCCGATCTTGGAGATCTGGTCGCGCACGGCGGCGGTGGCTCCGCGCCCGAGCGTGACCATCGTCACGACCGCGGCCACGCCGATGACGATGCCGATTACGGTGAGGAACGACCGCATCAGATTGCGGCGGATCTCGCGCAGGGCGATGAGCAGGGCGTTGAGGATCATGGGTTGGCGGCGGACCGGGTTTCGTCCGAGGCGATGAGTCCGTCGCGCACGCGGATGACGCGGCGCGCGTGTGCGGCGATGTCGTCCTCGTGGGTGACCATCAGGATGGTGATTCCCTGCTCGGTATTCAGTTTGGCGAGCAGGCGCATGATTTCCGCACTGGTGGAGGAATCGAGGTTGCCGGTCGGCTCGTCGGCGAAGAGCGTGTCGGGCCGCGTGACAATGGCGCGCGCGATCGCCACGCGTTGTTGTTGTCCGCCCGAAAGCTCGGCCGGTGTGTTGCGTTCCTTGCTTTCGAGGCCCACCTCGGCCAGCGCCTGGCGGGCGAGCGAGTGGCGTTCGGCGCGCGGGTATCCGCGGTAGAGCAGCGGCACTTCGACATTCTCGAGGGCCGAAGTGCGGGCGAGCAGATTGAATCCCTGGAAGATGAATCCGAGCGAGTGGCGGCGGATGCGCGCGCGCTGGTCCATGTCGAGGCCGACGATCTCGATGCCCCGGTAGCGGTAGGATCCGGAAGTCGGACTGTCGAGGCAGCCCAGGATGTTCATCATCGTCGATTTTCCCGAGCCACTCGGGCCCATCACCGCGACAAACTCGCCGCGCGCGATGTCGAGATCGACCCCCTTGAGCGCAGTGAACGCGTTCTCACCCTGACCATAGGTCTTGGTGATGCCGCGCAAGGCGATGAGTGGGCCGGGATCGGTCACGGTCGGGCAGCGGGCCTGATGCTGATGATGACCGGCGTGCCCGCGGTGAGATCGCCGCCGGTGATCTCGGTATTCCTGCCGTCGCTGATGCCGAGGGTGACGGGCACCTCACGCGGCTCACCATCGGCCAGCACCCAGACGCGCGGGTTTTCCAAAGGGGATCCTGCTTTGGGCGTGCTGCCGCGCCAGCGACGACCCGCGGGCGAGAGACTCTGGACGAGCGTGCGCTCCGGCTGGCGCGACTGTGACGCCGCATCATCCGACTGCGGATTGAAACGCAACGCCGAGTTGGGAACCAGCAGGATGCCCTCGCGACGTTCGATCGCGATGTCGACGGTGGCGGTCATCCCAGGGCGCAGCGACAGATCCTCGTTGTCGACCTCGAGTTCCGCGCGGTAGTTGACGACGCCGCCCTGCACCGCCTGGCTGCCGCCCGAGCTGCCGCTGCTCTGGTTGTTCGACTGACCGGCGGGCTTGAGGGATCCGAGCCCGACTTTGTTGACGCTCGCTCGATAACTGCGGCCCGGCCAGGCATCGACCCCGAACGTCGCCTGCTGCCCCGCGGCAACACGTCCGACGTCGGCCTCGGTGATGTTGACCTGGAGATCCATCTTCCTGAGGTCTTCGGCGATGGTGAAGAGCGTGGGGGCGGTGAATGAGGCGGCAACGGTTTGTCCAACCTCGACGGATCGAGCGAGCACGACGCCATTGACCGGCGAGCGGATCACCGCCTTTTCGAGATCGCGTTCGAAGGCGCGGACTTCGGCTTCCGCACCGGCGACCGAGGCCTCGGCGCTTTCGAGGTCGGCCTCGGCGCGCGCCACGGTGGCAAGCGAATTGTCGAGTGTCGCCTGCGACGGCGTGCGTCCGCCGCTGATCTCGTGAAGTTCCTGCTGGCGGGCGAGGGCGGCGCGGGCTTCGAGTAAGGTGGCCTTGGCTTGGCTGACGCGCGCCTTCGCTGCGAGCAACGCGGCCCGGCTGCGTCCGGTCTGCGCTTCGAGTTTCGACGTATCGAGTCGGGCGAGCTGATGACCTACGGTGACGATGTCGTTGGTATCGACGTTCACTTCCTGGATCAACCCGGAGAGTTCGCTGCCGATGATCACTTCATTGGTTGGCACGAGATTGCCCGAAGCCGTCACGATGAGCGAGATCTCACCGGTGGATGCTTCCTCGGTGAGGAATCCGGATTGCGCATCGTTGCCGGCGCGTGACAGGAAAAACCAGACTCCAGCCGCAACGAGCAGGACGACCACCGGCACGATCCACCTGGTGATCGGTGCGGAGCGATCCTGACGGACGACCGCGGCGAGATCTTGATCGGAGGTGGACGGGCTCATGGCGTGGAGGTAGGTTCAGAGTTGGAGGCAGTGCGCGACCATCCGCCACCGAGCGCCTGGTAGAGGCGGACCACGGACGACGTGAGGTCGGCACGGGTGGTGAGCAGGCTCTCTTCAATGATCAGGAGCGTGCGCTGGGTGTCGAGGACGGAGAGGAAATCGATTTCGCCGACCTCGTAGCGGCGGCGTGCGAGGAGGTCCGCTTCGCGGGCGTGCGTGGCTGCTTGTTCGAGGATGCCGAGCCGCTCGTTGCTCCTGCGGCAGGCGATCAGCGCGTTTTCCGTCTCGGCGAGCGCGCGCAGCACGGTGTCGCGATACGTTTCATACGCCTGTTCCTCGAGCGCGCCGGACGCCTCGATGTCCGCGCGGATGCGTCCGGCATCGAAGACGGGCGCGGTGAGGCCCGCGAGCAGGTTTGCCGTGGTCGTGCGCGGATCGAGGAAATCCGCCGCCTTCGGCGTCGCGGTGCCGAGGCTGCCACTGATGCGAAGCGACGGGAACCGCGATGCTTCCGCGCTGCGTCTCGCGGCCGCGGCGGCGAGCAGCTCGTATCCGGCGATGCGCACGTCCGGGCGCTGGCGCAGGGTGTCGGCGGGAATGCGCGACACGAGCGCCGGCGATGTCGTGGGAATGCCGCAGGTCGGGTCCAGCCAGTTGTCGATCCCGCCCGGATTGCGACCGACGAGGCGGGCGAGCGTGTTGCGTCCGCCGGCGATTTCCTGTTCGAGCAGCGGGATGGCCGCGCGGGCCGATTCGAGGCTTGCGGATGCCTGGCTGGATTCGAGCGCATCGGCCTCGCCGGCATCGCGCCGCCATCCGGCGAGCCGTGCGGTTTCCTCGCGCGTCTTCACATTGCGCCGCAACACATCGAGGCGGGCTTCGTTGGCGCGCAGCCGGATGTACTCCAAGGCCGTCTCCGCCGCGAGCGACGCATGCACCGCGTGCAGCGCTTCATTGGCACTGCCGAGGCGCGCGGCGGCCGCCTGCACCGCCTGACGATTGCGCCCGAAGAGGTCGACCTCCCACGAGGCATCGAGTGCGGAGGCATACGAAGTGGCGGTGTTGCGTGCGCCATCGCGATCGGTGCGGGCGGACCCGCCGCTGATGCCGGCATCGACCGCGGGGAAAAGCGTGCTGCGCGCGGCGTCACGGCGAGCACGAAATTCGCGAACGCGGGCTTCCGCCGAAACGGCGTCGGGGTGATGGCGCAGGGTGGCGGCGACAAGACGATTGAGCACCGGATCATCGAACCGCGACCACCAGCGGGCAAGGTCATCTCCGGACGCGAGCGCGGGGAATCCACCGGCCTCGCGCCATGCCTCCGGAAGTGGCAGCGGCGCGGGTTTCCACGACGTGCCGGAAGTGCAGGCGGACAACCCGAACACCGCGATCGCGGTGAATGGGATCATCCGGCATATGGAAAGGGTACGGGGCATCAACTCCACAACGGGCTGCGCCCATAGCGGAGCAAACGCATCGGTTTATCCAACAAAAACACCGTGACGCGGCGATTATTCGAAATCGAGATAGATTTCGGTGCGGCGGTTGACCCTGCGGCCGAGCGGGTCGTCCTCGCCGGTTTCCGTCCGGTTCGGTCGGCGTGGCTGGCTTGCGCCGAGCGCGTGCGTGACAATTTGCGTCTCGCCCACACCGGAGGCGACGAGATGGCGTCGCACCGTCTCGGCGCGACGCTGCGACAACGAAAGGTTGTAATCGGCGGTACCCATCGCGTCGGTGTGGCCGTTGAGCGTGATCTTCCTCGCCGGATCACCCAGCAGCAGTTTCGCAATGATCTCGAGCTGGCGAAGCGTGCGCGGGCCCGGCTCGTCCTCATCGAATCCGAAGTAAAGCGCGATCGTGTCGCCGCCCGAAGGATTCACGACCAACGGCGAATAGTGAATGTCGCCGCCCGCGACGTGCCGCGCGTAATCCTGCAGGAGTGAATCGAGGTTGATCTCACTAACCCGCCAGGATGCGGCGGATTCCGCCTGCAGCGTCAGTGAGAATTGCGCGCGCTCCTCGCCGTCGGCGGATTCGACGTTGGCGAGAAACGCGGCGAGATCGCCGCGGCGGAACATCGCCCGCAGCGGTTTGTTGGCGCGCAGGCGGTACGATCCTTCCTCGAACAAGATGCACAGACCGGCGATTTTCGCATCGTTCACCGTGCCGGGCAGTGTGAGCCGACGAGCGCTTTGAAAATCCCGGCCAAGCACGGCGCGAAGAAACGCATCGGCTGCATCGAGTGGTTCCGCGCCGGAGGGAATCGCCGTGTCCGGCTGATCCGACCCGACCGAAACCCGCGACAACCGGATCACCGACCACCGGCCATCGGCAGATTTTTTCAAGTCGAATTGCAACTCACCGGCCGACTGCCCGTCGGCGGATTCGAGCGCAACCGACCATCGGACACGCGAATTCAGCTCCATCTCACCGACTTCGCGCACCGCTTCGCCGTCCCTCACGCGTAGGCTTCCGTCTGCAAGCGATTTGAGCAGAGCCTCTGCTTCGCCGCCGTTCACCGATCCGCGGATGGACGAAAGGACGGCATCGACGTCGCCCGCCGCAAGTGATGCGGCGATGCGGCGGACCAATTCCGCCGGGTCGGCCGATGCGGAGGGAACAGACGGCGCGGCATCCGGCGCGGGTTGCTCGCCGTGCGGCGCGGGTGACGGATCCGCTTCCACGGCGACGGGAGCAACCGGCGCGACATCCCGCGGCTGCGGTTTGCGCGAAAACAACAGCACGATCGCCGATGCCGACAACAACGCGGCGAGCAGCAGGAGGAGATGAGGCAGGCGGAAACGATTCATGGCGAGGTCGAACAAGGCTCGTGCGTGTCGGCGGGTGGTTATTGATGATCCGCCGGAGACGGCAGCGTGACCACCTGCATGCGGCCGTCGCGCAGGATGCGGAGACTCGTGGCCTCGTCACCTGCCGAGGAGATCAGTACCTCGTGAAAGCCGCGCACCCCCTGAATTTGTCTGCCGTTCATCTCGATCACCAAGTCGCCGGGCTCCAGCTTTCCGGCCGCGAGGCTCTGCGGCATCACCCGGGCCACCATCACGCCACGAAATCCGCGCAGCCGCTCGGCCATCGACAATTCGCGCACCTCGACGCCGGTGAGGCGCAGGATCTCCGCGGATTCGCCCGCGGGATTCGACGGACGCGGGGTGTCCGGCGGCCGGGTCGCCTGAACAACGACACCACTTTCCGCAATGGCCGCGCTGAGCCCGAGGATGCGGCCCTGCCTCCAGACATCGATCCGCACCGACTCGCCGACCTTCGTCGATTGGATCAGCAGGAAGAGCCGCTGCGAAGCACGCACGGCCTCGCCGTTGAAAGAGACGATCACATCGCCCGACTGCAAGCCGGCGATTTCCGCGGGCGATCCCGGCACCACGTTCATCACACACACGCCGGTTTCACCCTGGTATTGCAGCACTGAACGCACCGCGACATCGAGATCGCGCAGCTCCACGCCGAGGAATCCGCGCACCGGACGCCCGCGCTCGAGAATCTGCATCAGCGCGTCCTTCACATCGTTGGAGGGGATGGAAAACCCGACACCTTGGTATCCCGGATTCTCCCGGTCCGGCGAGAAGATCGCCACGTTGATGCCGATGATCTCGCCCCGCAGGTTGACCAACGGTCCGCCCGAATTACCCGGATTGATCGCCGCATCGGTCTGGAGCAAATCGCGCTGGTTGTCCGAGAAAAAGCGCTCCTTGGCGGAGATGATCCCCTGGGTCACCGTCTCACCGAGGCCGAACGGATTGCCGATCGCGAACACGATCTGCCCGACCTGTGCCTGCGACGAATCGCCGAACTTGAGCGGCGTGAACGACCCGCCGCCTTCAATCCGGATCACCGCGATGTCGAGCTGCGGATCCTCGCCAACAAGCACCGCCTTGTGCTTTTCCCCACCGTTGTGCTTTCCCCCACCGTAGAGCGTCACCTGGATTTCCTGCTGCCCCGCGATCACATGGTGATTGGTGACGACGTGACCTTCATTTGTGACGATCACGCCGGATCCCTGGCCTTGGGTGGGAAAGCGGCGGATCATCCGCCTGCCCCAGAAATCCCGCAGCGTTTCGGTCCTGACGCCCGCCGTGTCGATGCTCACCACCGAGGGCACCACCGCGCGGGTGAGATTCGCGTATTCGCCATTGATCCGCTCGAGCAACTGAACGTCGCCGAGATCGAGCGGCGCGGCATCTGGCAGGCTGAATCGCTCGGCCCGGCCGCCGTTGCGATCCGGCGCAGCACCGTCGCCACCGCACCGACGCATCGCGGAAACCGCGAGAAACGCCGCGGAAAAGACCAGCGCGAGCGAGAGGAGACGGCGAAAGGACTGACTCATGGACAAAGCGGCGGAACCCCGTCAATCGTGCACCAAACCCGCCGCTTTCCAAGCGCGGAAACACGGACCCGACGCGTCCATGGAGCTTTACTTCCACCGGCCGCATCCCCCATCCTGCCGCGCCCGTCCGCACCGGTCAGACTCGAGCGGACGGCACAACACATCCCCGACATGACCGCAGCCGACATTCGCCAGAGCTTCCTCGATTTCTTCCGGGGCAACGCACACACGATCGTGCCCTCCGCCCCGCTGTTGCCGCAATCCCCGGGACTACTCTTCACCAATGCGGGGATGAATCCGTTCGTGCCTTATTTCCTCGGCGCGGCCAAGGCACCCTACGATCCACCGCGCGCGGCCGACACCCAGAAATGCATCCGCGCCGGCGGCAAACACAACGACCTCGAGGATGTCGGCTACGACACCTACCACCACACGTTCTTCGAAATGCTGGGCAACTGGTCGTTCGGCGATTATTTCAAGCCGGAAGCGATCCGTTGGGCGTGGGAACTCGTCGTTGGCACCTGGGGACTGCCCGCATCGCGCCTCTACGCCACCGTGTACGCGCCGAAACCGGGAGACCCGGGCGCATTCGACCAAGAGGCATGGGACCTCTGGGCGGAACTCTTCCGCGCGGCGGGCTGCGATCCGTCGGTGCACATCGTCAACGGCAACGTGAAGGACAACTTCTGGATGATGGGCGAGACCGGCCCCTGCGGACCCTGTTCGGAATTGCACGTCGACCTCACCCCGCTCGGCGACACCCGCGGCAGCCTGGTGAACTCCGGATCCGACCTCTGCATCGAAATCTGGAATCTTGTCTTCATCCAGTACAATGCCGAGGCCGACGGCAGCTTCCGCGAGCTGCCGGCCAAACACGTCGACACCGGCATGGGATTCGAGCGCGCCTGCTCGATCATCCAAGGCACCAAGGGATTCACCGACTTCTCGATCAAGCCGTCCAACTATGCGACCGACGTGTTCACTCCGTTGTTCCGCAAGCTCGAGGAGCTGAGCGGCAGAACCTACCACGACATCTATCCGGAGCCGGATGCCGACCGCAGCGCGTTCGATGAGCGGATGAAGGACGCGATCGCGTTCCGCGTCATCGCCGACCACCTGCGCACGCTGTCGTTCTCGATCGCCGACGGCATTCTGCCCGGCAACAACGGCCGCAACTACGTGCTGCGCCGGATCCTGCGCCGCGCGGTACGCTACGGACGCCAGCTCGGATTTTCAGGAGAAAAACCGTTCTTCGCCGCGCTGGTGCCCGCGCTGGCCGACCAGATGGGCGGCGTGTTCCCGGAACTGCGCACGCGGCAGGCGGCCATCGAGCAAACCCTTGCGCAGGAGGAATCGGCGTTCAACCAGACGCTCGACCGCGGACTGAAGCGCTTTGAAGAAGCGGTGGGACAGCGCACGCTCCGGGGAACGCACGCTTCCAGCGTGCATGGTTCCGCATCCTGCGGAACCCATTCAGACCTTCCGCAGGATGCGGAAGGGGGCACGCGGGACGCGTGCGCTCCCCTGTCCGGTGACGTCGCGTTCGAACTTTACGACACCTTCGGGTTTCCCATCGACCTCACCGAGCTGCTCTGCGCCGAGCGCGGGCTGACCGTGGACATGCCGCGCTTCACCGAACTGATGGAAGAACAACAGGAGCGCTCGCGTGCTGCACGCAAATCATCGGTTGTACGCGCGCTCGACATCGCCACCGATGCCGTCACCCGCTTCACCGGCTTCGACGAGGACGCCTGCGACGCCACGGTGCTCGAGGTCCACGCGCAGGACGACGCATGGCTCGTCATCACCGACCGCACGCCATTCTACGCCGAAATGGGCGGACAGACCGGCGACACAGGGACGCTCACGATCGATGGTGCCCGATTCGAAGTCACCGGTGTGGTGAACATCGGCAAGGCTCGCGGACTGCTGATCCCGTGCGAAGGCGGGCATCCCGACCCCGCCGGACTTGCGGGCAAGACCGTGCGTCTGGAACTCGACACCGCGCGCCGCAGGCCCGTCGAGGCCCACCACACCGCGACGCACCTGCTGCACTGGGCGCTGCACGAGGTCGTCTCCGCCGACGCTGCGCAGCAGGGGTCATCGGTCGACAAATTCCGCTTGCGTTTCGATTTCAACAGCGCGCCGCTCACCGCGGAACAGATCGAAACCATCGAGGAAAAAGTCAATGAACGCATCCATGCCGGTGACGCCGTGTCGTGGATCGAGGTGCCGCACGCCTCGGTGAAAGAGCGGCGCGAGATCATGCAGTTCTTCGGCGACAAGTACGGCGATACCGTGAGGGTGGTGCAGATCGGTGGTTCGTCCGGCGCGCTGGACGGTTATTCGATGGAGCTGTGCGGCGGCACCCACGTGCGCGACACCTCAGCCATCGGATTGTTCAAGATCCGCAGCGAGGGTGCGGTCGCCGCCGGCGTGAGGAGGATCGAGGCAGTCTGCGGCGAAGCCGCTTGGCAGCACATGCGCGAGCGGGTGGAACAGTGGGACCACGATCTCAAGGCCGCGCGCCTGAAACTCGATGCGGCCAACGCGGTGCTCGCACAACTCGGTGAAGCACCGGTCACGGCCAATGAGTTCCCTCACCTGATGACCGCGATGCTGGTGGAACGCGCGGACGTGAAACAGCTCAATGCCACCTTCGCCCACAGTCTCCGCACGCTCGAGGAGACCAAACTGGCGGCAGTGGATGCGGAAAAGCGCATCCAGAGGCTGCGTGCGGCGCGAGCCGCCCAGGCGGCCGATGCCGCACTGGCCGACCTCATCAGCGGCGGCGGACCGATCATCGCCTCGTTCGACGGTGATGCCACGCTGCTGCAAGAGCTGCTCAACGGGCTCAGGAAACGGAATCATGCCGATGCGGCGTTCCTGGTCGTCGACGACGGCGAGAAGCTGCATCTCGGCGTCCACTGCGGGGCTGCCGCGCAGTCGGCCGGGATGAATGCCGGTTCCATGCTGCGCGATCTCGCGGCCATCGCGGGCGGCAAGGGTGGCGGCAAGTCGGACCAAGCCCGCGGTGCCGCCCCCGACCGCTCGAAAGTCGCGGAACTCAAGGCCGCGGCGGCGGAACGTTGGTGATCATGACGATTGGTGATGAGACGGAGCAGGGCGAGCCCGCCCCGCTCACCAACCCGCGAGACGGCAGGCCCGCTTGAAGTGTGCGGACGCGACCGGCGTGATCGAGAGCCGCGTACCACGCTGACACACGGTCATTTCCGCGAGCTGGGGATCCGCTTTGAGGGCATCGAGCGTGAGCATCGCAGGAAGCTTTCCGACGAATTCGAAATCCACCAACCACCAGCGCGGCTTGGCTGGCGTCGCCGCGGGATCGAAATACTCACCGGCTGCATCGAACTGGGTCGGATCGGGATACGCCGCACCAGCTACTTGGGCGACACCCACGATCCCCGGCGGCTTCGCATTCGAATGATAGAACAACGCCTGGTCGCCCGGCTTCATCTCCCGCCACATGAAATTACGAGCCTGATAGTTGCGCACGCCGGTCCAAGGCTCGCGGCCAACCCGCTCGAGATCATCGATCGAAAAGACGTCCGGCTCGGATTTGATCAGCCAGTGGCGCATCAGTTCAGGCAATCGCTTTTTCCAGACCCGGCTTGATCTCCGGCAGCGGGAGATGCTCGGGACCCAGCTCGAGGCCGGCCGCGGCGCGCAGCTCGGCTTCAATCGCCTCGATCACGTCCATCTCCGGCTTGAATTCCGCGGCGTGGTACGAACTGCGGACCAGCGGACCACTCGCCACATGGCGGAACCCCTTCTCGAGCGCGATGGCGCGATACTCGTCGAACACCTCGGGCGCGATGTATTCAACGACTGGCAGATGCTTCACCGAAGGGCGCAGGTACTGACCAAGGGTCAGCACGGTGACGTCGTGGTCGCGCAGGTCGTCCATCGCCTGCAACACCTCGTCGCGCGTCTCGCCGAGGCCGAGCATCATGCCGCTTTTCGTCGAGACCTTGCCATCCACCATCGCCTTGGCTTTCTTGAGCACGGCGAGGCTGCGGTGGTATTGCGCCCTCGATCTGACCAACGGCGTGAGCCGTTCGACTGTCTCGATGTTGTGATTGAAGATGTGAGGTCGGGCCTCCATGACGAGCCGCAGCGCCCAGTCGCGGTCGTTGAAGTCCGGCACGAGCACCTCGATGATGATGCCCGGGTTCGCCTCGCGCACCGCGGCGATGACGCGGCGAAAATGATCGGCACCACCGTCGCGCAGATCGTCGCGTGCCACGGCGGTGATCACGACGTGCTTGAGCCCCATGCGCCGCGTCGCCTCGGCCACGCGCTGCGGCTCGTCGTCCTCGAGCGCGTCGGGCTTCGCCGTTTTGACGGCGCAGAATCCGCAGGCGCGGGTGCATTTCTCGCCCGCGATCATGAAGGTGGCCGTGTGCTGGCTCCAGCATTCCCAGCGGTTCGGGCACTGGGCCTCTTCGCACACCGTCACGAGCCGCAGGTCGGTGATCAACGATTTGGTCGACCAGAACACCGGGTTGTTCGGCAGGCGCACCTTGATCCAGGACGGCTTGCGGCTTTGATGGAGTCCGGGATCCATCCTCATCTTCGGTCCACAACTGCTCATGGCGCGCGCGACGATAGGCTCGCCCGCCAATGTCGAAAAGCGGAAATTGGGCGCGGGTCACGCCCGCACCGGACGTCCGCGCCAGGCATGCAGCAGAAAGCCCGCGGCAAAGAGGAACATGAACAACGAAAAGAATTGTCCCTTGGTGATGCCGCCCACCAGTGGCGCATCCGGCTCGCGGAATTGCTCGCAGACGATGCGGAACAGGGCATACAGCGCAAAAAACAAGCCGGTGCACAGGCCGTCGGGTGCCTTGGGAAACCGCGTGCGCACCCACCAGAGGATCGCAAGCAGCAGCGCGCCCTCGGTGAATGCCTCGTACAATTGCGACGGATGGCGCGGCGGCAGGAAGGATCCGAACACCCGGGAAAGCTCGGGATGATCGCGCGCCGCAGCCACCAGCGAGCCGATCGATTCCGCTGCGGCCGTGGCTTGCGGTTCGGCGGCCGAGCACGCCTCCCAAACCGCGCGCTGGACGTCCTGCGACTCTTCTCTGAGCGATTCGGGAAACACCACCGCCCACGGCACCTTGTCGCCCGCGACACGGCCGTACAGCTCGCCGTTGATGAAGTTCGCCAAGCGCCCGAACAACAACCCCACCGGAGCGACGACACACAAGCCGTCTCCCAAGCCGGTCCAGGTCACCCGATGACGCCGCGCATACACCCACGTGAACACCAACAACCCGGCGATCCCGCCATGACTCGCCATCCCGCCCTCCCACACGCGCAGCACCATTAGCGGATCGCGCAACAAGCCGCCCCAACCGATCTCGGGCAACTGATAGAACAAAACATAACCAATTCGACCACCAAGAAAAACGCCGAACAACGCTGCGGCGGCCATGAAATCCCCGGTCTGCCCCGGTTTGAGCACCCACAGCCCGCGCCGCGCGAGTTGCCTGAGCAAGAGGAATCCGCACAAAAACCCGAGCAGGTAGGCTAGTCCGTACCATCGAATGGCGAGGCCGCCGAACAACGGCAACGCCACGGGATCGAGATGGTGAACCCACATCAACAGCACAGGGCCGACCATCACACTAGGCACGGTCGGCGCGCAAGCCGCGATCCTTGATGAGCTCCGGATCCGTTGTGACCCATCCGGGTTTCTTCCCGGTTGACCGGCCGCCGGGTCGGGTGGACGCTTGCGCCATGGGCGGCGACCACCCTCTGCTCGATCTGCAGTTCATCGAAGCGCGCCACCTGTTGGTGGAATTGGCTGCGTTTCTCGACCGCTGCGATCGTCACGGCTGCACCGGCGACTTCAGGCATCGGGCATTGCTCGACGCACTGCCGCTCCTGCTCGAGCAGAGGACCGATCGTGCCAAAGCCGTGCTCGATGCGTTTTCGGATCCGACCGACACCGTGGCATCCCGCGCCGCCGCGCCAGTATACGGCGCGCCACGGCCGGACGCCGACTGAGATCCACTTCCCAACCACACCCATGCGTTACATCGAACCGCACGCACACATGGTCAGCCGCACGACGGACGACTACGAGCGGCTTGCGCTCGCCGGATGCGAGGTGTTGTGCGAGCCGGCGTTCTGGGCGGGCTTCGATCGTTCGTCGCCCGACGGATTCCGTGATTACTTCCTGCAGCTCACGCGGCACGAACCGAAACGTGCCGCGAAACACGGCATCCGTCATTTCTGCTGGCTATGCGTGAATCCCAAGGAAGCCGAGGATCCCGGGTTCGCGCGGGAGGTGATGCGCATGATCCCCGAGTTCCTCGACTCACCGAACGTCCTCGGCATCGGCGAAATCGGACTGAACAAGAACACGCGCAACGAGCTGGCGATCTTCGAGGAACACGTGCAGCTCGCACTCGATCACGATTTGCCGGTGCTCGTCCACACGCCCCACCTCGAGGACAAACGCAAAGGCACCCGGCTGATCCTCGACGCATTGGCGAATTTCCCGAAACTGCGACGCGACCAAGTGGTCATCGACCACGTGGAAGAACACACGGTGGGCACCGTCCTCGACGCCGGGTACTGGGCGGGCATGACCTTGTACCCACACAGCAAGTGCTCGGTCGACCGCGCGATCGACATCCTGGAAATCCACGGTCCGGAGCGGCTGTGGATGAACTCCGCGTGTGACTGGGGCGTCTCCGACCCGCTGGCCGTGCCGAAGTGCGCGCTGCGGATGAAGGCGCGCGGCCACGACACCGCCGCCATCCGGCGCATGCTGTGGGAAAACCCGCGCGAATTCCTCAGCCGGTCGCCGCGATTCATCATCGACTGATCCGATCCCTCCTGCGGAACCGACCACCCGACATTGGGTTTTGCATCTTCCGGTCGCGACGCTAGCCTGCGCTTCCTCCGATGACCACGGCCGACCTCTACGCCAGGCATGTGATGCCGACCTATGCGCGCCTGCCGCTCACCTTGGTGCGCGGCGAGGGCTGCCGCGTGTGGGACGATCATGGCCGCGGGTATCTCGATTTCTGCTCGGGCATCGCGGTGTGTTCGCTCGGCCACTGCCACCCGCGCGTCACCGATGCCATCCGCGACCAGGCCGCCACGCTGATCCATGTGTCCAACCTGTATCACATGCCGCAGCAGGCGGAACTCGCGGCGGAGATCAACGACCACCACGTGTGTCTGCCCGGCAAGGTGTTTTTCTCGAACTCCGGAGCGGAGGCCAACGACGGGCTGATCAAATCGGCGCGGCGTTTCGGCCATCGGCGGCCTCAGCCCGATGGAACGCCGCGCGTCGAGACACTGACCTTCGATCACTCGTTCCACGGGCGCACACTGGGCTCGATGGCCGCGACCGCGCAGGCGAAAATCCACGAGGGATTCGATCCACTGCTTCCCGGCTTCCGTTATCTGCCGTTCAACGACATCGCCGCGCTCGAAGCGGGCATCCGCCCGGAAACCGTGGCGATTCTGCTCGAGCCGGTGCAAGGCGAAGGCGGTGTGCATGCTGCGACACCCGAGTTCTTGCGCGCCGCCGCGGCACTTTGCCGCAAACACGACCTGCTGCTTCTTTTCGATGAAGTGCAAGCCGGATTCGGCCGCTGCGGCGAGGCGATGGCCTGGCGCGCGATCGCGCCGCAAATCGAGCCGGACGGCATTTCCTGGGCCAAGGGCATGGGTGCCGGCGTGCCGATCGGTGCCTTCTGGTTGAGCGACCGCGCGATCGACGTCGACGGCACTCCGCTGTCGTCGATCATGGGCGCGGGCTCGCACGGATCGACCTATGGCGGCAACCCACTCGTCTGCGCCGCATCGCTGGCCGCGCTTCGCGAAATCCGCGAGTCAGCCCTCGCCAACCATGCCGTGCACATCGGCAACCACATCCGTGACACCATCACTTCGTGGC
>Ga0194116_10002541_pt1 | contig 23333 bp, 16 predicted proteins | sample TA2MahsurfametaG_4_FD_148617 | JGI IMG/M metagenome (GOLD analysis project Ga0194116, IMG submission 148617) | Freshwater microbial communities from Lake Tanganyika, Tanzania - TA2015008 Mahale S9 surface | ecosystem: Environmental > Aquatic > Freshwater > Lake | place: Tanzania: Lake...
TGGTAAGTGATACCCAATGGAAAATCTTCTGTGACTGTTTTGGTTTTGAGTCCTTATATCAGGATCCATTATTTAAAACCAATAACGACCGCGTCCGACAGCGAGAGCGTCTGATACCAATACTTCGTGATCGTTTAAGCGCCTTTTCAGCCAGTGAGCTCGCTGGTCAATTTGAGGCAGCAGGATTGCCTTTCGCGCCTATCGAAAAGCCCGAGCATTTACTTGAGGATCCGCACTTGCTCGCGTCAGGTGGCTTGGTCCCGATGCAATTGCCCGATGGCCGAGCGACCCAAACCGTTTTATTGCCGATTGCGATGAATGGTAGACGTTTAGGGCTTCGCAGTAATCCGCCAACATTAGGCGCTGATGCAAAAGACTTGTTGCAAAGCCTCGGGTTTGATGATGCGAGCATCATGCGATTGCAAAGCCAAGGTGTACTCAATCGTTCGAGTGTTGAAGAAAACCAGCAAAGCTAAGTATTCGATCGATATGGTTTTCAAAGCCGCTAAAGGCATGGTCGCTGCCCTCGACGATTAATTGCTCAGCAGCTTGGTAGCGTTGTTGCATATCACGCCAGTCGATGAGCTCATCCCCGGTTGCCGCAAGTAAAAGGTATCGTTCGGGTCGGGTCAACCCCACTGATTCAATGCTTCTCAGTTCTTCGACATCGCTTGGGGCCCAGGTCAGGTCTGCATCCGAGTGGTAGGCCTTTAATGATCCAACGTAAGAAGACAGTTTTACAGATGGATAAACGGCAGGGTTAATCAACACGCAACGCGAGCCGTAACGCTCGGCAAGCCAATGTGCATAAAGCCCACCAAGCGAGGAGCCAACAAAAACATCGTCGGAGGTTGGCCGGTAGCGATCTTGAATCAGGCTGAGGCTAGCAAGCGGTGACATCGGTAGTTGCGGGCAGCAAAAGCGATCAACGATCGCCATGTGCTCAAAGCGTTCTTTGAGTATGGTCGCTTTGTGTGAATGAGGCGAGGAGCGAAATCCGTGGAGATAGATCAGTCGATGCATGTCAGCATGCTTTGACAGGCTTGTATTCATGATGATTTATCTTCCTTGCGTTCGGGCTTGAGTCCATAAGCTTGTACGAGCTTCCACACATGACTCGGGACCATGCTTTTTAGTCTTGCGGGGTATTGATATCTGAGGGTGATGATGGTTTCAATCGCTTTCATTTCGATCCGTGCTCTTGCAAACTCGAGTCCTCGCGGTCCAAGGCGTGGCATCAACCAGGCCACGATGGGTCGAAGCCAGTTAGGCATCCGCCGCAAGGGGATGCCGCCCGCAGCTCTTTGTAAATTTTCTTGAAAGGCTTTGACTGCAGATTGGCGTTTGCCTGCCTGTTTGGGCGCGGCTAAGTTGATCCTGCCCGCTAATTGATCGAGCATGAATTGTCCTCTTGGATTGCGGACGATGATCCATTGCTCACCGCTACCTCCCATGTATCCAATCGTTATATCTGAAAGAACGTTACTGTAGTCCACGCAAGTCTTGCAAGTGTTCGGGAAAAAATCCGGGGGTAAGTTGCTTAAGGGCAATTGTAAAAATGGGATCAGCTTTTTTCTGCCATCGGTGTAGCGGAGTTCAACATGATAATCAGCTCGAAATTCTAGATAATTAATCGTTTCAGGTTTTGCATCCAATAAGGCCAAAAACTCGTGAAAACGAGCGGTGCTTGTGTTGTCCGAACAAGGCGTTCCAATGACATAAAGCGATGTAAGCCCCTGGCTTTCCCAGTCATCGCTTAAGGCCCGAAGCGCATAGACCTGACAGGGAATACCAATTACAGCAAGGCGCTTTAGTCCCCGCGCAAGTGCAGGTTCAATGAGGGCAAGCAAAGGCGCATAGCCCATACGCATCCCGCGGCATTGCGCAAGCGCCTCGGGCTCAGTCACGATGATCGGAACCGGTTTCCAGGCGTCATCGGGGTCGGCCTTCATGGTGATCACCGCATCAATAAGGCCTTGTTCAAGAAGTGCTGCAGCGAGTGCTGTGGTGATCCCGGTCCACTGAGCGCCTTCAAGGGGCTTAGCCAAGCTTGCACGGTACATGGCCTGCATAGGCCCGAAAAATCGTTCATCCTCAATCAATTGCTGATTGTGCTTAGCAGGGGCTATGGGCTCTTGGCTTTGGTTAGTCTCGCCCCGGCGCCGCCCATGGATCTTCACCTCTAGGGCGTCGTAGTCAGGCTTAATGAATTGGCAGGCGTGCGCACAACGTTTCGCTTGTCGGGTTCTTGAAATACCGCAGTCGGTGCAAAGCTGTCGAAATGCAGCTTCTTGTTTCGTGGGATCGGGTTCCGTGGCAAGCATCGTGGCACTATAAGGCTATTGAGCAGCTTCACGAAGTTGATCGCTTCGAGGGCTTTGTGCCCTTAAACTTCGAGGGCTGTATGCGCTTAACCCGTATTGGGAGTGAATCGGCCATGGCAACCATCAGCGCTTTGAACGAAACCAGTCTAAGTGAACTGTCACCTGCACTCGAACGGGGTGATGTCAGCTCGCGCGAGATTGTCGAGCAATGTCTTGCAGCGATTCAAGCGCGTGACGCCAAACTTCATGCATTTGTCAAGCTTGATGCTGAGTCAGCGCTCGCTTTGGCTGATGCTGCCGATCAGCAACGCCGACAAGGCTACGCGCGGGGCCCTTTGCACGGCCTGCCAGTGGTTCTCAAGGATTTGATTGAAATCGACGGCGAAGTGACCACACTTGGTTCAAAGCACTTTGAAAATCGTCGTAGCCCATATAACAGTGCAACACTTGAGCGACTACTCGCAGCTGGCATGATCCCGCTTGGCAAGGTCCATATGACCGAGTTTGCCTTCGGTGGATGGGGTACGAATCCGCTGATGGGAACACCCCATAATCCTTGGGATTTGCAGAACCATCGTGCACCAGGCGGTTCGTCGAGCGGTACCGGTGTGGCGGTTGGCGGGGGGCTTTGTCCGGCAGGCATCGGTAGCGACACCGGAGGGTCAGTGCGCATTCCGAGTGCTTTCAATGGCATCACTGGTCTTAAGGTAACCCATGGACGTATCTCTTTGCACGGGACCGGTCTTTTATCGTGGACACTCGATACGATCGGTCCTATGGCATTAAGTGTGCAAGATTGTGCGTGGATGTTGCAGGCGCTTGCTGCACCCGATCACAGAGATCCAACAACATGGCATCAACCGCTTGAGGACTTTGGTCGTTTGCGCCCGTCGGTTCGCGGCATGCGGATTGCGATGGTTGAGGACGCACAACTGCCATCCTTCATGGCAAGTGGCGTGGTTGCAAACTGGCGAGAGGCAGCTAAGGCGCTTGAGTCGGCGGGGGCAACCATCGATGTTGTTCGCCTGCCCGATTGGTTTTTTAGCCTTGCGCAGTGCACCGGGCGAATCATTGCCTCAGAGGCTTATCATTTGCACGAGGCCTACGTACACGACGACAAAGCAGCGCTTGGTGATGCGGTTCGTGGTCGAATCTTAAGCGCTGAGGCCTTTAAGCCTTCTGACTATGCCGCTGAGCTCAGACAAATGCAGCAGCGCAGACAAGCCTTCTCTGCTTGGTTTCGCGACTACGAGGCCTTGCTCTTGCCAACGGTGGCAAGCGTAGCGCCGGTCTTGCCTATCGATGAAGCTTCGCCCTTACCGGGTTATCTCACGCGTCCCATCAACTATCTTGGCTTATGCTCACTGGCTCAGCCCTCGGGCTTGTCGCAAGCGATGCCGACTAGTGTGCAATGGGTCGGTAAGGCATTCGATGAAAGCAGCATTCTGGCAATCGGTGCAGCCTATGAGCGTGTGTGTGGTCATCATAAGCTGCGCCCAAAAAAGGCATAAGCAATTAGAATTGCAGCGATCAGACCGACCAAATCGGCCCATAGCGCACAGGCGACTGCATGGCGAGTTTTTCGGATGTTGACACTTCCAAAGTAAACCGCCAATACATAAAAAGTCGTCTCGGTCGACCCTTGGATGATTGCTGCGAGTTGCCCTTCAAAGGAATCAACGCCATAGGTCTTCATCACATCAACCATGAGGCCCCGTGCACCACTTCCGCTGAGAATCTTCATCAAACCGACCGGGAGCGCAGCAACAAATCGATCATCCCAGCCAAGTCCTCTGACGACTGAGCCAATCGCTTCAACGATGTAATCCATGCAACCCGAATTTCTGAAAACAGAAATAGCAACAAGCATGGCTATAAGATATGGAATAATTTGTACGGCAACGCTAAAGCCTTCTTTTGCGCCTTCGATAAAGCTTTCGTAGACATTCACACGGCGCATGACTGCTGACAGCATGAACAAGCAAATAACGGACATGATGATTACGCTACCGATCACACCCATGCGTTGATTAAGCTGCTGAGCTTCCAGGCCTTGTAACGAAAAATAGAGCGCTGCAATGAGAGCTCCAAACAATCCAAAAAAGCTAAGAATGGGCAGTGAGGTCAGGCGGATGCGCTGTACCCAGGCGACGGCGATCAGGCCTGCGCTAAACGATACAAAAGTTCCCATTAAGGCGGGCAAGAAAATATCAGCGCCATTAAAGCCCTTTAGGCCTTGTTCGATCGCCATCGTCTGTCGGATGGCAATCACGGAGGTTGGGATCAGGGTAATGCCTGCGGTATTAAGCACCAAAAACATAATCATCGCGTTAGACGCTTGATCCGCCTTGGGATTCAGCGACTGAAGCTCTTTCATGGCTTTGAGTCCGAGCGGCGTTGCGGCGTTATCCAAGCCCAGCATATTGGCCGACATATTCATCACCATGCTGCCCGCTGCGGGATGTCCTTTGGGGACTTCTGGAAAAATACGACTAAAAAAGGGGGCAAGTAATTTGGCAAATTGTTCAATAAGACCAGCCTTTTCGCCAATGCGCATGATGCCCAGCCATAAACTCATCACCCCGACAAGTCCTAGCGAAATATCAAATCCAGTCTTGGAGGCATCAAACAGACCCGACATAAGCTTGTTGAATATGCCAAGATCGCCCTGGAGCATTTTGACAAGCGCCACCGCGAAACCGACTAAGAAAAATCCGACCCATATGGCATTTAAAAGCATCTTGCGTTTTTTCCATTCAGCAGTTGGCAATCACAAGCTCAAGCATAAGGGCTAATAGGGTGGACAGCCTGCATGGACTGATATTGACGCCCGAAGGCTTGATGCAAGGCGACTTGATTTGGGAGGGGGATCGCATCAAAGCGATGCTCGCTCACGATAAACCCACCCGCGAAGGCGCAAACCTTCTCCCGCTGATTGTCCCCGGATTTATTGACTTGCATGTCCACGGTGCAGCAGGGCATGACTTTATGGACGGGGATGAAGCGGTCAGCGCGATCGCTGCAATGCATGCAAGGCATGGCACCACAGCGATGCTCGCAACCACGATGACGGCACCCATCGAGGCGATAAAAAAGGCATTAGCAGCGATTGCAAATCTGATGAGGCGGCAGTCGAGCACACCACTGGTCGAAGCAAAAATTCTCGGTGTGCACCTTGAAGGGCCTTATTTGAGCGCGCTAAAGCTCGGTGCCCAGCCGCCGCATGCGAAAGTGGCGAGCCTAGAGGAGATCATGGCCTTGCAGGCGATTGCGGATCTCAAAGTTATTACGATCGCTCCTGAGACCGCTACACATTTACAATTGATTGTTGCCCTACGCGAGGCTGGATTTACCGTGCAGCTTGGTCATAGCGGTGCAAGTTATGAGCTTTGCTGCGAAGCCTTTCGCTGTGGTGCCGTCGGAGTCACTCACTTATTCAATGCGATGTCTGGCTTTCATCACCGTGCACCGGGGATGATTGGTGCAGCACTGGCACATGCTCAGTTTGCAGAAATCATTCCAGATCTTTTACATGTGCACCCCGGCGCGGTGCTGGCTGCCTACCGCGCGATTCCTGCGCTTTATGCGGTGACTGATGCCACCGCAGCAGCAGGCATGCCCGATGGTCGGTACCAACTCGGTGAACAACAAGTCTTTAGCTGTCTGGGGGCCGTGAGACTTGCCGACGGAACGCTTGCGGGTAGTGCGCTGACGATGGATCAGGCTTTTCGTAATCTTATAGCGATTGGCTTAGGTATCGAGCAGGCGAGTGCCATGCTTTCTGCCAGGCCAGCGCAAATCCTGGGCTTGCAGGACCGAGGCCGGATTAGCGAAGGCTGCCATGCCGATTTGGTGGTCTTGGAGCGCGATACATTGCGAGTTCGGCAGGTTGTGATTGGAGGACAAAGACTTGAGCTTGACGAATCGGTGTAGAAATCCTGGTGATTCATGCATTGATTTGCATAAGCTTTCTATTTGCCTTCACGAAGCAAACTTTCTCCTAAAGCGGCACGTAAATCGCCCGCCTTCGCATCGAGCCATGCCTCGGCTTGGCCTGCCGCTAGCTGGCATTTGAGCATAACAATAGCAACTTTGACCCGATAGCCGCAGGCAAGCAGCGCTTCCTCGGCCTGTGCTTCGTTTGCTCCGCTTGCCATCATCGTCAAACGCAGTGCGCGTCGATAGAGCTTTGCATTGGTCGCCCGAAGATCAACCATTAAGTTGCCATAAACTTTGTGAAGCTTAACCATGACCGCGCTTGAGAAGCTATTGAGGGCAATTTTTTGTGCAGTACCAGCTTTGAGCCTTGTGCTACCCGAAATCACCTCAGGCCCAGTGTCGAGGACGATCGATAGTTCGGCGCTTTGCAGCAGTGTTGATCCTGGATTGTTGGCCATGCCAATGGTTAGGCAGCCAAGTGGCTTTGCGGCTTCAATGACTGCAATGGCAAAGGGCGTATAGCCCGATGCTGCAATAGCAAACACGACATCGCTTTCTTTGGGTTCGAGTGCCATCAAGTCAACGACCGCTTGTTCTCGGTTATCTTCAGCACCTTCCACCGCGAGAAACATAGCGCTAGATCCACCCGCTAAAAGCGCCGGTGCTCGATCGCGAGTCCACGAGAAAGTTGGGAAAAGTTCAACTGCATCAAGTACGCCCAAGCGCCCGCTTGTACCTGCGCCCGCGTAAATCAGGCGTCCGCCGCGAGCAAGTCGCTGGGCGCTTGCATCAACAGCCTGCGCTATAGCACGTGAAGCATTCATCACCGCGATAGCGGCGTATTGCTGATCGCTCACGAAGGCTTCGACCAGCTCGTGAGTGGCATATTGATCCAGCGCAACATGCGCACTACTTGCGGTTTCGGTGTTGACTTGAAGGCCTGGATTCATGAAATTGAAAACACTTAGATTTGCCAGGTGAAGGCAATTGCATCGCTAGCCTCACCCACACGATTAAGTAAGCGCAGAACATATTGTTCCTTAGCCTTCAGGACAATGGGGTTGAGGTTCACATCCCCATGGGTCATTGACCATGCGCTTTGATCGTTAGCGCGATGATGTAAAACCCAGCGTGTAGCCGTCGTGCCCCAAGGTTGCGAGCCAAGTGGTCTTTCCCAGCTTAAGATCCCTCGCTGATCGGGCGCGATAAGTTGAGGATGCTCAGGTCGGCCCTTGCTGAGCCAGGGACTCGAGGGAACAAGGCTTGGCCGTTGATAAGGCCCTTTGTGAAGCCGGGTAGCGATCTGATCTCGATCATTCAAGAGCGCGACCATGCTGAAATGTATATGCCCTGTAGCAAGCGGTTCACGGCCCTGTCGTTCGATCTGAGCAAGGATTTCACTAGAAGTCCACATCCTGCCTGCTTGACCGATCGAACTCGTGTAGAGCCCTGGCCACAAATGCCTCTTAGACCCCAGCCGCTCAGACCAGTACTTCAACAGCACTTCAAACGACTGTGATTGTTGTTCAATTTTCCAGTACAATTGTGGGGCGAGATAATCAAGCCAAGCCTCACTGCACCAGCGTTCGACGTCGGCAAAGAGCTGATCGTATTGACTGAAACCTTGGATGCCAGCAGGTCTTAAGGCAGGCTTCCCGATGCCAAATGGACTGATACCAACCCTTACCCATGGCTTTTGCTTGTGAACGCGCTGATAGAGCTTTTGCACCATGGTATCAACATGGCTGCGTCGCCAATCGGGCTTATCAAGCCGTCCTCCGAGCTGACGATAGCGCTTGTATTGCGCCTCATCTGGAAAATCTAATGCGGGTTGCTTTTTATCCTTAGCTTGAATCGGATAGGGGTAAAAATAGTCATCAAGATGAACGCCATCGATATCATAACGACTCACAACATCGTCGATGACATGTAAAGACCATTCAAGGGCTTTGGGTTCGGCAGGATTCATCCACCATTGATCGCCATACTTGATAACAAGCTTGGGCTGCTGCTTGGCAAGGTGCTTGGCGTGAAAGCCTGACTTCGCACTTGCATGTCTTGCGCGATAAGGGTTAAACCAGGCATGAAACTCAAGGCCATGTTGCTTGCAGCTTTGAATCCAATAGCCAAGTGGATCAAAGCCGTCTGCTAGGGCTGCCCCTTGTTGCCCAACAAGAAACTCGCTCGTCGGCTCGATCGCCGATGCATACAAGGCATCCGCTGAGGGCCTGATCTGGACAATCAACGCGTTAAGACCAATCAATGCTGCCTGCTTGCATATCCGATCAATTTCAGCACGAAGTGAAGCGCTGCTTAGTCCTGGTTTGCTGGGCCAGTCGATATTGGCAACACTCGCTACCCAGGCTGCACGGAATTCTCGTTCAATCGATGGAAGTTGTGATAACGATAAAATATTGATACTTGAAGGTTCGGCCTGGGTTTGGGCATTCGTTGGCGATTCGGTCGTTATCCGAGGACTCTTTTCAGACGCCTGTCCATGATTGGTGATGGCGCTTCCTTGATCCTTAGCGCTAGTCGGCCTTTTTCCATCGAGCCTTTGGGAGCGTTCCGTATTTGAATCTGGATCAAGCTTGATTTCATCATCGAGAACTTTGCTCAAACTGCCGCAACCTGTGAGCAGACCTGATAATCCCAGGCCTTGGAGCCCGGTCTTTAGTGCACGTCGACGTCGCGCATTAATCGCTTTGACCATGGCTTACTTGTCCTGGTTCAGTACGGCAAGAAGAGCAGCGGTGTGGGCATCTGGCTTTCCATCATAACGGCTGGGTCGGTAACGCATCTGAAAGGCAGCAACGACACGACGGGTGGCTTCGGTCGATTGACCATCTTGTTCAACCTGATAGCCCAGTCGCGACAGTTGTCCTTGAAACCATCCGAGCGAAGGCAGATGTGCTTCAAAACCAGGCAAGCGCTCAGCAACCATAGCCTCATCGGGCCACCGAATGAGTCCCTCTTGCGCAAGCCGCTTCCATGGAAAAAGCGGGCCTGGGTCGATCTTCCTTTGGGGCGCGATATCGCTGTGGCCCAAAACACGATCAGGTCGAATCTGATGCCGCTTCATAATGTCGCGGACCAAAGGGATCAGTGCGTCAATTTGACTTTCAGGATAGGGTACGAAGCTTTGGCTGCCGTCGGCTTGCTCGACAACACCTGGGTGAACAATTTCGATACCAATCGATGCTGAATTGAGATTGCCGTGACCGGCCCAATAGCTGACACCGGCATGAAAGGCACGCAGATTCTCATCAACAAGCCGATAGATTCGGGGTGGCGATTCGTCACTGAGCAAATAGTGCGAGGACACCTGCCCACGTGTTAGCACTTCGATAGAACGCTCTAAATTAAGCTGCGTATAGTGAATGATTAAAAATAGAGCTCTGCTTTCAAACCCGATCGAGCGATAAGACCGTGCATCGATGATTGTTGGTGTGCTACCACAGGCGCTGAGTGATGCAGCTGCACCGGCAAGTGCGATACGGCTAAAAAGACGCCGTTCAGCATTGGGTGTTTGTTTTGTTAATTGTCGCTGCGCAAAGACGCAGGCTGCTTGGGCTGCTGGCATACGGGCTGATGTGATTGGAAGAGGGCTGGTTAGCGAATGTACAAGACTTTGCTTAATCAATGGGTGAAGTGAGAAGGCGCCACCTGCAAGTCCAAGCGGTCGTTGGCCAAAGTTATCGACCATGGTGTTTGCAAGGCGAGCTAAGGCTTGTCCCGCAGCGCGCAAAATTGCTTCGCTGTCTTCATCGACCTCGCTGGCAACAGCTAAAGCAAGCTCACCGAATTTGCCGCGATCGGCCTGATTGATCCATGCGCGTTGCGAGGGCCAGTCAAAGGCTTGCATCGCCTCACATAGGCGACGAGCCAAGGGCATGTTTTGCAGGCTGCCCGGTTTGGACTCTTCGCTTCGCCAGATATGCTGCAAGGCCTGTCTTGCAATCCAGTGGCCACCGCCTGCATCGTCAATAACTGGCCCACGCCCGCCGCAACGGTGAAAGCTTAGCGAGCTATCCCAAAACCCTGCAATCGAACCGGTACCGGCATAAATTAAATAGCCTTCACCAGGCTCAAAGTGAGCCAGGCAGGCTAACTCGATATCGCTCATGATCTCGATACGATCGAGCGCTAGGTCGAATTGCGCGCTCAGTGCATGTGCGAGCTCAGCGGCATGCTTACTATCACTACCCGTGATGCCAATGACCAGCGCAAGCAGTGGGGCGGGGCTAATGCTTGTTATCAGCGCTTTGATCCCCTGCAGCGCTTGGAGTGCTTCCGCCCAAGGCCCACGAAGCTCGGTGCTTGTACCTTCAGCCAGAATCTGCGTATCGATATCGCTAAGGCACCATCGCGTGCCTGTACTACCAATATCCATACCAATGATCAACGATTTGGGTTTTTGATTTGTCCGCACAAATAAGTCCACAAAAAGTAAGCTGCATTTAAGCTTGTGATTTCTGCGTGGTCGTAGGCTGGCGCAACCTCGCAAAGGTCGATGCCAACGAAATTCAAATCGTAGCTTTCTTCCAATAAGCTCATGACCTGATTAGGTGTCAGGCCTGCAGGCTCAGGTGTTCCAGTACCTGGAGCAAACCCTGGATCAAGGCAATCGATGTCGATGGTTAAATACACGGGCGGATTGCCGGCTTGCGCTAAGCGCTGTCGAAATGGTTCGAGTTTTTTGCTCCAATCCAGGCCCGAGAAACAATTTCGTAAGTCTCTTGCTTGCAGGATCAGCCCGCCTTCAGCTTCGAGGCGACGCCAAACAGTTTCACTTGCCGGCGATCGCAGACCCACTTGCATGCTGCATCGAGGCAGCAACAAGCCTTCTGTCAGGGCTTCATGGACCCACGTGCCATGGCCACTTGGTTCGCCGAAGTGATCGGTCCAGGTATCGCAATGGGCATCGAGGTGGAGTAGGGCGATAGGTCTATGATATTGTTTATATAATTGACGGAGTATAGGGAGGCTGATCGAATGGTCGCCACCGAGCCAAACCATATGATGTCTTGCCAGCAAGTAAGCAATTTGCGGTTCAAGGGCCGCGCGTACATTCAGGATGTCGGATAAGGGGAACTGCAAATTGCCATAGTCGCTCATGAGCGTGAGCGGCGTGCAAGCAAAATAAGGATGCAATGCGTCGCAGAGCATGCGACTTGCTTTGCGAATCGCCTGAGGACCCTCGCGCGCGCCTGGCCGGTTGCTTACCGCCCCATCGTAAGGAATACCGGCAACGGCAAAAGGTGTTACAGCCTTTTCATCTGCACAAGGCCAAGCCGAGGTTCCGAGGCCTAAAAACCCCTCATGCATGCTGAACGCTGGCCTTTGGGAAAAGCTCATGATTCAAGATAAGCTTGATAAAGCATTATTTTCATTATCCCACGGCAAGTGACCCACGATGCGACGAATAGCACTACTCGGATTCTGTTTGTTTTTAGCAGCTTGTGCAGTCACGCCTGATAAGAGCATCACACCCACATCGGTATCGGGCAAAGCGTTCCGTGAGCCCGTGGCGCTACACGCCGAGCTTATCCAAAGGATTCACAACACGGCAAGGCATTTGGGATTTGACGACTCAAGTTATGCCTTCATGGCTGAGGCAGTACCGCATCCCAATGAAGCAAAGCAGGTCAATAAGATTTTGTCCTACCGAGCCGATGCATCGATGCAACCGGCTTCAACGATCAAACTTTTAACCACTGCTGTGGCACTTGAGCGGTTAGGTCCAGAACATCGCGGTTTTACTGAGATGCGCACGGCGGCTGCCACGGAAAACGAACAATTGCGTGGTGATCTTTGGTTGATTGCGGGTGCAGATCCCGAATTTGGTCTATCAACGCTTTGGGAAATGCTAGTCAAGTTGCGCTCGCAGTCGATCCGTGTCATCGAAGGTGATTTGCTTGTCGATCGTCATCGGTTTAAGCCATCACGCCTTGATGAGGGCCTTGCACCATTTGATGAGGCGCCTGAATTTCCTTATAACTATATCCCAGATGCTTTATCGGCTCATGGGGGACTTCAAGATATCTTGATTCGAGCCGATCGAAGTGCGGTCCAGGCCAAGCTTGTGCCCGATCTGCCGGGTATCGTGGTCGATAATCAGCTACTTCTCAACGATGCGCCCTGTCATCGATGGTCAGGTAGTGGTTGGAAAATTCCTCAGCAAAGGCTCGAAAGCGATGGCCGAACGGCCATCGTGCTCAGCGGAACCTTCCCAAGGCAATGCACGCAGCAAGCGAAGCTGCAATTGGTCGATCGCAATCGATTGCTTGAGGCCCAGTTTCGCTGGTTGTGGACACAACTAGGGGGTGATTGGCATGGGCGTCTTCGCGAAGTTGCCGAAGACGATAAAGCGCGTTCAAGCAAGACCAACAACTCAGCAACTACACTTCTCGTTCGCCGAGAAGCAAGACCATGGGGCGAGTGGATCAGACCCTTGAATAAGCGATCCGATAATGCGCTCACGCGTTTGCTCTTCCTCGAAATCGGTGCGCATGTTGCTGGCTCTAACAGTAAGAACGTTTCAAGTTTTGACCTGGCAGATCGGGAAATCAGAACCTGGCTGACAAAGCGATCGATCAATGTCGAGGGCTTGGTGCTCGATAATGGTTCGGGTCTTTCACGCACCGAACGCGTGACGGCAAGGCAAATGGTATCGATGCTTATCAAGCTGTCTCAAGAGCATCGCTATCATGATTTGATGATGAGCCTTCCGGTTGCGGGCGAAGACAATACCTTAAAGCGCCGCTACACCGGGAGTTTGGCTAATGGAAGTGCTCGCTTAAAAACTGGAAGCCTTTGGAATGTGAGTGCGATTGCAGGGGTCGTTTACGATCGCAAGCAGCGTCCCTGGATGGTATCGGTTATGGTGAATCACCCGAAAGCTTCAGCCGCAGCGCCACTGATCACCGAGATCGTCGACACCATTGCTTCTTATCATTTAGAGTAAAAAGCGCATGTTTATAAGCGCGCTTATGCACTAGCCTGCCCTTTTCAAGCAGCCCTAAAGGACGGCTGGTTCAAGAAGGCGAATCGTTCCTTCGCTTGCGTCGATTTCAGCCTGAGCGCCAATGGGTACCGTAAATTTTTGACGGATATGGCCAATGGCGGCACCACGAAACACCGGGTAGCTGCGCTTTAAAAAATAGTCGTCAAATACCTCGTCAAGCGTTGACCTTCCAAATCCTTCGCCTGGCGTACATTGCGTAAAGGCACCGATCACCACGCCCGCAAGACGATCGAGAGCCCCGCTGAGCATGAGCGTTGAGAGCATGCGATCGACTCGATAAATATATTCATTTGTGTCCTCGATAAAAAGAATCGCAGCTTCAAAGGAGGGCAAAAAGCCTGAACCTGCCATCGATGAGAGAACTGCAAGATTGCCGCCTATCAAATGGCCTCGCGCGCGACCTGGACGAAGTGTTTGAATGCGGAACTCACGCGGTGCCGGTAAGTCAGCTGTATCTTTTGGATTTCGCATGGTCCACGGCAATGCTTCTTGGACAACGCTTCGAAATTGCTGCTGACTGAATAGGTTCCACTCGGAAACGCCAGCCGGTGCGTGAAAGGTTATTAGTCCGGTTCGCGCGTAGATCGCGTTTATTAAGGCGGTGATATCCGAAAAGCCGCCAAAAAATTTGGGATTTTTTTGTATAAGTTCGTAGTCGAGTAAAGGCAAGATCCGGTTAGCTCCTGAGCCGCCCGTGATGGCAAGAATCCCATCGACTGCTGGATCGGCAAACAACGCATTGATATCAGCAGCCCGTTGCTGATCACTACCTGCATGGTGTCCCCGACGCGCTCGCAAATGAGCACCTTCCTTGACCCGAAAGCCCATGGCTTGAAGCGTATCGGTAGCGATATCGAAAGGCATACGCTCGTGAATTGCATGCGAGGGGGCAACCAGTCCCAGTGTGTTTCCTGCGCGGAGTCGTTTAGCTTTGATCGGCTTCATGTCAGATTTGCCTGTTGTTGTCGATGCTTGCGCTTGTGATGGCAAAAGCGCGCAGGTATTGGCAAGCAAGAAGGGCGATATTGCCCATCGGCTAAGCTCGAGCATCTGCCGCCTTTTAATCGCTAGTCCGAGTCGCGTCGGGTATGTTTTATAGAACACGCGGGAAATCCCTTCGGACAATCAGACGGTCGCCGTGATCAAAGTGCCACCATTCGGTATCGATACCTCGAAAGCCACCTGTTGACATCGCATCGCGAAGCCACTGACGGTGTACGACATGCTGCGGCATGAGTTTGCCTTCTGCGATATGTATAGACTCAAGGGCCGGATGCGACATGGCGTCCATTTGGTCGTAGCCGGCCCCCATATCAATCATTTTCCCCTGCGCATCGATCAGGCTGACATCGACAGCCATGCCGAAGGAATGAATAGATCCAGGTATGGGATCTGCAAAATAGGCTTGCAGCGGACTTTCTTCGAGAGTTGCCCAGATAGCTTCCTGGACGCGCTGTGGCCGAAGGGCATCAAGCAAGACTAGGCGAAGTCTGGGGTGATGTTCGCGAAGGAAAACAATCGCTTGCTGCAAACCCAAGGCAGCCTCGCGTCGGATCCAGGCGCAATCGAGCGCCTGGTAAAGCACACGCTGGGCGAAGTTATTCTCGCTTGCATAGCGCAGATCAACGACCAGTCCTTCAATGGCCGATAAATGGACAAAGTTTGGGTGAGCGGCTATTCGCTCGCAAGGAATCGGCGTAGGGGATTGCCGATCCTTGTGGTGCTCAAGCTTTGATTCACTGGAAGTTATAGCGCGCTGCAATTTGGAATGTTCTTCCTCTTGGATCGGCAACTCGCGGATCCCAGCCCGCGCCAATCACGCCGTCAACGTTATGCCATGTAAACGGCGGTTGGCGGTCGAGAAGGTTAATGATTCCTGCGGTAATCGTCGCTGATTTTGATACGGTATAAGTGCTAAATAGATTAAAGGTCGTGTAGGAAGACACTTTGCGACGCGGCAGTGGCGTGCTGTCGTAGCCCGACATATCCTCATCCATGTAACCGTCCTTGTAGTCCATCGAGAGGGTTGAATTCCAGTTACCTTGCTTAAAGCCCACGCTGGCAAAGACCTTCCAGGGTAGGTAGAGCGTGGTCGATGTCCACTGGCCAACATACTCAATCAAGGGTGCCGCGGCGGTGAGACGCTCTTTATGGCTGATCATCCTTGTGGCGTTAACCAGCGTGCTGATGCGTCCGCCTGCCATATTGACGTTATGACTCATGCTGAAATCAATACCACGCGTTTCGCTATCAGCCGCGTTAACCCATCCCGCCTGGATGTAGTCGACAGCGCCACTCGGGGTGCGAATAAAGCTGTCTTTGAACAGTGCGTAGTTGGTAATCATGAAAGTTGGGGAGAGACTGCGAATCCGGTCATCAAGCTTAACCTGCCAGTAATCGGCTGAAAACTGCAGATTTTTTGCAGGTGCAAACACAGCGCCAAGCCCTACTTGTTGGGAGGTTTCAGGCTTTAGGGTCGGATTTCCGCCAGCCCTATAGGGCAGGCTTGAGCGATTACATTGATTGGGGTCTGCAGGGCATTTTTCCGGGTCGTTAAAGGTGCCCGTCAATGCTAGGGTGGATTGACCAAGATAAAGCTGTTGCGGCGTTGGTGCTCTAAATCCTGTATTCGCTGAGCCGCGGATTAAGAAGTCTTGACTGGGTTGAAACTTGAAGGCTATCTTTGGATTCGTGGTCCCACCAAAGTCTGAATAATCATCGTGTCGAACAGCGAGTTGGACCTGGAAGCTCTTATGGAAGGGCACGAGCAGTTCACCATAAAGCGCACGGATGTCACGCGAGCGATCAGGCGATGATGGGTTGCCCGGACAGCCCATGACTGAGTTGCTTAAGGCTGCGTTGGCTGTTGTGAAAGTTGATACGCAATTGAAGTTTTGCAAACCAGAAAATTCGTAGGATTCTTTGCGGACATCAAAACCTAAAGCAAAGTCAATCATGCCCGCTGGTGCTTTAGCGAGTTCGCCACTAATCACACCGTCAGCTTGTACGACGCTTGTTTTGCCACCAAATAAGCGGCCACGTGCCTTGGTCGATTCGATTAAATCCATCGCCGCCTGGCTTTGCTTTTGGCCAGGCATTAGAAACGGATTAATTTTACCGCTCGCTAAAGCATCAATGAGCTTTTGCGTGTAGGCATAGCCATCAACCATATTGGATGAGCCTTCTGCCGTACCACGGGACAGGCCAAGCTTATAGTTATACTTTCCAAACTCGCCTTCCATCCCTGTTGCAATACGAAGATTTTCCGAGCGGTTTTCCAAGGTCCGATAGCCCCAATCCGACATCCTCAGGCGATAAGCAATCGGCTTGGTGGGATCAAAGTCATTGGCACCAAAGTTCTTCATATTGAGATAGTGCGGGCCATTGACTGGATAATGGGTGATTGCATTGGAGGTGGTGCTGAATTGGTAGGGCGTGAATTCAGCCAGCACATCCGTACGCGACCCGACTACTTCCGCAAAAGCCGTTGCCGTCGGACTTAGCTTGAAGTTGCTGCGCGCTACATAATTCACGCTGTCAACCGGTGGTTTGAGCATAAATTGCCGGCCGTAGTCGGTTGCACATCGGTATTTGCTGTTGGCGGTGGTGTACCCAAACTTGTCCCACAAGGCAACGTTATCAGCCAGTGGTACGCCAAAGGGCAAGGCCTGGCATTGTCCCTGAATCGCCAGTAAATTGAGATTGGTGTACTTCAAGGGATCGCTTGGACCAACGGTAGATCCCGTCGTTCCCAGGGCAGTTCCTGCGGCGCCAAGGATGTTCGCATGCGGTGCGCTGGTGGTGTCTGGGGTAAGGCCACGCGCGGGCTGATAGCCTGTTGCCCAATCCCGGTCAATACCACGCAAAATATCATTACGGTCGATCGTGACGCTTGCAAGCATATTCACGCCGTCCTTTTCAAGCGAACCCCAACCACCGGTCAAAGACAGGCGTCGCGTCTCACCACCGCCCTTAGCCTGCGGCGTAGAGCCGGTAAATTCGGCTGTTACACCGCGCATATCGTTGCGAAGAATAAAATTAATTACGCCACCAATCGCATCGGTGCCATAGATGGCCGAGGCGCCATCTTTGAGGACTTCAACGCGTTCGATGGCAGCAAGTGGAATGGCGTTTAAGTCGACCGCTCCTCCACTCATCCCGTGGGTGGAAACACGTCGGCCGTTGAGCAAGACCAAGGTACCTGTTGGTCCAAGCCCGCGCAAATTGGCAAACGAAGAGCCTCCGGTCAAGCGATCTTGTTCGGCACCGAAGACGTTGTTGCGCGATGTCGCATTGTCGACGTTTGCCGCGTTAGCACCGAGTGTGCGCACAAGTGCTTCAGCGCTCGTGAGGCCTAATTGGCGGATATCGTCTGAGGTGATGATTTGCAATGGAAGTGCCCCTTCATCCGCAACCCGCTTAATGCTCGATCCTGTGATTTCAACACGTTGCTGCGCGATCGATGGCGTGCACAATAGTGGCGTGGCGAGGCCTACTGCGGCCAGGGCTCCAATCATTCTTTTTAGTTTCACAACAAGGCTCCTTTTGCCGATACGGACGAAATGGCACTGAAAACGATGACTGATAAAAACCGAATCATGTCACGGACTCGTCATTGATGCATCTTTTTCGGGGCAGATATGAAAGCGCCTGGCGTTGGGTGCCAAGTCTTTACCTCATGCAGGGTCTGCCCTATGCGGTGGTCATGTCGCTCTCGCTCGTCTTATTCAAGGATCTGGGCATCTCCAACGCAGACATCGCATGGATGACCGCGTGGCTTTATTTGCCCTGGGTCATTAAGCCGCTTTGGAGCCCCTTTCTTGCATTAATCGCTTCCGAACGACGCTGGGCCCTTTCGATGCAGGCCCTGATAGCCCTCGGCTTTGTTTGCCTGGCGGCGGTGCTTGCGATGCGGTGGCCTTATTGGCTTTGGGCGGTCTGGGGATTCCTGTGGTTAATTGCTTTGGCTTCGGCGACCCACGACGTTGCAGCCGATGGTTTTTACCTTCGCAGCCTTGATCAACAATCACAGGCAAGTTTTGTCGGTGTCCGCAGTCTAGCTTTTCGACTGGCAATGTTGAGTGTATCGGGTGGCTTTGTTGGCTTGGTCGGCATGCTTCTTGAGCAATCAAAGGATCCGTTTGATGTTTGGTCGCAAGCGTTTTTGATGCTGGCCCTGGGTGTGGCAATGCTTTGCTTTTGGCATGGCGTTGCGCTCCCTGGCAAACAGCAAGGTCAACCCAAGGTAGCGAGCCAAAACGAGGCAGAAATCCAAGCCCACGCAGCGAGTCAAAACGAGGCAGAAATCCAAGCCCATGCAGCGATTCAAGCCGACGCACCAAGTGCGTTTGCCCAATACCGACGGGTATTTGTTGATTTTTTCAAGCGCGGTGATCTGTGGCCTTTGCTTTGTTTTCTGCTCTTTTATCGCTTTTCTGAGTCTCAACTGTTGCGTTTGCTGGTTCCATTTCTCATGGATGCCCCTGACAAGGGCGGGCTTGGACTGAGCCACGGCGAACTTGGCGTGAGCTATGGGGGGCTTGGGGTGCTCGCTTTGAGTCTGGGTGGTTTGGGAGGCGGTTATTGCATCGCGCGCTGGGGATTGCGGCGGCTTCTTTGGCCAATGGCTTGCTGCTTAAATGTTCCCAATCTGGCCTATGCTTTGCTCTCCTGGTATCCCGAAGTTGACAAGTATTGGGCCTATTTGGCCATCACCGCCGAGCAATTTGGCTATGGTTTTGGATTTGCAGCCTATCTGGTTTTTATGATGCGGGTGTCCGAAGGCAAGCATGCGACTGCCCACTACGCGATTTGTACCGGTTTTATGGCACTGGGTATGATGGTCCCTGGCATGCCAGCAGGGTGGATTCAGATGCAAATCGGCTACGCAGGTTTTTTTGTTTGGGTGCTTTTAAGTGTATTGCCTTCGTTGATGGTGGTTGCCTGGGTTATAAAGCGAGGCTTGGGTTTGGAGCCTGCTTAGCCTAAACGCTCGGCAATCCAAGCATCGATCTCGGCACCGAGAGCCGGCATAAGCCAAGGCGTGACAGTCCTCTCCTGGGTGGTATGGCGCATTCCAAGCGTCGACATGATCGCGATCAGGTAGCGCCGACCACCGGGTTTGATCGAAGAAACCAGGCCAGCGTTGGCAGCATACGACCAGGTTGATCCAGTTTTGTGCGCAAAACTGACGCTTGCAAGGTCTTGTTGGGCGAGGAAGTTTCCAGGCCAGCGTTCTGGTCCGATTTGCGCTTCCCCTTGGGCATTGATCCAAAGCTTTGGTAGGCGTGCTGGGATGCCTTGCACCCAATTAGGGAGTCCACAAAGCAGGCTGCTTGATAAAACTTGGTGGAGAGCTTGACGCTCCATCCACTGCCAAAAGCGTTTGGCACTGCTCTCAGATATAAAATATTGATCGATATGCGAGGCTGGCCTTGAATCTAATTTTTGGGGGGTGCTCAGCCAGGGAGGCCTAACGCCGGCCTCTCCAGTAGCATCAAGCATCAGCCACAGTAAACGTAAGCAGTCCCAGGAGGTCATCTGGAGTTTACCAACGCCCGCACCATCAGGGTTACGCCATCCGCCTTGTGGCGTGCTGTTATCAAATCTTAGGCCGTGAAGACCAAAAGCTTGGAAATGATTATTTATATCGTTACGGTTGGAAGATCGATCAATCAAGCCTCGTTCGTGGAGTAAGGCCACAAGCGCATCGGTCGCTTCGTTGCTGCTTACGCTAATCATCCGATCGCAACAATCGCTGATACTCAGCCGCTCTCGGCCTGCGGTCACCATCTCCTCCCATCGAAGCGCGTTTTTGTCGATGAGCAGGCAAACACCCACGGCCACCATCAGTTTAATTACGGAGGCCGGATAAGGCGCAATAGCGCGATGGGGCCCTTCGCCGCTTAGATGCTCGAGATGTTTAAACTCGCGCCAGTTTGCGCCCGGTAGCCATGCAATCGAATCTTTGGCGTCATTAACTGGATCGGCAAAGTAGCTGATGTTGTGCGGCCCAGTTGCGGTGCTCGGATCAAGGTCTCCCCTTAGGCCTTCACTGTTGCCTGCCTGAATCAAAACCTGTGCCCAAGATGCAGACCCGATCTTGCCTAGCGGTGGCAGCAATGCAATCGAACAATCAATCGTCGGGAACGGATCGCGCATCGATGGGCTTGTTGCTTTGATGGCATGCAAGAGGGCATGCCGCAATGCCGCGGCTAATTCATCATGGCCTGGCATCATCCGATCATCGTTCCTGACCGCTGGATCTTGTTCGGCTCGCAGTCTGTGCGGGATCGCACAGAGTCCGACCACGTTGGCCATGCGAGTCGCAAAGATCCTGCGCCCTCGCATCAATCATCCTAGTCGATGAGAAAGTCGATCGCTCTAGGTAAAGCATCGCGACCAATGGCTATACCCATACTCAACATGGCTGCTTCAATGCCAGCTAATGCACCTAAAATAGTTGGCTCATTCATATCGCCAAGGTGTCCGATACGAAAAACCTTGCCCGCCATTGGACCCAAGCCGCCAGCCATCGCCACCTGAAACCTTTCACGAGCAATGGTTCGAATAGCCTCTGGATCAAAGCCTTGAACAGTTACGGCCGTTACAGAAACCGATCGTGCTGAGGGTACCTGACAAAAGAAATCAATAGCGCCTGCGCTTGACCATGCCTCGATGGCTTTAAAAACAGCGCCGGCTAGTCGACGATGTCGTGCAAACACTTGGTCGAGCCCTTCTTGTTGCAGCAGGCCAATAGCAGCTCTTAGGCCCATCAACATTTGGAGCGGTGGCGTTCCGCAAAACTTTCGATACGCATGACTGCCTGTACGCTTGGTCCAGTCCCAGTAGAACTTTGGTGATGGATTATCAAGCGAAGCTTGATGTGCGCGTTCGTCGACCACCACAAAGCCCATGCCGGGTGGCAACATCAGGCCTTTTTGTGAGCCGCCGACGACGAGATTGACACCCATGGCATCCATGGCAAACGGGGTAGCCGCTAGCGATGACACCACGTCAACCACATAAAGCGCAGGGTGTTTGGCTGCATCGATCGCCTGCCTTATGGCGGCGATATCGCTTGTTATGCCTGTTGATGTATCGGTTTGGACAGCGAAGACCGCCTTGATATCGCCCGTCTTGTCGGCACGTAGCACATCTTCGACTTCGTTAGGATCAATCGGAAAACCCGGCTTCCAGGGCGTTCGAACGACCCTGCGGTCAAGCGCCTCGGTTTGGATAGCCCAGCCTTCAGAAAAATGCCCAGTCGAAGGAATCAAGACCGCATCGCCTTCGGCCAATACATTGGCAATGGCAACCTCCCAGGCACCGTGGCCATTGGCAGAATAAAGATAAACCTCGACATGTTCGGTACCAACCACTGCTTGCATGCCTGCTTCACAGTCCTTGATCAAATCATCAAGTCGTGGATCGGCAAGATCGATCGATTGGCGATGCATGGCATCGAGTACTTCGTCGGGAATACGAGTTGGCCCCGGGGCGTGAAGAAAGCGCGCGCCGGGAATTCTCTTGGAATGCTGTTGCATAGACAATATCGTTCTTAAAGTTACTTATAAATGACTTCGGGGAGCCAAAGGCCGATTTCGGGGAATATATAAAGCAATGCAAGCGCCACGACCTGTATCGCCATAAAGGGCATCATGCCCGCAAATGGAATACTCCTCGTTGATAAAACATGAAAAAAGCGGGTCGCAAATCGACGCCTCCCCTAATTTTGCTAGCCCATCCGAACACCTGCCAGGTCGCTACCTCGTGTCCATGAGCAAAATCAGAGCAAAGCGAACAAGATGATCGCTCAAAACAGTGCAGCATGTCACATTGAAGGGATTGTCGGTCATGAATGGCCCCAATCCAGGGAGTTTCGATGAATCAAGCATTTCCTAACATTTTTGCTTCGGAGGTTGACATGTCGAATCAACCAGATGATGAACAAGCTTCAAGCTTGGGCTTGTCATGGCCGATGGACGAGCGTATTGGCCATCGATTCCTTGATCATCCCCGCGGACTTCGCATGCATTGGCTCAAGGCGGGCAATCCTAAGCATCCAACTGTCCTCATGCTTCATGGATTTCCTGAGCTTGCCTATAGCTGGCGAAAGCTCTTGCCCTTGATCGCATCGCAGGGTTTTCACGCGATTGCTCCTGATCTGCGCGGCTATGGGGCCACCACAGGATGGGATAGCAGTTATGACGGTCCCTGGCAAAAGGCTTCGATGATGCAATTGGTTGCTGATGTGGTCGGTTTCTTGCAAGGGATCGGCGTGAGAGAGGTCCACAGCCTTATCGGACACGATTTTGGCTCGCCGCTCGCGGGATGGTGCAGCCTGATGCGGCCCGATCTTTTTCAGCGCCTCGTGTTGATGAGTGCACCCTTTTCATCCCCGGCCACGATGCAGCCGATCGACCCACACCGGGCTGACCATGTCGACGGTGCATTCGCTCAGCTGAATCCTGCTCGCAAGCACTATCAAATCTATTACACAACCGAGCATGCCAATCGTGACATGTTGCAATGCCCTGAGGGCTTAAAAGCATTTTTGCGTGCCTACTACCATGTGAAAAGTGCTGACTGGTCATCCAATCAACCGCATCCTCTGGGCGATCGGTCGGCAAGCACCATGGCTGTCATGCCTACTTATTACATCATGCGTGCTGATGAGAACATGGCGCAAACCGTCGCGTTGCATCACCCTAGCCAAGACCAGGTGCGGGCCTGTAAGTGGCTGCCAGACGACGAACTCGATGTCTACGTTGATGCCTACAAGCGCACGGGCTTTCAGGGCGGGCTTAACTGGTACCGATGCGCTTGGGATCCCACCATTCAGTTTGCACAGCAAGCCTATGCAGGGGCAAAGCTCCGAATGCCAACGCTATTTTTAGCGGGAGAAGCCGATTGGGGCATGTACCAGTGGCCAGGCGATCTCGAGGCGATGCAAGCCACTTGTTTGCGTTTTGAGGGCGCCTATCGAATTCCTGCCGCTGGCCATTGGCTACAGCAAGAGCAGCCGCTTGCAGTAATGGATT
>Ga0194116_10002551_pt1 | contig 23289 bp, 26 predicted proteins | sample TA2MahsurfametaG_4_FD_148617 | JGI IMG/M metagenome (GOLD analysis project Ga0194116, IMG submission 148617) | Freshwater microbial communities from Lake Tanganyika, Tanzania - TA2015008 Mahale S9 surface | ecosystem: Environmental > Aquatic > Freshwater > Lake | place: Tanzania: Lake...
CCGAGCGGCGGCGCCATGGCACGATCAGATCAGTCACACCGGGGAGCCTCCGGCCGGCCGTGCAGGTCACCTTCCTCGGCACCAGTTCCGGCGTGCCCACCCGGGGCCGCAACGTGTCGGCGGTGGCACTGCGCCTGCCCCAACGCGCGGAGCTCTGGCTGTTCGACTGCGGTGAAGGCACGCAGCACCAGTTCCTGCGCAGCGAGCTGCGGGTGAGCCAGCTGCGGCGCATCTTCGTGACCCACATGCACGGAGATCACGTGTTCGGCCTGCCGGGCCTCCTGGCCAGCCTGGGGCTAGCCGGCACCTGCAGCGGCATCGATCTCTATGGCCCCGATCCCCTGCGCGACTACCTCGAAGGCGTGCTGCGCACCTCCTCCACCCGCATCGGCTACCCGCTGCGCAGCCACCGGGTGAAGGACGCCGCCGCCAGCGGCGCACTGCTGCTCGACGACGACGACATCACCGTGCGCTGCACGAAGCTCATCCATCGGGTGCCCGCCTACGCCTACCGGGTGGATCAGAAGCCCCGTGCCGGCCGCTTTGATGTGGAGCAGGCCCGCGCCCTCGGCATTCCCCCCGGGCCGATCTATGCCGAGCTCAAGGCTGGGCGCGAGGTGGTGCTCGACGACGGCCGCATCATCAACGGCGCCAGCCTCTGCGGGCCCGAGCGACCCGGTTGCAGCGTGGTGTACTGCACCGACACAGTGTTCAGCGAGGCGGCAGTGGAACTGGCCCAGGGGGCCGACCTCCTGATCCACGAGAGCACCTTTGCCCACGCAGAAGCTGAGATGGCCTTCGCCCGCCAGCACTCCACCAGCACCATGGCGGCGCAGACCGCCCTGGCCGCCGGCGTGAACCAGCTGATGCTCACGCACCTCAGCCCGCGCTACGTGCCGGGCAACCCGGTCACGCCCGACGATCTGTTGAACGAGGCACGGGCGATCTTCCCCAACACCGCACTGGCCAAAGACTTCCTCAGCGTTGAGGTGGCCGCTGACGAGAGCTGAGGCTGCAACAGTTCGTGAGTGGCTGGGGCCTGGGCAACCAGCAGGCCCATTGGCCGTGATACAAGGGCTCTGGCGCGGTCTCCACCGCCACCTTGCCGGCTTTTTCGATGGCCTCTTCTTTCTCCTCTGCCCTCCGGACCCTGGCCCGGGTGCTGGTTCTGCCCCTGGCCCTGCTGGTGGGCCTGGCCGGCCCCGCCCAGGCTGCTCAGTGGACCGCTGACCAGCTCACCGTTCCCGCCAATGCCGATGGCGCCTCGGTGACCTTCAGCGAACAGGAGATCAAAGCGGGCCGCAAGATCTTCAACAGCAGCTGCGGTGAGTGCCACGCCGGCGGCATCACCAAGACCAACCACAACGTGGGCCTCGATCCCGAGACCCTGGCCCTGGCCACCCCCGCCCGCGACAACGTGGACGCCCTGGTGGACTACATGAAGGACCCCACCAGCTACGACGGTGAGTACAGCATCGCCGACGTGCACCCCAGCATCCGCAGCAGCGACGTGTTCGTGAAGATGCGCGATCTCAACGACGAAGACCTGCGCCTGATGGCCGGCTTCATCCTCACGGCTCCCAAGGTTCAAGGCTCCGCCTGGGGCGGCGGCAAGATCTACTTCTGATCTCGGCGCACACCGCTCAACACCCTTCGCCCCTGCCCGATCGGCAGGGGCTTTTTTGTGTGTTGCGGCGTCTCCATGAGCGGATATCCATGGATATCCGGCAACGGACACTGCACCGCACCAACAAGACCGTTCTCAAGAGCCTCTCAAGCTCAGAGCAGCGACTGGATCTCTCCAGGCTGAGGTGGGGCGATGTTCTCCGCCTCCAACGACGCCGGCTGCTTGCTATACCACCACTCCTGCAGGGGCGCACAAAGCCTCAGGGAGAAGAGGGTGAGCACCGTCACCGTGGGGCGGGAGCCAGGTTGCAGCAGCTCAACCGCATAGGAGGGGCAGCGGCGGGCCGCCAGATCGGCCACGAAGCGACGGCCCACCCGCCGCCAACTGGGCTCCTTGCTGCGCCAGGCGATGCGGCAGCAGGGCCAGGGCAGCTCCTCGCGATCGAACAAGCGACAACAGGGGCCGAGCACCCGAAAGCTGTACTGGCCGCCAAGGCTGGTGTGCTCGCTGCCATGGGCATAGAGCTCGGCCACCTGAGGAGGCGCGGATGCCGAGGCGGAGGCAGCGGGCACAGCGAGGGGGAGATGAAGAGGAGTGGATACCAACAAAAAAACCACCCCGAAGGGTGGTTGGGGCAATCAAGCTGCCGGGGCGTGAACAGGCACGCCCCCAGCAGGAGCTCAATAGAGCTCTTCTTCGGCGTGGGTCTTGATGGTGCAGTCGCTGGTGGGGTAGGCCACGCAGGTCAGCACGAAACCAGCTTCGATCTGGTCGTCGTCGAGGAAGCTCTGGTCCGACTGGTCCACGGTGCCAGCGGTGATCTTGCCGGCGCAGGTGCTGCAGGCACCAGCACGGCAGGAGTAGGGGAGGTCGATGCCCTGCTCTTCAGCGGCGTCGAGGATGTACTGGTCGTCGGGAACCTCGATGGTCTTGTTGAGGCCCTCTGCCTCGCTGATGAGGGTGACCTTGTAGGAAGCCATGGAAGGGATTGGGGCTCACAGGCTCCTGGGAAAGTTCCCGGGCCCGTAGGACGGACCCTTCCTACATCCGCCGAGGCGTTGTTCTGGGGTTCCGAGGGCCTCTGGCCGCGAAGCCCAATCAGAACGCAGGGCACAGATCAGCGTGCCTTATGCAACATCAGCAGATTCGGGGCGTTGCTCTTCGGGTCCGCCGGGCGGCCTCTCAGGCTCGCTGGATCGTCATCAGCCCCCACTGGCTCTGCTGAGCCGTGAGTTCAGCCCGCCACCCCTGCTCAGCCAGGGCTTGCTCCAGCCGCGGTGCCTGGTCCACCAGGAGGCCACTCAGCAGGCCGAGACCATCGGGAGCCAACACCGTGTGGAATGACGGGCAGAGCGCCTCAATCACCGGCGCCAGGATGTTGCAGAGCAGCAGATCCGCCGGCCGCCTATCGAGGAGCTCGGCAAGCCGCTCCACGGAGCCCAGCTCCACGCTGAGGCGATCGGCAAACCCACTCACCACCGCGTTGTCGCGGGTGGCGCGCACGGCCAGGGAGTCGGTGTCGGCCGCGGCCACGCTGCTAGCGCCCTGGAGCAGGGCCGCGATCCCAAGGATGCCGCTGCCGCAGCCCAGATCCGCCACGCGAATCGGGCCGAGATCCGGGCGTTCAGCGCTGCCCCGCTGCTCGGCCAACCGCTCAATCGCTTCCAGGCACAGCCGGGTGGTGGGATGGCTGCCGGTGCCGAAGGCACTGCCGGGATCCATGCGGATCACCAGCCGATCGGCGTGCTCGGGCGGCAGCTCGAGCCAAGCCGGCAGGATCAACAGCCGCTGGCCCACCGGATCGGCCTGCCAGTGCTGCTTCCAGCTGAGGCTCCAGTCTTCGTCGTCCTGCTGCTCCCAGGCGATCGGCGGCAGGCTGAGGCCGAAGGTGTCGGCCAAGGGCGCGAGGGCCTGCTCCAGCTGCAGCCGCTCCGCCTGCGGCCAATCGGCTTCCGGTAGCCAGGCCACCAGCTGCCGCTGATCAGGCGCCTCGGGGCGGTGGCGCACCGCCACCCTCGGGATGCCGAGGGTGTTGAGCTTCCAGATCAGCGATTCTTCGAGCTCGGGAAGCGAAGAGAGCTCAAGCCGCCACCAGGAGAGCGTCATCAGCGGGTGCCTCCGGCTTCAGAGGGTCACCGGATGGGCTTCCTGGATCCCCTCGATGCCATGGATGGTGGCCAGCAGGCTGGCGGGCAGGGGATCGTCGAGGCTGAGCACCATCACGGCATCGCCACGCACGATGCGGCGGCCCACCTGCATCGAAGCGATGTTCACGTTGTGCTCGCCCAGCACCGAACCGAGATTGCCGATGATGCCCGGCATGTCGCGGTGACGGGTGAAGAGCATGTGGCGACTGGGCGCCACATTCACCGGGAACTCATCGATGGTGGTGATGCGCAGTTCGCCATCAGCGAACACAGCACCGGTCACGGTGTGGTTGCCGTTGGCGCCCTTGGAGCTGAGCTGGAGGGAACCACCGGCGAAATCGCGGGCTGCGTCGTCCTTCACCTCAAGCACGTGGATGCCGCGCTCCTTGGCCTCCAGGCCGGCGTTCACGTAATTGATCGAATCGCCCAGGGCGGTGGAGAGCAAGCCCTTGAGGGCTGCGATCACCAGGGGCTGGGCGGGGTGGCTGGCGAATTCGCCCTGCAGGCGCACTTCCAGCTCGCTGATCTGGCCGCCGGCCAGCTGGCTGAGCAGCTGGCCGAGGGTTTCCGCCAACTGCAGATGGGGCTTGAGCTGCTCCATCACCTCGGCGTTGAGGCCGGGGATGTTCACGGCGCTGCGGGCGGGCAGGCCCAGCAGCACATCGCGGATCTGCTCGGCCACATCGATGGCCACGTTCTCCTGGGCTTCCTCCGTGGAGGCGCCGAGGTGCGGGGTGAGGATCAGCCGCTCGCTCACGCTGCGCAGCGCTGAATCCGCCTCGAGGGGCTCCTTGGCGTACACATCGAGGGCAGCGCCGGCGATCACGCCCTTCTCCACCGCTTCAGCGATGGCGGCCTCATCAATGATGCCGCCGCGGGCGCAGTTCACGATGCGCGCCGTGGGCTTCATCGTGCGCAGCAGCTCAGCGTTCACCAGGTTTTCGGTGTCCGGCGTGCGGGGCAGGTGCAGGCTCACGTAGTCGGCCTCGGCGAACAGCTCGGCCAACGGCAGGAGTTTCACCTGCATCTGCTGGGCGCGCTCGGGCGACACAAACGGGTCGTAGGCCAGCAGCTCCATGCCCATCGCCTTGGCCACGCGGGCCACGTGGGAGCCGATCTTGCCGAGGCCCACCACGCCGAGCTTCTTCTTGTAGAGCTCGTTGCCCACATATTTCTTGCGATCCCAGCCGCCGGCCATGGTGCTCACATGGGCGTGAGGCACGTGGCGCGACAGCGAGAGCATCAGCGCCAGGGCGTGCTCAGCCGCGGCGATGGTGTTGCCCTCGGGCGAATTCACCACGATCACGCCGCGCTTGGTGGCGGCGGGCACGTCGACGTTGTCGACGCCGACGCCGGCGCGGCCAATGATCCGCAGCTTGCCAGCGGCTTCGATGATGTCGGCCGTCACCGTGGTGCCGGAGCGAATCATCAGCGCGTCGTACTCGCCGATGATCTCCTTGAGCTGCTCGGGCGGCAGGCCCGTGCGCACATCCACCTGAGCCACCTGAGACAGGATGTCGATCCCTGTCTGGTCAATGGGATCGGAAACCAGAACCTTCGTCATGACCCGGCGGGGTGGGGGCGGCCGGAGGTGAAGTGTAGAGAGGTGGGTCTCAGGCCCCTCGCTCCACAGCCGCGCAGGAGAGAATCAGGCCTTCTCAGGGCCGGGCTTCGTGGGCAGCAGCGTGGTGGTGGTGGTGGCGGAGCGCAAACGGCTGCGGCAACTCAACGAGCAACTGAGCCAGCTCACCCCGGCGCCGCAGCGTCTGGTTGCCATCGGCCAAGGCGAAACCGACATCGCCGAGGTGGCTGATCTCAACCCAGCCCTGGCGCGGCGCATCCGGCAACGGCGTATGGCCACCTGGCTGATCCCCTTCGGCTTCTTCGCCGGCCTCACCTTCACCTTCATCACCGACCTCGACACCTTTGCCTTCGCCGGCCCGATCGGGTCCCACCTGATCGGTGGCCTGCTGGGGCTGGGATCGGGCTGGATGGGCAGCTTCGCGGCGGCCGCCAGCGTGAGCTCCGATGTGGACGATCGGGTGCGCGCCCTGCGCAACCGCCTCGAGGAGGGCAACTGGCTGCTGCTGGTGGAGATGCCAAACGGCGTTGAGATTCCATGGACCCGTCTGCAGGACGGGCGCCCCAAAGCGGTGGTGCGGCTCAACGACAACTGAGGACCGCGATGCTGCCGCGCGACACCCTGCTCAAAGGGAGCCGCCGCCCGCAGGAGCTGGCGGCCCTGATCGATCTGGCCGAGGAGGCCCTGCGCACCTGGGAACCGCGCTGGAGCGGCTTCGTGGATGCCCAATTGAAGGAGGAGGCGGAGGAGCGGCTGGGTGCCCTCAGCGAGGTGAGGGTGCTGGCCGATGGGGGCTGGCCTCAGGCGGAGCGCTGTCGCCTGCTGATCAGCCGGGCCGACCTCGCGGCTGACAGCGAGGCTGCCGCTCCCAGCGCCGCCGTCTGCGGACTGGTGGTGAGCGGCAACTTTCTGTTCGACCCCGCTGAACCGGCCGATGTGCGCCAGGGGTTGCTGCAAGCCGGGCTGCAGGCCGGCGACCTGGGGGATCTCTGGATGCGCGGCGATCGAGGCGCCCAGGCCGTGATCAGCCAGGAGGCCGCAGCCCAGGCCGACAACCAAGACGCCCAGGTGCGCAGCGTTCCGGTGCGACTGCAGGTGGTGCCGCTCGAGCAGATGCAATGGCCCGCGATTCGTGCACCAAAGCAGCTGAGCAGCGTGGAGGCCTCCCTGCGCCTGGATGCCGTGGGTTCAGCCGGGCTTGGCCTTTCCCGCAGCCGCATGGCTGAGCTGATCCGCCAGGGGGCGGTGCGGGTGAACTGGCAGGTGACCACCAGCCCCAGCAAGGAACTGCGCTGCGGTGATCGGGTGCGGCTCGATGGACGCGGCGAGCTCGAAATCCTGGAGATTCAACCCACCAAACGCGATCGCTGGCGCCTGGTGATGCAACGGCGTTGAGGAACCCGGCTGCTAGGTTCCATGGGCCGCAAGGCTCTGAGGGCGATTAGCTCAGAGGTAGAGCACTACCTTGACACGGTAGGAGTCACTGGTTCGATTCCAGTATCGCCCACTTGTTTTGATGCCCGCCGCGATGGCGCTGCCGACGTCACTGCAGGTGGTGCTCGGGCTCGGGCGCTCGGGAATCGGTGCTGCACGCCTACTGCATCAGCGCGGTGAAGCGGTGCTGGTGCTCGAAAGCGGCGACAGCCCGGCCCTGCAGCAGCGGGCCGCTGCCCTGCGCGAGGACGGCATCGAGGTGCGCCTGGGCGTGCCCCTGGAGCCCACCAGCTTCTCGGCCCTGCCTGCCCCGCCCGCTCGGGTGATCGTGAGTCCCGGCATCCGCTGGGATCACCCCACCCTGGAAGCGCTGCGCCAAGACGGCATCCGCACCGACGGCGAAATCACCACCGCCTGGGAAGCCAGGGGGAATGCGCCCTGGATTGGGATCACCGGAACCAACGGCAAAACAACTGTTACCCATCTGATCGCCCACCTGCTCCAGCACGCCGGCCTCGATGCGCCGATGTGCGGCAACGTGGGCTTCTCCGCGGCAGAGCTGGCGCTGGAGCGCGCCAGCGGGCAGCCGCCCGCCTGGCTGGTGGTGGAGCTGAGCAGCTATCAGATCGAATCGGCGCCGGCCCTGGCTCCGCGCATCGGGGTGTGGACCACGCTCACCCCCGATCACCTCGAGCGCCACGGCACCCTCGACAACTACCGGGCGATCAAACGCAGCCTGCTGGAGCGCTCCGAGGTGCGCATCCTCAACGGCGACGATCCCGATCTGCGCAGCCGCGCCGCCAGCTGGGATCACGCCCGCTGGGTGACAGCCAGCAGCCGCGAGCAGGCGCGAGCCTCTGGATTCGAACCGCACCTGTGGATCGAAGCCAACCAGGTGTGCCAGGCCAACGGCCCGCTGCTCCCCGCCGATGCCCTGGCCATGCCCGGCGCGCACAACCGCCAGAACATGCTGATGGCCGTGGCGGTGGGCCTCGAGGTGGGGCTGAGCGCCGCTGTGATGCACGAGGCCCTGCGCTCGTTTCCGGGTGTGCCCCACCGGCTTGAGCTGATTCGCCGGCTGGATGGTGTGGCCTGGTTCAACGACAGCAAAGCCACCAATTACGACGCCGCCGAGGTGGCGCTCAACGCGCTGCAGGGCCCCCTGGTGGTGCTGGCCGGTGGCGAGGCCAAACAAGGCAATGCCGCGGGCTGGCTGGCCGGCTTGCAACGGGAAGCCCGGGCGGTGGTGCTGTTCGGCGCCGCCCGCGACGCCTTCCAGCAGCTGCTGCGGGAAAGCGGTTACAGCGGCGCCATTCACACGGTGGAAGGGCTGAGCGAAGCGGTGCCCCTGGCCCAGCGGATCGCCAGTGAACAGCACTGCCAAGCCGTGCTGCTTTCGCCGGCCTGCGCCAGCTTCGATCAATACCGGGATTTCGAAGCCCGGGGCGATCATTTCCGCCAGCTGGTGCAGAGCCTCTGACCCAGCTGGGTGCTCTCGGAGCGGCACCGCTAGCCTCGCGGCACCGCACAGCGCAGCGATGGCCCACTGGCTGATGAAAAGCGAGCCCGATGTCTACGGGATCGAGCATCTTCAGCGGGAAGGCACAACGCTCTGGGATGGCATTCGCAATTACCAGGCCCGCAATTTCATGCGGTCGATGCAGATCGGCGATCGCGCTTTCTTCTATCACTCCAATGCCAAACCGCCCGGCATCGTGGGGATGATGGAGGTGATTGAAACAGGGATTGTTGACCCCAGCCAGTTTGATCCAGCCAACAAATACTTCGATCCCAAATCGAGCCCCGACAAGCCCCGCTGGGATTGTGTGCGGCTGCGCTACGTGGGCACCTTCGGCGCACTGCTGAGCCTCGATGCCCTACGGGAACAGTTCAGCGTGGAGGAACTGCCCGTGGTGCGCAACGGCAACCGGCTCTCGATCCTGCCCGTTCCCGATGCCAGCGCCCAGCGCCTGCTGGAGCTGTTGGGGCCTCTGTGAGGTCTGTTCGCCTGAACGGCTGGGGCGCCTTCCAGCAGAGCTGGGCTGGCCTCGGCCGCCAGCCCTTGCTGCTGGTGTTCAGCCTGAGTGCCTTGGGAACGCACCTGCTGGGCTGGGCTCTGTTCGCCGCCGCTGATGCGGTGGATAGCGGTGTGCTGGCCGCCCTGCTCCACCTGAGTGGGCTGGCGCTGTATGGCGGCAGCCTGATCTGGATGATCGAAGGCTTCACGCTGGCGGGCCTGGCGATCGCCCGTGAGCAGAGCATTCACTGGCACGAGCTCAGCCCCGCCGAATGCCGCCATAGCGGCCGGCTCTGCATCTACCTCATGTGGCTGGCCGGCGCCCTGGCCGCCGTGGCCCTGATCACTGGCGTGATCTGGTCGCTGGCGTTGTTGCTCCTGCCTGGCTTGAGCGCCGTGCCGGCCTTGCTCGGACTGATCGCCGCGGCGGCGGTGGTGATCAGCCAGCTGTTCGGGCCTTGCCTGGTGCTGGATACCCGCCTGAAGGGCATGGCTCTCTTCCGCCAGGGGGTGTGGCTGCTGGAGCATCACGGCCCGGGGCTGCTGCTGCTCTGTTGCGGTCTGATCGCCCTGCTGGGTGTGCCAGTTCTGATTGGGCTGCTGGCCGAGGGGCTGGTGTCGGGGGGTGGCCCGTTGGTCACGGCGCTGGCCCTGGTGGTGGTGCTGCCGCTGATCACCACCACCGTGACGAGTGCCTACGTGCAGCTGCGCCCGGAACTGCAGCACGCTGCCTCGGCCTGAGCGCGCCCTCAGCTGATGGGATCGCTGAAGCGGCGCTGCTGGGGAAACAGGTTGGCCAGGTAGCAGCGCGTGATCTCGCGGGTCTGCACCCCGTTCTGCACCAGAAAACCGGCCAGGGCCGCTTGGAACAGGCGGTACTGATCCCAGTTGGGATGCGCCTCAATGAAGCCCTGCATCGACTGCAGCAGGGGCTCCGGCACCTCAGCGCGCATGCTCACCGTGCCAGCACTGTCCATCAAGATCTCCCTGCAACGCCCACCAGTTCCCCACAGCGCCAAGCTCTGGTCAACCGGGGGCACACAACCCAGTTCCCAACCACTCTCAGGGCAAGAACCAAGCGTCAGCAAGGCCTCTGAGGCAGCCCGCCTCCGCGCGCCCCGGGCCGCTGACAAGCGCTGCCGCCGCTGTCAACGGGAAAGTGCGCAACAGCCTCGTTCTCCCCAGGAGCCCGCACAGCCGCGGCGCCGGCGGCAGGTGCCTGTGGAAAACCCGGGCAAAAGCCTGGGGAAGCGAAGCCCGGCATTGGGAGAACTGCAGCGATCAGCAGTGCTGATCAACGCCACAATCTCGTGAGCGATCTCAGGGCTGATCGGATCGAAGCAGCTCAGGCAAGCTGAGTTGCATGACCATTGCTTTGCTTGGAACGGGGCTGCTCGGCAGCGCCATCGCCACCCGGCTGCTGGCCTGCGGCCACAGCCTCAGCGTGTGGAACCGCAATCCCCACCGGGCCCAGCCCCTGGTGGAGCTCGGTGCCAGGCAGGCCGCCAGCCCGGCCGCAGCCGCCGCTGAAGCCGATTGGCTGATCACGGTGCTCAGCGACGGGCCCAGCACCCACGCGGTCCTGATCGATCAAGTGGGAGAGCAGTTGAAGGGCCGCCGCGTGCTGCAGATCGGCACCATCGGCCCGGGCGAAAGCCAACACCTGAGCGAGGCGGTGATCGCCCTGGGCGGCTCCTATCTCGAAGCGCCTGTTCTCGGCAGCCGGCCGGAAGCGCTGGAGGGCACGCTGCAGCTGATGACCGGTGGGCCCACGGAGCTGATGCAGCAAGCGCTCCCGCTGCTTCGGCAGCTCAGCCAGGAACCGGTGCATCTGGGGGCCGTGGGCAGTGCCATGACGGCCAAGCTCGCCCTCAACCAGCTGATCGCCAGCCTCACCCATGCCTTCAGCCTGTCGCTGCACCTGGTGCAGCAGGGCGGTGTGGCGGTGGAGCCGTTTATGGCTCTGCTGCGCGGCAGCGCCCTCTATGCCTCCACCTTCGACAAAAAGCTGCAGCGGGAGCTCAGCGGCGACTACGCCAACCCCAACTTCCCCACGGCCCACCTGCGCAAAGACCTGGATCTGTTCATCAGCGCAGCCCAACAGGCTGGGCTCAACAGTGAAGGGCTGTCTGGCCTGGCAGCCCTGCTGCAGCGCTCCAGCGCCGCGGGGCTGGACAACCTCGACTACTGCGCCCTGCACAAGCTCACGGCTGGCCGAACAGCTGCTGCAGGGCCTGCGTGAACGGCCTGGCCGCCTGGGAAGACCAGCTGCCTTCCAGCGCGCGCTGCCCCGGTGCAGGGGTGAGCATCACCCGCAGCGACCAATGGCAGCGGTCGCCTTCAATCGACAGCCACCAAGGATCGCGCTCGAGTTCCAGCTCGATCGCCTCCTCCTCCATCAGCTGATCCACCAGCCCCTGGTGCTGCGCCACCAGATCGGCCACGGCATCGCGCAGGGCCATGGCTTCAGGCTCACTGAGCTCGGCGGCCCAGCCCTCACCACCGATCAACACAGAAAAGGGTTGGCGGCTGCCATCCCAGGCCAACCGCCAACCCTCTCCATCGCGCTCAATCACAGCGGTGGCGCTGCTCAGCCAGGCAGCAGATCCGGTTGATCCTGCTCATCGCTGAGCTCGATGATGGCGCGCTGCACCGGTTTCACCATCGAATCCTCCAGCAGGCCATCGAAATCATCGAAGCGGCGCTGCTTGGCACGGAAGGCGATCCGCACGGTGGTGAGGTAGCGGTTGCTGGAATGCCGAACCAGGCTCTCGGCGCGCTGAGCGAGCTCTTTGGGGCTGACGTTAACGCCGAGATACATGAACTAATCGCCAATCGATTCATCGTAGGTCAGGAGGCTGCTGGGCAAAGGCACACTCACGGGGAACACCAGCGGCTCAGCGCCAGGGGCCAACAAGCGGATCTCCCGCACCAGGGCCAGGGCTTCCAGCGGAGGCCGCAACAGCTCCACCACGCGGCAAACCATGGCCCGATGACCGCAGTCGCGGCATTCGATGCGCAAACCATTCCAACCACGGGACACCCGGCAGGCCCGCAGCGGATCCAGGCGACGCAACAGCTCGGGATCCTCCCGATAGAACGACAACACGGCCTGAACCACACGCTCCATCGCCCCGCCGCCTCCTGGAGACCCACTGGTCTCACCATGCAGGCGAAGACTGCGCCACGCTCAGGGGCGTTGTGATCCCTTCAGCTTTCATCCGTGGCCGGCACCCTCGCCATCGACCTGGGCAGCACCACCACCGTGGTGGCCTATCAAGGCAGCGGTGATCCCAGCCCCGCGCTGCTCGATCTCGCGTCGATCAGCGCCAGCGATCCCAGCGTGGTGCCCAGCCTGATCTGGCTGCAGGACGGCAAGGCAAGCCCGCCCCTGATCGGCCGGCAGGTGATCGAAGCCGGCCTGCTCGAGCAGGGTGGAGCCGGGCTGCATCGCGACTTCAAACGCCGCATCGGCGCCGGCGCAGCAGCAGGCAGCGAACCCGAGGCCGGCTGGCTCAGCCCGGAGCACTGCGGCCAGCTGTTGCTGGAGCAGATCTGGCAGCGGCTGCCGGAGCAGCTGCAGCCCCAACGGCTCGTGCTCACCGCCCCGATCGACAGCTACCGCGGCTACCGGCAGTGGCTGCTCGAGGCCACCAGCCAGCTGGAGGTGCCGGAGATCGCCCTGGTGGATGAACCCACGGCCGCCGCGATCGGTGCGGGGCTGCCGCCGGGGAGTCGGGTGCTGGTGGTTGATGTGGGCGGCGGCACCACGGATCTATCGCTGGTGGCCCTGGAAGGAGGCGAGGGCAAGGCAGCACCGATTGCCCAGCTGCTGCGCTTCGGCGGCCGCGATCTCAGCGGCAGCGGCCAGAGCCTGCGCACCGCCCGGGTGCTGGGCAAGGCGGGCCTGGCCGTGGGCGGGCGGGATCTCGATCACTGGATCGCGGCGGATCAGGTGGAGCGCGGCGGCGCCCTGCTCGGCGTGGATCCCTCAACGCCCTCCCTGCTGCACTGCTGCGAGCGGCTGAAGTGCGCGCTCAGCGAGGCCGAGGAGGCTCTGGTGCTGTGGAGCCCAGCCCCTGGGGAGCGCCCGATCGAACTGCGCCTGAGCCGCCAGCGGCTGGAGGCCTTGCTGCAGCAGCGGCAGCTGGTGGATCTGCTTGATGAGCTGCTGGAGCAGGTGCTGGCCGCAGCCAGGAGCTGCGGCGTGGAGCCAGAGCAGATCGATGCTGTACTGCCCGTGGGAGGCAGCAGCCGGTTGCCGCTGATCCGTTCCTGGCTGCAGGAGCGGTTGCCCCAGGTGCCGCTGCGGCTTGAGCGCCCCGTGGAGGCTGTGGCCCTGGGCGCGCTGCGGCTCACCCCGGGCGTCACGGTGAAGGATGTGCTGCAGCGCGGGGTGTCGCTGCGCTGCTGGGATCAGCGCAGCGCCGAGCACCGCTGGCATCCGTTGTTTCTGCCCGGGCAACCCTGGCCCAGCGAGCAGCCCCTCACCTTGCGGGTGGGCTGCAGCCGCGCCCAACAATCCGAGCTGGAACTTGTGCTGGGCGAACCGCAAGCGGAACAACGCAGCGAGGTGGTGTTCGTGAACGGGCTGCCGGTGCTGCGGCGCCAGAGCGCCGGCCCAGCAGCGGTGGAAGCCTGGGCTCAGCAGCCCACACCGATTCCGCTCACACCCGCTGGCGAGCCGGGCAGCGATCGGCTGGAGCTGCGCTTTGCCATCAACAGCCGTGGTGATCTCACCGTGGAGGGGCGTGATCTCAGCAACGATCAACCGGTGCCGCAGCAACGGCTCGGCAGCGTGCGCTGACGTGACGGCTGCAGGGCTGCACCCGATCGGGTGATCCAGGCAGCATCGATCCATAGAACAGATGGATTGATCGGGCATCCCCTTGGCCATCCGCCGGCACCGGCTCCCGCGTTTCTGGCTGGTGCTCACCCTTGGCCTGGTGGCTGCCGGTGTGGGCTCGGCCTACTGGTGGGAAAAGCAGTTGCCCGAGCGGCTCGAGCAGGCTGCCGAGCAGGGTCGTCTCGACGACTGCCTGCGCTACGGCGAACAACTGGCCGCGCTGCGCTGGCTGGGGGGCAAGGCTCCGCTGGAGCAGGGGCGATGCCGGCGCCTCAAGGCGCAGGAGCTCTGGCGCAAGGGAGCCTGGGCCGACGCGCTGAAACTGCAGCTGCAACTGGTGAACTCAGGCACCAGTACCCCCGAGGATCAACAACAGCTGCTCAGCTGGCAGCAACAGCTGGAAAGCCGGGCTCTGAACCTGTATCGCGAGGGCCGGCTGGAAGAGGCGCTGAAGCTGCTCAGCACACTCAATGCCGCCCACAACGCTGGCGGCACCGCCCTGGGCGATCAGCTCAACGAAGACTGGAACCGCCAGAAATTCCTTCAACAGCGGGCGGAGCAGCTGATTCCGCAGAAGCGTTGGTGGGAAGCCCTCGACGCGCTCAACCGGATCGAGCACCCCTGGTGGAAGCAGCAATCCGCGCCCTTGCGCCGCCAGGTGGAACAGGGCATCGAGGGGCTGCGCAGCGGCGAACAACGCGAACACGATGTGCATGGCAGCTCCCTGAGCTCCAACGTGCCCGCTGAACGGCTCAACGACCTGATCACCCAGAAACTGGCCCAGGGCATGGACGACTGGCAGGCCTTCAGCGCGGCCTGCCGCGAACTGGGCGGGAAGGTGGTGGAGGCCGGCCCGGAAACCACCTGTCGCCGCTGATCACGCGTGACAAGATGGGGCACCCATCCCCGTCACCCTCGATGCAGGCAGGAGATCAGGTCAAGGTGAGCCAGAGCGTGGTGGTGTTTCACCATCCCGAGCATCGCGGCCAGGCCTTCGATCTCAAGGGCCAGCAGGGTGAAGTGTTCCAGGTGCTCAACGACTACAAGGGCCGCACCATCAGCCCCACCATGCCGGTGATCGTGGCGTTTGGCCGATTTCGCGCCCACTTCCGCACCGATGAGCTCGAACCCGTGGCCTGATCACTTCGCCGGGCTTCAGCTCAGCCGGCTTCCTTGATCAAAAACACGCCCTCCTCCTGATCGATCGCCTGCAGGCACAGGGCAATTAATTCCTGCCGACTGGTGGGCACCACCCTTCCGCAGAAATCAGGCTGGATCGGGAGTTCACGGTGGCCCCGGTCCACCATCACCAGCAACCGCACCCGCTTGGGTCGCCCCCAGGCCTGAAGCGCTTCCAGGGCGGCCCGCACGGTGCGTCCGGTGAAGATCACGTCATCCACCAGCACCAGATCGCGGCCCTCCAGGTCGGCAGGCAGCTGGGTGGGGGCAGCCAGCCGGGTGCCGATCCGCGCCAGATCATCCCGATGGAAGGTGGGATCAAGGCTGCCGCAGGCAATCGGATGGCCGCACAGGGCCTCGAGCCGCTGAGCCAGCACCTCCGCCAGGGCCACCCCGCGTGTGGGAATGCCCACCAGCACCAACTGTTCACTGTCGGCCACGCTCTCGAGCACTTGAGAGGCGAGGCGATTGAGCGTCCGCCCCAGCTCATCGGCCGAGAGGATCTCCATGCGATCGGCTGGCATACGCGCGCTGGCGGGCGCCGATGGTACCGGGATCAGCCGGTGTGGCCAAAAGCTGACGCAGGCGGGATCACGGCTGGTTCCGCAGGAGGCGCAGGGTAGGTTGGAGTGAGAAGGCGTTGCGGCGAGGCAGGATTCACCGGGTGACAGCTTCAGCGTCGACCGAACAAAGCCACGAGCCAGGCCAACCAACGAGCGCTCACGGAGTGGAGCCGCAGCGCGGCAGCGTTGCACCGGTTGTGCTTTGCATCCTGGATGGATGGGGCTACCGCCACGACGACGCGCATAACGCCATCCGGGCTGCAGACACGCCGGTGATGGATGCCCTGTGGCATGCCTATCCCCACACCCTGATCGAGGCCAGTGGCGCCGATGTGGGATTGCCCGACGACCAGATGGGCAACTCCGAGGTGGGTCACCTCACCATCGGCGCTGGCCGTGTGATCCGCCAGGAACTGGTGCGGATCAGCCAGGCCGTGCGCGACGGCAGCCTCAACGACAACGCTGAGCTCAACGCCCTGGCCGACCGCCTGCTAGCCAACGGCAAAACGCTGCATCTGATTGGCCTCTGCTCCGATGGTGGCGTTCACAGCCATGTGACCCACCTGGGCGGACTGCTGAAGTGGGCTGCGGCGCGCGGACTGAAGGATGTCTGCGTGCATGTGATCACCGACGGGCGCGACACCCCAACCCAGAGCGCCCCGGGCTTTCTCGCCACCATCCAGGCTCAGATCGCGGCAGCGGGTGTGGGCCGGATCAGCACGATCTGCGGCCGCTACTGGGCCATGGATCGGGATAACCGCTGGGATCGCACCGAAAAGGCGTATCGCCTCTATTGCGAGGACGGCGAGATCAGCAGCGAAACACCCCAGCAGGTGCTGGAGCAGGCCTACGCCGAGGGTGTCACCGATGAGTTCCTGGAACCCACACGCCTCGATCAGGGGGCGATCCAAGCCGGTGATGGCGTGGTGTGCTTCAACTTCCGCCCCGACCGGGTGCGCCAGATCATCCGTGCCCTGGTGTTGCCCGAGTTTGATGCGTTTGAGCGCGAGCGGATTCAGGATCTGGCGGTGGTGACCTTCACCCAATACGAAGCCGGCCTGCCGGTGGCCGTGGCCTTCCCGCCGGAATCGCTCGATGGACTGCTGGGCCAGGTGGTTTCAGAAGCCGGGTTGCGTCAGTTCCGCACGGCGGAAACCGAGAAATACCCGCATGTCACCTATTTCATGAACGGTGGCATCGAACAGCCCTATCCCGGTGAAGATCGCCATCTGGTGCCTTCGCCCCGCGTGGCCACCTACGACCAGGCACCGGCGATGTCGGCCGAGCAGCTCACCGACCACTGCATCGCCGCCATCAACAAGGGCATCTATTCACTGGTGGTGATCAATTACGCCAACCCCGACATGGTGGGGCACACCGGTGAAATGAACGCCACCATCGATGCCATCCACACGGTGGATCAGAGCGTGGGCCGCCTGCTCGAGGCCACCAACCGCATGGGTGGCACCCTGCTGGTCACAGCCGATCACGGCAACGCCGAGCTGATGGAAGGCCCCGATGGCCGCCCCTGGACCGCCCACACCACCAACCCGGTGCCGGTGATCCTGGTGGAAGGTGAAAAGCGCAAGCTGCCGGGGCACGGCAACGCGGTAGAGCTGCGCAGCGGTGGCGGCTTGGCTGACGTCGCCCCCACCCTGCTGGAAATTCTGGGCCTGCCCCAACCCTCCCGCATGACCGGCACATCCCTGGTGGTGCCGCTGGGCAGCCCGGCTGTGTTGAACCGGGTTCCCCAGACGCTGGGCGTTTGATCCGGCCCTTTAGGCTTCCGCCATGCTCCAAACCGTTTTCACCTGGATCTGGCTGGCCAGCGGCGTGCTGCTGATGATCAGCGTGTTGCTGCACAGCCCCAAGGGCGATGGCATGGGCGGCCTGGCTTCCAGCGGCAGCTCCATGTTCAGCAGTGCTCGTAGCGCCGAGGCCACCCTCAACCGCATCACCTGGACCCTGCTGGCCATCTTTCTGGGCTTGGCCACAGCCCTGAGTGCGGGCTGGTTCAAGCTCTGAACCCGCGCCCTCAGAACGCCCTGATCACCCCACGGCCCTGCCGATCCCACCTTGACGATGCCCCGCCGCAGCTTTCTGGCGAGCCTCACGGCTCTCTTCAGTCCTGTGCTGGGCGCCAGCGCGGCTGAAGCGGCCTCAGCAGCAGCTGACCCCAAATGGAACCTGAGCGATGCGGAGTGGAAGCGGCGCCTGAGCCCTGCCGCCTACCAGGTGCTGCGCAAGGAAGGCACCGAGCGGCCCTTCAGCAGCCCGCTCAACAACGAGAAGCGCGCAGGCATCTACCACTGCGCCGGCTGTGATCTCCCCCTGTTCAGCTCCAAAGCCAAATACGACAGCGGCACCGGCTGGCCCAGCTTCTGGCAGCCCCTGCCGAAGGCCATCGGCACCAAGATCGATTTCAAATTGATCGTGCCCCGCACCGAATACCACTGCAAACGCTGCGGCGGCCACCAGGGGCACGTGTTTGATGACGGCCCCAAACCCACCGGCAAGCGCTACTGCAACAACGGCGTGGCACTCACCTTCAAACCTCAGGCCGGCTGACGCCGGCCAATCCGCGCTTCAGAACAGCTGAGGGGAGCCCACGCGCTCGGCATAGGCCTCTTCGCCATGCTCAGCCACATCCACCCCGAGGTTTTCAGCGTTTTCGCTCACCCGGAAGCGAACGCCCAGGCCGCGCAACACAGCCGCAATCAGCAACGTGCCCAGGGCCGCCAGGCCATAGGCCACCAGCACAGCCTGCAACTGACCGAGCACCAACGCGGTACGCCCCTGTTGCGCCAGCACGGCACCCGCAGGATGCGCAGCGATCAGCTCGGCATTGGCAAACACACCCGTGAGCAGCGCACCGGCGGTTCCACCCACCCCATGCACGGCATAGGTGTCGAGGGAATCATCGAAGCGCAGTTTCACCTTCACCTGCACGGAGATGTAGCAAAGCAGGCTGGTGAGCGCACCGATGGCCAGGGCCGATCCCACGGTGACAAAGCCTGCAGCGGGGGTGATCCCCACCAACCCGCCCACCGCACCGGTGGCCATGCCCACAGCCGTGGGCTTGCCGTCGCGCCAGGTTTCCAGCAGCGACCACGCCACCAGGCCGGCGGCCGCCGCCACATGGGTGGTGGTGAACGGCAGCTCGGCGCCAGCCACCGTGAGCTGACTGCCGCCGTTGAAGCCAAACCAGCCGAACCACAACAGGCCGGTGCCCAGCAGGATCTGGGTCACGTCGTGGGGCGGGCGTACCGACTGGGGCCACTGCCGGCGGGCACCGATCAGAGCGGCCAGCACCAAGGCCGACACCCCGGAACTGATGTGAACCACCGTGCCACCGGCGAAATCGAGGTCTTTGCCGAGCAGCCCTCCGCCCCAAACCATGTGAGCCAAGGGGGCGTAAACGAGCAGCAGCCAGATGGGGGTGAACAGGCACCAGAAGCGGAAACTGATCCGCTCCACCAGAGCGCCGGAGATCAGAGCCGGCGTGATGATCGCGAACATGCCCTGGAACAGGGCAAAACTGAGGCCCGGAATGGCCAGCGGCTCCCAACTGGGCGGCAGGTTCTCCAGCAGGGCATAGCGGAGGGGATTACCGAGCACGGCCTGCCAGGCCCCACCCTCCGCAAAGGCCAGGCTGAAACCAAAGGTGGCCCAAACCACCGTGGCGATGCCCATCATCACGAAGCTCATCGCCATCGTGTTGAGCACATTGCGGCCTTGCACGAAGCCGCCGTAAAAGAACGCCAGGCCTGGTGTCATCAAGAGCACCAGGGCTGAAGACATCAACACCAAGGTGTTATCGGCTGGATTCAGCGCAGCAGCGTCAGCAGCGTGGACTGGAAGCAGGCTTCCCATCACCAGCTGCAGCGCAGGCACGGTGAGGGCAGCGATCAGCAGCCGCTGCGGCCTCGATCGAAACAACACAGGCAGACTTCCGTAGCGATCGCCACACTTTCAGAGCAGCAACCCCTACAACTGTTCATAGCGAACATATTGCCGCGCTCTGCAGGCGGCCTCCATGGCGCACCCACCACGCCGGCAACGCAAAAAAAGGAGGGCCGAAGCCCTCCTCACGCGCCTCAGCCGCAGGCTGGATCAGTAGTCGAAGTCGCCGCCCATGCCGCCGCCGGCAGGAGCTGCTTCCTTTTTCTCGGGCATGTCAGCCACGATGCACTCGGTGGTGAGCACCATGCCGGCGATCGAGGCGGCATTCTGCAGACCGGAGCGGGTCACCTTGGCGGGATCCACGATGCCGGCGGCCAGCATGTCGACGTATTCGCCGGTGGCGGCGTTGTAACCCTCGGAGAAGGGCTTGTTCTTCACGTGCTCGGCCACCACGGAGCCGTTCACACCAGCGTTCTCAGCGATGCGCTTGAGGGGAGCGGTGAGGGCGGAAGCCACGATGGTGGCGCCGATCAGCTCTTCGCCGGAGAGGTTGGCTGCGGCCCACTGCTCGAGGGCAGGAGCCAGGTGGGCCAGGGTGGTGCCACCGCCAGGAACGATGCCCTCTTCAACGGCCGCCTTGGTGGCGTTGATGGCGTCTTCCAGACGCAGCTTCTTGTCCTTCATCTCGGTCTCGGTGGCAGCACCCACCTTCACCACGGCCACACCGCCGCTCAGCTTGGCCAGACGCTCCTGCAGCTTCTCCTTGTCATAGGAGGAGTCGGTTTCGTCCATCTGCTTGCGGATCTGCTCGCAGCGGGCCTTCACAGCCACCTCGTTGCCTTCGGCCACGATGGTGGTGGTGTCCTTGTTGATGGTGATGCGGCGGGCGGTGCCCAGCATCTCCAGCTTGGCGTTCTCCAGCTTGAGGCCGGCGTCTTCGGTGATCAGCTGACCGTTGGTGAGAACGGCGATGTCCTCGAGCATGGCCTTACGGCGATCGCCGAAGCCGGGAGCCTTCACAGCGGCCACGTTGAGCACGCCACGCAGACGGTTCACCACCAGGGTGGCGAGGGCTTCCTTCTCGATGTCCTCGGCGATGATCAGCAGAGGCTTGCCGGTGCGGGCGATCTGCTCGAGCACGGGCACCAGATCCTGCACCAGGCCGATCTTCTTGTCGGTGAGGAGGATGTAGGGATCCTCGAGCACCGCTTCCATGCGCTCGGTGTCGGTGGCGAAGTAGGGCGAGATGTAGCCCTTGTCGAAGCGCATGCCCTCGGTGACCTCCAGTTCGGTGGTCATCGACTTGCCTTCCTCGAGGGAGATCACGCCCTCTTTGCCGACCTTGTCCATGGCGTCGGCGATCATGCGGCCCACCTCTTCGTCGTTGCCGGCGGAGATGGTGCCCACCTGGGCGATGGCGTTGGAGTCGCTGATGGGCTTGGCGTGCTCCTTGATCTTCTCGACCAGGAATTCAGCGGCCTTGTCGATGCCCTTCTTCAGGGTGATGGCGTTGGCACCGGCGGCCACGTTGCGCAGACCGGCCTTCACCATGGCGTGGGCCAGCACGGTGGCGGTGGTGGTGCCGTCACCAGCAGCGTCGTTGGTCTTGGAGGCGGCCTGACGGATCAGGGCCACACCGGTGTTCTCGATGTGATCCTCGAGCTCGATCTCCTTGGCGATGGTGACGCCGTCGTTGATGATCTGAGGGGCGCCGAACTTCTTCTCCAGCACCACGTTGCGGCCCTTGGGACCAAGGGTCACAGCAACGGACTCGGCCAGGATGTCGATGCCTTTTTCGAGGGCGCGGCGGGCCTGCTCGTTGTAAATGATGCGCTTAGCCATGGAAGGCGGATCTCGCTGTTGAAACGGTTAGGGAAAAATCTGAATCGCGGTGAGCGATCGCTCAGTTGACGACGGCCAGGATGTCCTTCTCGGACAGCAGCACGTACTCATCGGTGCCGAGCTTGATGTCGGTGCCGGCGTACTTGCTGTACAGAACCTTGTCGCCCACGCTCACTTCGGGGGCCTGACGGGAGCCGTCGTCGTTGCGCTTGCCGGGGCCCACCTGCACCACTTCGCCCACCTGGGGCTTTTCCTTGGCGGTGTCAGGCAGAAGGATGCCGCCGGCGGTTTTCTCCTCAGACTCCGACACCTTGATGAAGATGCGGTCGCCGAGGGGCTTAACGGTGGAAACGCTGAGAGAAACAGCAGCCATGGATGGAATGCGATGAAGAAGGCGAAACCATTGGCATGGCGCCAGAGACGCTGCCAGGGTCGCGGCGTTGGAACGCCCGGCGGAGGGAGTTAGCACTCGCCTGCCGTGAGTGCCAAGGTATGGGGGCAGCAGGCCACTGTTCAACTGCCAACTGGGGCGGTTGACCGAACAGCTGATGCGGCCCTGCCGAACCGAACGGGGGGATGGCACGCAGTGGTAAGGTTGCGCCGCTTCGGAGCGGGTCTAGTCCCGCTGCGCGTCCCCAGCGACTTCTCCCATAAATGGCTGCTGCTACTGCCACCGGCACCAAAGGCATCATCCGGCAGGTGATCGGCCCGGTGATCGACGTTGAATTCCCGGCCGGCAAGCTGCCCAAGATCTATAACGCCCTCCGCGTGACGGGCAAAAACTCGGCCGGTCAAGACGTGGCTCTGACCGCCGAGGTGCAACAGCTCCTGGGTGACCACCGCGTGCGCGCCGTGGCCATGAGCAGCACCGACGGCCTGGTGCGCGGCATGGAAGCTGTCGACACCGGTGCTTCGATCTCCGTACCCGTGGGTGAAGCCACCCTGGGCCGCATCTTCAACGTGCTCGGCGAGCCCGTGGATGAGAAGGGCCCCGTGAGCACGACCACCACCGCTCCGATTCACCGCGAAGCTCCCAAGCTCACCGATCTCGAAACCAAGCCCAAGGTGTTCGAGACCGGCATCAAGGTGATCGACCTGCTGGCTCCCTACCGCCAGGGCGGCAAGGTGGGTCTGTTCGGTGGTGCCGGTGTGGGCAAAACCGTGCTGATTCAGGAGCTGATCAACAACATCGCCAAAGAGCACGGCGGTGTGTCGGTGTTCGCCGGCGTGGGTGAGCGCACCCGTGAAGGCAACGATCTCTACGAGGAATTCAAGGAGTCGGGTGTGATCAACCCCGACGATCTGTCCAAGTCGAAGGTGGCCCTCTGCTACGGCCAGATGAACGAGCCCCCCGGCGCCCGCATGCGCGTGGGTCTCTCGGCTCTGACCATGGCTGAGCACTTCCGCGACGTGAACAAGCAGGACGTGCTGCTGTTCGTGGACAACATCTTCCGTTTCGTGCAGGCCGGCTCGGAAGTGTCGGCTCTGCTGGGCCGCATGCCTTCGGCTGTGGGCTACCAGCCCACCCTCGGCACCGACGTGGGTGCGCTCCAGGAGCGCATCACCTCCACCCTTGAAGGTTCGATCACCTCGATCCAGGCTGTGTACGTGCCTGCGGACGACCTGACCGACCCCGCACCGGCCACCACCTTCGCCCACCTCGACGCCACCACCGTGCTCAGCCGCGGTCTGGCCTCCAAGGGCATCTACCCCGCTGTGGATCCCCTGGATTCCACCAGCACCATGCTCCAGCCCGCCGTTGTGGGTGATGAGCACTACCGCACTGCCCGTGCCGTGCAGTCCACCCTGCAGCGCTACAAGGAACTCCAGGACATCATCGCGATTCTGGGTCTGGACGAACTGTCCGAAGACGACCGCCGTACCGTGGATCGCGCCCGCAAGATCGAGAAGTTCCTCTCCCAGCCCTTCTTCGTGGCTGAGATCTTCACCGGCATGTCCGGCAAGTACGTGAAGCTCGAGGACACCATCAAGGGCTTCAACATGATCCTGGCTGGTGAGCTCGATCACCTCCCCGAGGCTGCCTTCTACCTGGTGGGCAACATCGATGAAGTGAAGGCCAAGGCCGCCAAGATCCAGGCTGACGCCAAAGGCTGATCCGGAGTCTTAACTGATGTCTCTCACCCTCCGC